>Ga0302326_10013983_pt1 | contig 17010 bp, 20 predicted proteins | sample Palsa_T0_3_FD_202264 | JGI IMG/M metagenome (GOLD analysis project Ga0302326, IMG submission 202264) | Peat permafrost microbial communities from Stordalen Mire near Abisko, Sweden - Palsa_T0_3 | ecosystem: Environmental > Terrestrial > Soil > Palsa > Peat permafrost | place: Sweden: Abisko...
GCGCGCAGTGCGGCGCGAGACCGGTAACTTCGTCGATCCGCACACCGCGGTCGGCATTGCCGTGGCCGAGAAAGAAACGCGCGACCCCGCCGTGCCGATGGTGGTGCTGGCGACCGCCCATCCGGCCAAGTTCCCCGACGCCGTCGAGGCGGCCTGCGGCGAGCGCCCGCAACTGCCGGAATGGCTTTCCGATCTCAATCAACGTCCGGAGCGCGTTACCGTGCTGCCGGTCGATCAATCCGCGGTCGAGCATTTCGTCCTTCAGACGAGCCGTGCCGCGCAAGAAGGAGCGGCGGCATGAGCGTTGTGGTGACCACCTTGAAATCCGGCGTCAATGTCGTGACCGACACGATGCCGCATCTCGAGACGGCCTCGCTCGGCGTGTGGGTCAATTCCGGCAGTCGCGACGAACGCCGCGACGAGCACGGCATCTCGCATTTCCTCGAACACATGGCGTTCAAGGGCACGCGGCGGCGGAGCGCGCGGCAGATCGCCGAGGAGATCGAGGCGGTCGGCGGCGAGCTCAATGCCGCGACCAGCGCCGAGAGCACGGCCTATTACGCGCGCGTGCTCAAGGCCGACGTGCCGCTGGCGCTCGACGTGCTGGCCGACATCCTGTCCGAGCCGGCATTCGACCGCGACGAGCTCGTTCGCGAGCAGAACGTCGTCGTCCAGGAGATCGGCGCCGTCGCCGACACGCCCGACGATCTCGTGTTCGAGCATTTGCAGGGCATCGCCTTTCCCGAGCAGCCGCTCGGCCGCTCGATCCTCGGCACCGCCAAGACCGTGCGCTCGTTCGACGAGGCCAAATTGCGCGACTATTTGGCCGAGCACTATCGCGGGCCGGACGTGCTCATCGCCGCAGCGGGCGCCGTCGATCATGCCGCCGTGGTCGCCGAGGTGGAAAGGCGCTTTGCCGGCTTCAACGGACCGGCCGGCGCGATGCCGGAGCCGGCGCGCTTCGGCGGCGGCACGCATGTCGAGAAGCGCGAGCTCGAACAGGTGCACATCGCGCTGGCGCTGCCCGGCGTCGCGCAGCGAGACCCGTCGCTCTACAGCTTGCAGATGTTCTCGAACGTGGTCGGCGGCGGCATGTCGTCCCGGCTGTTCCAGGAAGCGCGCGAGAAGCGCGGACTGTGCTATTCGATCTATTCCTTCCACGCGCCCTATTCCGACGTCGGCATGTTCGGCCTCTATGCCGGCACCGACGCCGCCGACACGTCCGAGCTGATGCAGCTCATCGTCGACGAGATCGCCAATGCCGCGGAGACGCTTTCCGAAGCGGAGATCGCGCGCGCCAAGGCGCAGATGAAGGCCGGCCTGCTCATGGCGCTGGAGAGCTCGGGCGACCGCATCGGGCAATTGGCGCGGCAGATGATCGCCTGGGGCCGGCCGATCCCGCACGACGAATTGATCGAGCGGGTCGACTCGGTAACGGTCGAGAGCGCGCGCGCCGCCGGGCGCGACCTGATCCGCCGCGGCAAGCCGGCGATCGCCGTGATCGGGCTCGGCTCCGGGCTTGAAAGTGCCGCGGCCATCGTCGAGACTCTCGCCCGCCGGGCCGCATAATGCGGAATTTGTATTCAAGCTCCGCTCGTCCCCGCGGAAGCGGGGACCCAGTTCTTTGGTTTGCTGGATTCCCGCTTTCGCGGGAATGAGCGGAGAATGGTTTCGCCGCTGAGCACGCGCAATGGCGTTCTTCCGCACCATTAATTTTTCTGAGGCGTTGCCGTCCATCGCCGGCGAAGGCGTCATGCTGCGCACGCCGCAGGTGACGGACTATTCCGATTGGGCGGCGCTGCGTGAGGCGAGCCGCGAATTTCTCGCGCCCTGGGAGCCGACCTGGCCCGCCGACGACTTGAGCCGCAGCGCCTTCCGCCGCCGGATCAGGCGCTACACCGAGGACTTGCGGACCGACCAAGGCTACGCCTTTCTCATTATCCGCAGTGCCGACGACGCTCTGGTCGGCGGCTTGACGCTCGCCAATATCCGCCGCGGCGTCGCCCAGGCCGGCAGCCTCGGCTACTGGATGGGCCAGCCCCATGCGCGCCACGGCTACATGACGGCCGCCGTGCGCGCCGTCATTCCGTTCGCCTTCACCACTTTGCGGCTGCACCGCCTGGAAGCGGCCTGCATTCCGACCAACACCGGCTCCATCAGGCTTTTGGAAAATACCCGCTTCGTGCGCGAGGGCTATGCGCGGGATTATCTGTGCATCAACGGCATCTGGCAGGACCACCTGCTCTACGGGCGCTTGAATGATGCAAAGCCGTAGGATGGGTTGAGCCCTTACGAAACCCATCGTCCGCCCGCACCGTCCGATGATGGGTTTCGCTGCCGCTCAACCCATCCTACGTGGCTGCACTGAGGCTTAACCACGTCCTCCAGGCCGCCTTGGGATGGCCACTCTTCCCTTGATATAACAATGGCATCGGGGACATGAACGGCCGGGGCATGAAGGGGACTTTTCAACGGACGAGCGAATGGCGCCGCGGCGTGATCGTGGCTTCGCCGTTCCTTGCGCTGCTCGCCGCCGGCTGCTCGGGCGGCAGCTTCTTCGGCGCGCCGAGCGCGCCGAACGGGCCGAGCACGCCGCCGCCGGAAGCCGCGGCGCCGCCGCCTTCCGGCCTCGGCCGGATTGCGAGCTTCTTTTCCGGCTCGTCGGCCAAGGGGCCGCAAACGGTCGCCGGCGCGCAGCCCGACGTCAACTGCCCGCCGGTCGACATACGCCGCGGCGCTTCCACGCTGACCATCGGCCCGACCGGCGACAAAACGGCGATGACTTTGCGCTATCAGGTCGACTTCGTGCGCGAGGGACGCGAATGCGCCGTGTTCGGCGGCAACATGGTGATGAAGGTCGGCATCGAGGGACGCGTGATCGTCGGGCCCGGCGGCGGTCCCGGTCAGGTCAACGTGCCGTTGCGCATGGCGCTCGTCGAGGAAACGCCGAGCGGAGGCACGCATCCGATCCTGACCAAGTTCTTCCTCATTCCGGTCGTCATCGCCCCCAACCAGGGCAGCGCGGTCTTCACCCATATCGAAGAGGGGATAACGTTTCCGCTGCCGACCCCGACCGCGCTGCTCGACGACTATCTCATTTATGTCGGCTTCGATCCGGTGTCGGGGGAAGCGCAGGCCAAGCCGGCGCCGAAGGGCAAGCCGAAGCCGGCGGCGAGCGCGAATTGACCCTAATAGAGCCGTCATCCTGAGGTGCGACCCCGACTTGTCGGGGGAGCCTCGAAAGATCGACTATTGATGCGCTGAGATGCCGCCCTTCGAGGCTCGGCGCGTGCGCCGAGCACCTTAGGGTGACGGACGAGTTACCACCCGCGCAGGTCGATGATCGTGCTCTTGAGCGCGCGGAGATCGGCGATCACGGCGTGGCGCCAGCGCCGAAGGTCGCGCGCGAAGTCGCCCTCGGCTTGGCTGCAGGCCCAAGGCTACCGACCCACGACCGGAGGACCAGCCGGACCAGCCAAGACCGGCGGGGCCTGGCCTGCGCTACCGTCGCCGCAGCACGCACCTAGTTGAATTTTTTCCTGACGTCCTCGATGCCCTTGGCGAGGAGGTCCTCGGCCACCTTGCCCTTGGCGGCGGCGGTGAGGATGATCTCGGCGGCGGCGACCGCCGTGTCGGCGGCGGCTGAGCGCACGTCGGCCAGCGCCTGCGCTTCGGCCTGGGCGATCTTGGCTTCCGCCATCTTGGTCCGCCGCACGACGAAGTCTTCCATGCTCGCCTTGGCCTCGACGGCGAGCCGCTCGGCTTCGGCCGTGGCGCCGGCGATGATGGAAGCGGCCTCGCCTTCGGCTTCGCGCCCCTTGCGCTCGTATTCGGCAAGGACCGCCTGCGCCTCCTCGCGCAGCCGCACCGCCTCGTCGAGCTCGGCCTTGATGCGCGCCTGGCGCGCGTCGATGCCGCCGATCACCCGGCGATGCGCGCCCAGATAGACGAGCAGCCCGAGGAAGAGGACGAAGGCGATGGCGACCCAGGCTTCGGCTTCGATCATGACGCGGCCCTCAACGCTTGCCGACTTCGCCGATTGCGGCGGCAACCTCGCGCTCGGCGGGCGCGGTGCCGATCAGCCGTTCGACGATGGCCGTTGCGGTTTCCTTGGCGATGCTGCCGACATTGCCCATGGCGGCGGTACGCGTCGCGGCGATCGAGCGTTCCGCCGCCGCTAGCCGCGCATTAAGTTCGCCTTCGAGCCGCTTGTTGGTTGCCTCGGCCTCTTCCGCTTGCCGCTGCCGGGTTTCGTTGGCGATGGCCTGCGCCCGGGCGCGCGCGTCGGCGAGCGCCTCCTGGTAGGCGGCGTTGGCGGCGTCGGAGCGCTCCTTGAAGCGATGCGCCGCGGCCAGATCGTCGGCGATGCGCTTACTCCGCTCGGCGAAGATCGAGGCGATGCGCGGCAACGCGATCCGCGACATCAGCACGTAGAGCAGGATGAAGGTCAGCGTCAGCCACAGCAGCTGCGAGGGAAAGTGCTGCGCCTCGAACGGCGGGAACGCGTGCTTTCCCGCGGGCGCCTCGGTATGAGCGGTCGGCTCGGCCATGGTTGCTGCGACGATGGGCGAAGAATTACAGCCCGAACAGGAGCAGGAGCGCGATCAACAGCGAGAAGATGCCAAGCGCCTCGGTGATGGCGAAACCGAAGATCAGGTTGCCGAACTGGCCTTGCGCGGCCGACGGGTTACGCAGCGCGGCGGCCAGGTAATTGCCGAAGATGATGCCCACGCCGACGCCGGCGCCGCCCATGCCGATACAGGCAATGCCGGCTCCGATGTACTTTGCGGCGGTCGGATCCATGAGAAAACTCCTTTTCGAGGTTGCAACGGTTAAAGCCGTCAGTGGCCCGGGTGGATCGCATCGTTGAGATAGATGCAGGTGAGAATGGCGAAGACATAGGCTTGCAGGAAGGCCACCAGGAATTCCAGCGCCGTGAGCATGATCACCAGGATCAGCGGCAACGCCGCGCCGAACCAGCCGGCGACGCCGAAACCGGCCAGCATGATGATGAAGCCGGCAAAGACCTGAAGCGTGATATGGCCGGCCAGCATGTTGGCGAACAACCGCACGCTATGCGAGATCGGGCGCGAGATGAACGACAAGACCTCGATGACCACGATCGCCGGCAGGATGTAGATCGGCACGCCCTTGGGGACGAACAGCTTGAGGAAGCCGAGCCCGTTGCGCCAGAAGCCGTAGATCACGACGATGAAGAAGACGAGCAGCGCCAGCGTCGCCGTGACGATCAGCTGGCTGGTCACGGTGAAGGAATACGGGATCAGGCCAATCATGTTGGCGAACAGCACGAACATGAACAGCGTGAACACGAAGGGGAAGAATTTCATCCCCTCGGGGCCGGCCGAGCTGCGCACCGTATTGGCGACGAATTCGTAGGACATCTCGGCGACCGACTGCAGCCGGCCGGGCACCACCGCGCGCGGCACCGTGGCCCCGATCAACAGCGCCGACACCAGAATGACGATGACGAACATGAACAGCGCGGAATTGGTCAAAGCGAAGTGATGGCCGCCGATTGTGACGATCGGCACCAGATCGTTGATCGCGAATTGATGGATGGGATCGATCGTCATGGTTCCATCGCCGTCGGGCGCCGAACGCGCAACATCACTGTTTCCGGCCCGCCGAATTACCGTCACCCGGCGTCGGGCCTGGGACGACCCCCGCGGAGCGCATCACGTTGAGCACACCGGCGACGAAGCCGAGCAGCAGGAATACGATCAACCCCCAGGGCGAGATGCCGAGCAAGCGGTCGATGAGCCAGCCGAGGCCGGCACCGACCAGCACGCCTGCAACGAGTTCGCTCGAGAGCCGAAAGCCCCTGGCGTAGCCCGCTGCAGTCGCTGCCCGATCCCCGCCAGCGTCGTCGGAGGGCTCAACCCTGCGCTCGCGCGCCTGGCCAAGACCTTCGCCGAGACGCCGGAGTCTCGCGGAGAGGGCGGCTTCTTCGGTGTGCGTCTTGTCGCGGTCGCCGTTCTCGCGGGTGCCGTCGCTCATCCCTTCGACACTCGCGGCTCGCGGCAATCGAGACGGGTCGCCCCCTTAAAAGCCGCGCGGACCATACTGATTGGATTTTCACAAGTCAAGAAACGCCAATGGATGCTAATGCATTGAAACAACGACGAATATGCGCCGCCTCGCGGCGCGCCGGCGGATCGATTGTGCAGCGCGAAGCGGTTATCGCTACAATGGCCGCGCGGGTGCCAGCGTTGCTGCGCGAGCAGGAGACAATCATGATCGACAAGGCCGTTGCCGTTTTCATCGCCGGCTTTTGTTTGCTCGCGCCCGCGCGCGCCGACGAGGCGACGCCCGACAATGCCGGCGGCCGCTACACGTTCAACAAAGTGGCGGACGGATTTTTGCGCCTCGACATGCAGACCGGCGAGGTTTCGCGGTGCGGCCAGCGCAGTGTCGGTTGGACCTGTCAGGCGGTGCCCGAGGATCGGGCCGTGCTCGAAAACGAGATCGCGCGGCTGCGCAGCGAGAACGCCGCGCTGAAGAAGGACATCCTCGCGCGCGGCCTGCCGCTGCCGGCCGGCGCCTTGCCGGAGCCGCCGCCGGTGCGCGAAGGCGACCGCCTGCCGCCCGGCGTCAATTCCGATCTGCACCGCATGATGGCTTTCGTCGGCCGCGTCTGGCACCGCCTGGTCGAGGCGATCGCGCAGGCGCAAAAGCAAGCGCTGAACAAGAGCTGACGGCGCTTGCCGTGCCCGCCGATTTGTCCGCCGTCCATACCGCGCGCATCGAGACGATCTCCACGGCGGTGCTTGCGGTGGCGACGTCCGGCGAAGGCTTCTTCGAGATCACGGCCGAGATTGCGCGTTTCCTCGATGGGATCAAGGCGCGTAACGGCGTGCTCTTCCTTTTCATCCGCCATACCTCGGCGTCGCTGGTCATCCAGGAAAACGCCGACGCGGATGTGCGCACCGACCTGGTCACGGCGCTGACGCGGCTGGCTCCGGCGGATGCCGGCTGGGTGCATGAGATCGAGGGACCCGACGACATGCCGGCGCACATCAAATCCATGCTCAACGGCGTCACGCTGCACGTGCCGGTCGTCGAGGGCGAAGTGGCGCTCGGTACTTGGCAGGGCATCTATGTCGCCGAGCATCGCGCGCGGCCGCACCGGCGCGAGGTGGTGTTGCAGTTTGTCGGCGCCTGCGAGCAGGCGTAGTTAGTTCCGCTCGTCCCCGCGGAAGCGTGGACCCAGCTTCTCTTTGCTCTTTGCGCTCCATCCTGGATTCCCGCTTTCGCGGGAATGAGCGGAGAAAAGTCCATAGCCTCGCCAGTGGACCACGCCCGCCGATCGGCGGTAACATGCGCGATGCGGCGGCATTTCCCATGCATATCTCCCGCGTGACAGCCGGGTCAGCCCGTTGAGCGAGGCGCAATCCCATCATCTGTTGATCGCCGACGATCATCCGCTGTTCCGCGGCGCATTACGCGAAGCGGTAACGGGAGTTTTCGGCCAGGCCGATGTCGCCGAGGCCGGCACCTTCGAGGAAGTGAGCGAGATCCTCGAACGCGGCGGCGACGTGGATCTGATCCTGCTCGACCTCTCCATGCCTGGCGTGCGCGGCTTCTCCGGCCTGATGTATCTGCGCGCGCAATATCCGAGCCTGCCGATCGTCGTGGTCTCGGCCAATGACGATCCCGCGGTGATCCGCCGCTGCATGGAGTTCGGCGCATCGGGCTTTATTCCCAAGACGCTCGGCATCGAGGCGATGCGGGCGGCGGTGGCGCACGTGCTGCAAGGCGAAGTGTGGACGCCGCCCGACGTCGACCTCACCCGCCAGTCCGACGCCGAGACCGCCGCCCTGATCGCGCGATTATCGACGCTGACGCCGCAGCAGGTGCGCGTCCTGATGATGCTGTCGGGGGGACTGCTCAACAAGCAGATCGCCTACGAGCTCGGGGTGTCGGAAGCGACGGTGAAGGCGCACGTCTCCGCCATCCTGCAAAAGCTCGGGGTCGAGAGCCGCACGCAAGCGGTCATCGCCGCCGGCAAGATCGAAGCCGGGCAGTGGCCGCAGCTACCGGCGCGAGAAAACGGCTAAGACGTCACCGCCTTCAACAGCACGCACGCGCTGATCTTGAGACTGCCGTCGGGCTGCGGCTCGAGCGTATAGCGCGCATCCCAGGCCACACCGTCCGCATCGATGATCTGGACGTCTTGCATAATCTTGCCTTCCACAATCCTGGCCATGCCAAACTCGAAACTCCGGTGACGGTAGACCGGAGCATAGCCATTGCGGACCATGAACATGAAGGCGTCGGGATTGCGATACCAGCTTTGGATGGCAGGCGCGGCGAAGGTGTAAGCCGTTGCCGCGTCGTCGCGGCTAAAGGCTTCTTCCTGGGAGCGGATGACGGCCTGTCCGGCGGCGACATCTTCGGCGGCGCTGGCGAGCGCGGTGGAGCCGATTAAAAATGCGACCAATAGTGCAACGATACGCATGATATTGCTTCGCCCTTCTCCGGCTTTCGCCGGGAGTATAATACTACTCCGCCGCGACGCGTTGCACGCGCCATTGCGTGATAAGGGCGCGGAGCGACGCGGGCTTTACCGGCTTGTTGAGCACGTGCACGCCGGCGGCGCGGGCCTCCTCGCGCACATGCACCGAACGATCGGCGGTGACCAGGATCGCCGGCACATCGCGGCCATGGCGCCGGCGCAATTCGGCGATGGCGACCATGCCGTTGCCGCCGTCAAGGTGGTAGTCGACCAAGAGCCCGTCCGGATGCAACCCGCTGCCCTCGATCGCCGCCAGCGCTTCGGCGAGATCGGCGGCCTTGAGCACACGGCAGCCCCAGCCGCCGAGCAAGGTCTGCATGCCGTCGAGAATGGCACGCTCATTGTCGATGCAGAGCGCCACGGTGCCGGCAAGCTGCCCGGCGGCGGCCTTCGGCACAGCATGCAGGACCGGCGCACCGATGGCGGCGGCCGCCCGCGGCACCTCGACCGAGAAACGCGAACCGCGGCCGACATTCGATTTTAGCGCCACCTCGCAATCGAGCACGCGGGCGATGCGTTCGACGATCGACAGGCCGAGGCCGACGCCGCGCGCGACCCGGGCGCCCTGGTCGAGCCGATGGAATTCCTTGAATACCGCGCGGCGTTTGCCTTGCGGAATGCCGATACCGGTATCGTAGACATCGATGCGCAGCCGCGCCCCGCGGCGTCGGCAGCCGATCACGACGCCGCCCGCGGGCGTATATTTGATGGCGTTGGAGACGAGGTTCTGCAAGAGCCGCCGCAGCAGGCGCCGGTCGGAGCGCACCGCCAGCGCGCACGGCATGAACTTCAGCTCAAGCCCTTTCTCGCGCGCGAGCGGCGCGAACTCCACCTCCAGGCGCTGGAGCAATTCGTCGATGCGGAAATCGGTCATCTCCGGCTGCATGGCGCCGGTATCGAGCCGCGAAATGTCCAGGAGCGCGGCGAAGATCTCTTCCACCGCTTCGAGCGAGGCGTCGATGTTCTGCACCAGATCGCCATCCTCCCCAGCTCGCTGGCGCTCGATCAAGCTGGTCACGTAAAGCCGCGCGGCGTTGAGCGGCTGCAGGATGTCGTGGCTGGCGGCGGCGATGAAGCGCGTCTTCGAGACGTTGGCGTCATCGGCTTCGGCCTTGGCGCGGCCAAGCTCGGCGTTGAGCCGCGTCAACTCGCCGGTGCGCTCGCGCACGCGGCGCTCCAGTGTGGCGTTGGCGCGCTCAAGCGCTTCGGCGGCCTTCACGCTCGGCGTGATGTCGGTGAAGGTCGTGACCAGACCGCCGTCGGGCATACGGCCGGCGCGCACCTCGATCACCAGCCCGCGCTCGGCGAAGCGCTCGAGGAACGGCTCGGCCTCCGAGGTGTAGCGGGCGACGCGCGCGGCGACTTCTTCGTTGAGGTCGTAGGCGTCGCCGGCGGCGGGCGCGCCGCGCTCGGCGATGTGGCGGAGGATCTCGTCGAGCGCGATGCCGATGCGCGTGAGCGCGTGCGGCAGGTCGAAAATTTCGCCGAACTGCCGGTTCCAGCACAGCAGCGCCAGATCCTTGTCGAACACGGCAATGCCCTGGCGCACGTGATCGAGGGCGGTTTGCAGTATCTCCCGGTTGTAGTGGATCGCGGCGTTGGCCTCGTCGAGGAGCTTGAGCGCCGCCTTGGTCGAAACGGTGCGCTTGCGCAGCAACAGCGAAAGCACGAGCCGCGACGAGGCGGCGCCGATCGCCGAAGCCAGCAGATATTCGCCGTATTGCAGGAGCGGGAAATCGGCCTCGGCCTGCGGCTCGAGGCTGACGCGGCGCGAGGCGGCGAAGCTGCGGAAGGACTCGCGCGTGCGTTCCTCGCCGAGATAGCGGGCGATGGTGGCGGTGAGCTCCTCGACGGTCACCGACGCGCGCCGCAGCCGGAAGCTCGGCGCCATCGGGGTCAGCGAGGTCGGCACGAAAACGTCGGCCTGCACGCGCTCGATCGCGCTCGGCCGGCGGGCGAAGGAGCAGCCGATATAGAGCGCGATGTTGGCAAGGAGGCTGAGCACGACGCCGTGCACCAGCGGCGGCAGATCGAGGCCGAACAGCGCCTGCGGCCGCAACCAGGCAAGCCCGAACGGCCCGGCGCTCAGGATATGCTCGCCGACCATGCCGGCGTCGGCGATGCTCGGCAGCAAGAGCGTATAGGCCCAGACCAGGATGCCCGCCGTCATGCCGGCAATAGCGCCGGTCGCGGTGCCGCGCCGCCAGATCAGTCCGCCAAAGAAAGCGGGCGTCAACTGCGCAATGGCGGCAAAGGATAATAGCCCGATCGAGGCGAGCTGGGCCGGTCCGGCGGAGCGATAATAGATGTAGGCGAGCAAGAGGATCGCGAAGATGGCGATGCGGCGCACGGTGAGAAGCTCGGCGGCCTGCGCCGCGCGCCGCTTGAGGATGAACGGCATGACGATGTCGTTCGAGACCATGATCGCCAGCGCCACCGATTCGACGATCACCATCGCGGTCGCCGCCGAGAGGCCGCCGATGAAGGCAATGAGCGTGAACAGCTCGGAATGCGCCAGCAGCGGCAGCGCCAGCACGAACATGTCGCCGTCGGTGCTACCGCCGGGAAACTTCAACAAGCCGGCCATCGCGATCGGCATCACGAACAGATTGATCAGCACCAGATAGGCGGGAAACAGCCAGGCGGCGCGGCGGATTTCCGCTTCGCTGTGGTTCTCGACCACGGCGACATGGAACTGCCGCGGCAACAAGATAATGGCGAACAGCGACAGCACCGTCATGGCGAGGAAATTCGCCACCGGCGGCGTGCTGGTGAGCACCGCGGCCGTCTGCGGCTGCCGCAGCGCGCTGGCAAACAGCGCCACCGGACCTTGAAACAAGACGAAGGTCACGAACACGCCCACGGCAAGGAAGGTAACAAGCTTGATGATCGATTCCGTGGCGATGGCCAGCATCAGCCCGTCCTGATGCTCGGTGGCGTCGATGTGGCGGGTGCCGAACAGCACCGCGAAAGCCGCCATCAGCAGCGCGACGAACAGCGCGATGTCGCCGAGGAGCGGCTGCGCCGCGCCGCCCGCCGTGGTGTCGGCGAGGATGGTGCTGACCGAGGCTGACACCGCTTTGAGCTGGAGCGCGATGTAGGGGATCATGCCGACGATGGCGATCAGCGCCACGGTCGCCGCCACCGCCTGGCTCTTGCCGTAGCGCGCGGCGATGAAGTCGGCGATCGAGGTGATGTTCTGGCCCTTGGCCAACCGCACGATGCGGATGATCAGCGGATAGGCCAAGCCGACCATCAGCATCGGGCCGATATAAATGGTGAGGAAATCGAAGCCGGTGCGCGCCGCCACACCGACCGAGCCGAAGAACGTCCACGACGTGCAATAGATGGCGAGCGACAGCGGATAGATCAGCAAGCGGGCGCGGCTGCCGCGCACCAGGTCGTGCCGGCGGTCGCCGTAGCTCGCTACCAGGAACAAAAACCCGATATAGGCGAGCGCGATAACGATGACGACCCAGCCTTGCAGCATGGCGCTTCCCAAAGGTCGATACCGGTGGCGCTTTTTCGGCCGCGCAACGCTCGATTTTACTTAAATCACCACAGTTTAGCGGGCCTGTCTATCGGCCGGGAAGACGCAAAATTCCTTTCCCCCGTGCGCCAACAGGCGCCGAGCCGCAACGATTTCCCTCCCCCGCGAAGCGGCGGGGAGGGGAAACAGTCCCGCAAGGGAGAGGGAATGTTTGTTTTCCGAACGCCGCCGCCCGTTACCTCAGCAACCGCGCGGGTGGTGTTATTTTAGTCTGGCGAATCGTTTTGCGACGCTTGCGAATGCGGAATGCGAATTGGGGTGCCGATGAACGAAGTCTTCATTGTCGACGACGATCCGTCGGTGCGCGCGGCGCTGGCGGTGGTGCTGAGCAGCGAAGGTTTTCAGGTCACAAGCTTCGGCGAGGGCGAGGCCTTCCTCAGCGCCGCCCGCTCGCGCACTCCGGGATGCGTGCTCATCGACGTGCACCTGCCCGGCTGCTCCGGCCTCGACGTGCTGCGCAGGCTCGACGCCCAGCGCTACCCGGCGCCGGTCCTGGTCATCTCCGGTCGCGGCGATATCCCGACCGCCATCGATGCGATCCGCAACGGCGCGCTCGACTTCATCGAAAAGCCGTTCGACCCCAGCGCCGTGGCGACGCGCGTGCGCGACGCCATCGACGCCTGGGCGAACCTCAACCGCCACGACAGCATCCTCACCCGCGATTTTCCCGGCCGCGAACGGCTCACGGCACGCGAACGCGACGTGCTGGAGCGGATCGCGAGCGGCGCGTCCAACAAAGAGGCCGGGCGGGAGCTCGGCATCTCGCCGCGCACTATCGAAGTGCATCGCGCGCGCATCATGGAGAAGCTCGCCGCCAAGAACGCCGCCGATCTCATGCGCATCGTGCTGCGCGGCGGCCGCCGACACTAAGCTACCTTCGATGAATTGACGGCGCTTGGCGCATCGCGCATTCATGGCGGCGATGCTGCCCGGCCTGCCGCCGCTGCGCGCGCTGCTCGAGCCCGCCGAGACGCTTTTGATCGCGCTCGCCGGCGGCGTCGCCTTGACGCTGCTCGGATTTCCCGCCGGCCTGGTCTCCGGATCGGTACTCGCCGTGGCCACCGCCGCGTTGTTCGGGCGCCCGGTCAGGGTGCCCATTCTGCTCGCGCGCGCCTGCTACGTGATCGTCGGCATCCTGCTCGGCGCCGTGGTGACGCCACAGACGGTCAAGGGCTTCCTCACGTGGCCGGTGAGCGTCGCGCTGCTGATGGTCGCCGCCGTCGCCATGCTGGTCGCGACCACAAGCTATCTGCGCGTGGTGCACCGCTGGGACCGGCTGTCGGCGCTGCTGGGCGCCAGCCCGGGCTCGATGGTTCAGGTGATCGCGCTTTCGACCGAGCTCGGCGCCGACCTGCGCGCCATCGCCATCGTGCAGACGGTGCGCGTGCTGCTGTTGACCGTCGGCATACCGGGCGGGCTAGCTTTGTTCGGGCTGGTGGCGCCGGCCATGCCGGTGGTGCGCGGCGCCGCCGCCACATCGTCGCTCGGCGAACTCGCAATTGTGGTCGCCGTTTCCAGCGCCACGGCGCTGGCCATGGCGCGGCTGCGCTTTCCCGGCGGGCTTCTGTTCGGCGCCATGGCGGGATCGGGCGTGCTGCACGGCACCGGCCTCGTCGTCGCCGTGCTGCCATGGTGGATCGGCGGCGCCGCGGTACTCGTGCTCGGCGCCGTTGTCGGCTCGCGCTTTGCCAATGCCACGTTCCGGCTGATCGTCGGCTATCTCGGCGCCGCGCTGGGCTCTTTCGCCGTGTCGTCGTCGATCGCCGCCGTGTTCGCGCTGATCGTGACGCACTTCTTTCCGTTCTCGATCGCCAACGTCGTGGTCGCGTTCTCACCCGGCGCGCAAGACACGATGATGGTGCTGGCGCTGGCGCTGCATCTCGACCCTGTCTTTGTCGGGGCGCATCACATCGCGCGCTTCCTTATCGTCACCTTCACGGTGGCGATCGCGGCGCGCTGGATGGTGAAGGAAAAGAACGGACCGTAGGGCCGGACGAGGGGGTACCGCGACAGCCGACCCCCCCAAAGATTACGACCTCAAAGCCGCCCAAGCAGCATCAGCACGACGATGATGATCAAGATGATGCCGATGATACCGACGCCGCCGTGTCCATAGCCGTAACCGTAGCCGCCGAAGCGGCCGCTGAAGCCGCCAAGCAGAAAGATGACGAGGATGATAACGAGAATAAGTCCTAGTGACATAATTTCATCTTCCTTTGCATTTGCAGTACGTCGCCTCGTCGCGCTTATGCTTTGTGGACGATCGAGACGACCGTGCCTGGCAATCGACTGGTCATCTCGACGCTGGCTTTGAGCTGATGCGCGAGCGCTTCGACGATGGCGGCCCCCAAGCCGGTATTTCCACGGCCGCTTCCGTCCGGATGCAAGCCAACGCCGTTGTCAGACACCGATAAGCGCCAGTTGGCTTCGTCGACGTCGTACTTGACCAGGATTTTGCCGCTGCTGCCGCTGGGGAATGCGTGCTTTAGTGCATTGATCACGAGTTCCGTAGTAATCAGCCCAATGCTTACCGCTTCGCTGGACGCCACCGTTGCGGCGTCGGCTTCCGCCGTCACGGAGATCGGTCGACTGTCGCCGATCATGGAAGCCGCCAGGGCATCGCACAGCCTGGACAGATAAGGGCCGAGGTCGATCGACACGCCATGTCCGGAGGCCTGGAGGTGCTGCTGGACGGTCGCGACGGACATGACCCGCAGATGAGCGTCCCGAAGATGCAGCCGTGTCTCCTCCGACGGCACCGTCCGCGCCTTGAGGAGAAGGATGCTCGCGATGATCTGCAGGCTATTTGCAATACGATGCTGCATCTCCTGCAACAGGGTTTCCTTCTGTTGCAGCAGCTCAGCTATCTCCCGTTCGGCGGCGCGCCGGTCGGTGACGTCTTCGATTGCCAGGAGAATGAGCTTGCGAGCATTTTTTTGATTGAACACCTCCCGTGCATTCAGGAGCATCGAACGTCGTCCGATACCGGGAAAATTTCGCTCGACTTCGTAAGCCTCCATCACGGCGTGTTGTGGCGCGACATCCTCCAGCAGCAATCGAAGCTCCGGGATATCCCACTGGCCCTCGCCCAGCCCGTAAACCGGACGACCCTGGATGTCCTGACTTTTCATCCTGAACGTCCGATAAAAAGCGCGGTTGGCGGTGACGACGCGCAGGTCCTGATCGAGGACCAGCAAGGGATCGCGGATCGTATCCACAATCGCCTGGGCGAGCGGGCTCGCATCATCGAGGTCTATGAACAGTTGGCTGTTGGGCCACACCCACGTACTGGCCGGTGAAAGCCGCTCTCGATGATTCGACGGTTCCATGATGACCCTCATAAATTCAACCGACACCCTGCTAACGACGAGCCAGCGGCCCGCAATCCCTCCCCCGCTTCAATCTCACTACGCTGATGAAAGCCCTATTACCGAGATGAAGGCTGTCCAATATTGCTCATATCGAGCGAGCTGTGGATTAATTGCTCATATCGAGCCAGCTGTGGATTAGATTCAAATACCGCACGTCGCCGGAAAAGGACTTATTCCATGGGCGAGCATCACTACCATGCCGTCATTTGCGCTCGACGTTTTCAAGCATGCTGAAGGCCTCAGCGACGCGCTTGGCGGGCGCAATGCGTCGAGTACCAAACCACCATTTTCCGCTTGAGTTCCTTCTGCTCACTGGTCAGCGAAACGCTCGCATATTGATTGGCGAGGGCCTCCAGCTGCTCGCAGCTTTCGGTACTCAAAGCCGCGTGCGAGCTAAATCCCAGCACGAGACCCGCGGATAGTGCCGCGACGGACGGACGCGCGAGCACGCGAAGAAAATGGTCCATTTGTTGACCCTTTCACTGCTGGGCGGCGCTCTACACAGGGGGAATCATCTTGTCATGATTGTCGGTTACCCATTGCGCATTGTCCGCAAGTTCGGTGAAGCTTCGTTCGAGCCTTTGATATTCACGCACATCGTTGGGGCCGCTCGCTATTCCCGCCAATTCGGCATATTCGCTCGCTTTGGCGCGATATTGCTCAGCAGTGAACATCGGCAAGCCTTTCTGTGAGAGAAGCTCCCTCAGCTGGCAAGCTTCAAACTGTCAGGTGCGTTCTCATTTAAGAATTAAGAATAATGATGCTGACCAACAACGTAGGTCTGATGGCCGCGTGGCGTCTGTATAAAATAGCTCACCAGCACGCTCAATTTAAGTCTCGCGCACACGCGAACGTGTCCGCATGGATCGCAACCTTCGCGGCAACCCGGCGTTGTTATTGCTCTCACAACAAATATTTTTTGAGCCACATAGGAGACTCATATGCTTCATAAAACACTCATCGCCTTCGCCGCCGCGGTCGCGCTCGGTTGCGTGCCGCTGGCGACGAATGCGTTAGCTGCTCCCCCCGGACATGGACATCCGGGCGGACACGCAGTGCATGCCCGCGGCGGTCATGTTGGGGCCCACTACGGTGGCGGCTACAACGGCAACAACGGATACAACGGCTATAATGGCTACTATGGCTACAGTAATGGCTGCCCCGGCTACGGCTATGGCAACGGCTATTACGGCTATAATAATGGATGCCCTGGCTATGGCGTCCCCCTTGTCGGCGGCGTGATCAATGGCATCCTGGGTGGTTACGGTCCTCCCTTCTGAGGCGACCTGCGTACTTCAAACTCAGCGGTCGCGTTCCTGATGGGAAGCGCGACCGCTTCCGCCCTAGCTTACGGCACCCTCCATTATGAGGGCGACTCACCGCTCCGCACCGTTCGCAGCGCGCAATGACGTCGGCCGAGCGCAAAAATGGCAAAAATGGATTGACGCGCCCGCGGGAAGGGCGAGTGACCCCGACCGCAATCCTGACTGCGCTCGGCATCGTCTATGGAGATTTGGGCACCAGCCCGCTGTACACGTTTAAAGCCATCGCGC
>Ga0302326_10013984_pt1 | contig 17009 bp, 12 predicted proteins | sample Palsa_T0_3_FD_202264 | JGI IMG/M metagenome (GOLD analysis project Ga0302326, IMG submission 202264) | Peat permafrost microbial communities from Stordalen Mire near Abisko, Sweden - Palsa_T0_3 | ecosystem: Environmental > Terrestrial > Soil > Palsa > Peat permafrost | place: Sweden: Abisko...
CCGTTCCACAGTTCCCAAATGGTCGTCGCGCCGTTTTCGACCATGTATCCCCAGCCCGGATAATCCTTTTGCGTGGCGATGGAATAAGCCAGATCAGCCCGACCATTGTCCGTCAACGTCCGCATGAGCCACTGTCCGCCGACAAGTCCTGTGCCCAGATGCCCATGCGTGCGGTTCACGATCTTGTCCACGAGCCCATCGAACACCTTTTGCCGATCTCCATCCGGCACCAATCCAAACGCCAGCGGCAAGACGAACGATGTCTGAGAAGCATTGTCATACACGCCGGTATCCGGATTGTAGAACTTCGCATTGAATGCCGATTTCACCACATCCGCTTCATCGCCATACGCCTTGGCCTCGTCGTTTTTCCCCAGAATTGCCGAGTATTTCTGCATCAGCCGAAGATCGTAATAGTAATAGCTCGTGGCCAGCAGCGGCCCTGCCGTCATGCGCTGCGGGTCCTTGGTATGCACCAAATCCTGCGACTCCGGCGGCGGACACCAGTCGCCGTATTTGTCCGATGAAATAATTCCATCTTTCACCTTCGACTTCATCAGCGCCATCCACCGCGCCATGACGGGATAGTTATTTTCCAGCACCCGTCGATCGCCGTACTGTTCGTACAACATGCCCGGTTCGATGACCTCCAAACTCGGCCAGGTCACATCATCGTTGTAGGTCGACCAGTACGCCGGCGCGACATCGGGGATGCTGCCATTGGGTTTCTGGCTATCGGCGACATCGATCAACCATTTCGAATACAGCGGGGCGATGTTGAACAAACTGGTTTCCCCCGCCGCCTCGGCCGCGCGATCGCCGAGCCAACCTTGCCGCTCGTCGCGCTGCGGACAATCCGTCACGATACTCCGGTAATTCCCGCAAAGGCCCCAGTAGATATTGTGCTCAATTTTATTCAGCAGATCGTTTGAACTCGCAAAATCCCCGGACCTTTCCAAATCATCATGCACCACTTTCCCCTCGATCGCATCCAGCCCCGGCACGCCCGGATAACCCGTGACCTCCACATACCGAAATCCATGATAGGTAAACCGCGGCTCATAAATCTCCTCGCCGCCGCCTTTCAACGTGTAAATATCCGCAGCTTTCGCCGTGCGCAAATTCGCGGTGTACAGATTTCCATCCGGCTGCAACGTCTCGGCAAACCGCAGCTTCACGGTCGTTCCCGCATTCCCCGTTACCTTGAGCCGGCACCAGCCCACCATGTTCTGCCCCATGTCGTAAATGAACACGCCCGGCGCAATATTGTTGATCGCCACCGGCGTCATCGTCTGCGTGACTCGAATCGGCTCGATGTCCTGGGCCGAAAAAATCCCCTTGGGCGCGGCCATCACATCCGCGCCGCGCCAACTTTTGGCTCGATATCCCGCGGAATCCCAACCGCTCAGTTCCATGCGGGCATCGTAAATTTCGCCGTCGTATTCATTGTCCGCCCGGATCGGCCCGGAATCCGTAACCCGCCAACTGCCGTCGCTCACGATGTCCTTCGTCGATCCGTCCCCGTATTCCAGATGCAACGCAAAGATCAACGTTGGATATCCGAAGACCCGCTTGTTGGTCCGCATTCCCCAATATCGCCCGTTGCCGAGGACTACGCCGATCGCGTTGCCGCCCTGCTTCACCTGATCCGTCACATCAAACGTGACGTAATCGCATCGCTTGTCGTAGTCGGTGAGCGCCGGCTCAAGAACATGATCTCCAACTTTGGCCCCGTTCAAACGAAATTCAAAAAGTCCAAGCCCGCAGACATATGCCGTCGCGCGCGTCACATCTTGATCAACCGTGAATTCTTTCCGCAGATACCGAGCCGCCAGCGGCCGGTCGATCGGTTCCGTCGTGGGCGGCTTTTCCTTCAGCCCAATCCATTTCGCCCCATGCCAATCCTGCGATTGCAAAAGTCCCATGCTCCAGTGGGCCGGCTCGCTCCATGGCGATTGCTCGCCGTGATTGTCCCAGACGCGCACTTTCCAGAAATATTCCTGCCCGCTCTTCAGCACCGGCCCGCCGTACTCAATCAGATTCGACTCATCAGAGGCGACTCGCCCGCTTTCTAGAACATCCCCGCGAAATTGGTTCAGATTTTCCAGCGATGATGCGATGAGAATTTCATACGCCGTCTGCATCTCGCCGCGTTTGTCCGATGAGATGGTCCAACTCAATCGTGGCTGTGCGACATCCAATCCCAACGGATTCACCCGATATTCACAGGTCAAATTCCCGCAGGTCACATCCGCATTCAACACCGCAGCCCCAAGCGACAGCAGCGCCAAAGCCGCGAATACCATCCGCATACTCGTCTCCTTCATTTGCCGGCCGCATCCGCCTGCGTCCAGCCGCCGTCGATCAATCGCCACATTTTACCGCTGGGATTGAGATCCTGGAGATCGGGGGGCAGTCGCGCCGCCCGCACGTTGTCGTAGCATTCCAGTTGAGAGAAACGGCGCATCGACGCGGGAATGCCGACCGCTGTAAATCCCGGATGCCCCGTCGCCGGATATGGACCGCCGTGGTTCATCGCTGATGTAACCGCAACACCTGTCGGCATCTTATCATTGAGCAATCGTCCGATGCGACGGCGAAGTTCCGGCTCGAGCTTCAAATAAATCTCGTCGTCGCTGCCGTGCGAATCGGTGTAGATGCCGCCGGTCAGTTGTCCATCCAATGCGGCGAGAATTTTTTTGGCCTCATCCACGTCTCGTGCGACAATCGCCATTGCCGCATTTCCGAATGCTTCGGTTTGAAAGGTTTCCGCATCCGAAAGAAATTGCCGGCCATCGACGCGCAGCAGCGTGCTCTGGTAACGGCTGCCGGATGCTTCGATTGATTTGGCGCCGACGAGAACTTGCGCGCCGGCATCGACCAGTTTGGCCACGCTGTTGGTGAGATTCTTGCCAACCGCGCGCGACAGCAGAGGCGCCGGCGGTGCGGCCGCAAATCGTTGCACGAGATTTTTCAGGAATTGTTCGCTCTCCTCGCCGGCCAGCAGCAGCAAAATGCCCGGCTTCGTGCAGAATTGCCCGCCGGCCGCGAGGCAACTTGTTGTGAACTCCTCGGCGACCTTGTCAGTCCGCTCCCGCAGCGCACCCGGCAGGATGATGACTGGATTAAGACTCGACATCTCCAAATAAATCGGCTTCCCTGCGGCATCGGCGGCGCTTTTCAACGCCAGCCCGGCGACCCTGCTTCCGGTGAATCCTGTTGCCCCTATGCGCGCATCGGCGACTAATTTCAGTCCATCCTCGCGCGACATGTGATAGATCAACTGCAACATTCCCCTGGGCATTTCCAATTCATTCATCGCCGCAAATGCCGTCTCCGCAAGCAAACGGGTTGTGCCCGGATGCGATGGATGCGACTTGGCGATGACCGGATTCCCGGCCGCAATGGCCGCCGCGAAATCGCCGCCACTGACGGCATTAAACGCCAGCGGGAAATTGTTCGGCCCCATGACACACACCGGCCCGATGGCCGCCAGATGCGAGCGGATGTTCAATTTTGTGTCGATGGTCGGCATCGCCCATGAGCCTTCCAGCGCCGCCGCGCTCGCCTGACGCAATTGGTTGGTCGTGCGCGGCAGCTCGACATTCGCCAGGCGCGGCGACTTGGGCAGAGCGGTTTCCAGATGTGCCATCTCGACGATCTTCTCGGCATTCGCCTCGATCAGATCGGCGAAGCGCGACAGAAATGCGGCGATCTTGGCCGGCGGCGTTTGCCGCAACAGCACTGCGGCCTCGACGGCAGCATTGAGAGCCGCATCGATATCCGCCCAGGAACTGACTGGATATCGATCCGGCAATTCCGCGCCGGTGGACGGATTTTCCGCGGCGAAAGTCGATACGGCGTTTGATGATCGCCAATTTCCTGCGATGAGAATGGGATGCGGTTCCATGAAAATCTATTTCCTGAACAACTCAACGACGGATGAAAGATCCCGGTCGCCAAATCCCGCGGCGATCGCCTCGTTCGCCCGCCCCAGCGCGCTTTTGGCAGTCGTTAAATCCAACGAATATTTTCCGGCCTCCGCGATGGCGTACCTTAAATCCTTGGCCATCAAATGGAGCAGAAAATTCGGCGTGTAATCGCGGGCGGCCATGCGCGCGCCGATCATTTTGACCAGCGGACTGCCCGGTGCTCCGTCGGTCAGGACCGCCAATGCCTTTGGGAAATCCAGATCGCTGCGCTGGATCATCGCCACCGCTTCGGCCAGCGATACAAGCTGGACCCCGCAGACGAAATTGTTGATGAGCTTCATCAGCGCGCCGCTGCCGAGGGCGCCCAGATGCATGGTGTCGCGGCCCATGGCGGACAACGCCGGCGTGGCTCGCTGCAGCGCCGCCGACTCGCCGCCGACGAGGAAAACCAGTTGCCCCGCCCCCGCCGCGCCCCGGCTGCCGGTCACGGGGGCGTCGAGCATTTCGAGTTTGTTCTTTATCGCCAATTCGCCCAATTCGCGGATCCATCCAACGGAGACCGTGCTGGATTCGATAATCAATGTTCCGGGTTTCGCGCCGGCAAGCGCACCGTCGGGACCGAGCCACAGAGCGCGGGATGCGGCATCGTCGGCTACCATGCTGATGATGATTTCGGCATTTGCGCCAGCCTCGCGCGGTGTACCGGCGACGCGCGCTCCCTTTGCCTCCAGCGGCGCAGATCGCTCCCGGCTGCGGTTGTAAACGGTCAGCGGAAATCCGCCGTCGAGCAATCGCCCGGCCATTCCGCTGCCCATGATGCCAAGACCCATGAACGCAATCTTCGATTTTTGCGACATATCCACTCTCATTTCATCGCCACAACATCCACGGGCGTGTCGGCACTGGAATCCTTCACCAGCGGGTTCTTCAAGGCTCTTCCGAATCCATCGAAGCGAATCACCATCAGATCGCCATCAGCGCCGCGAATTCCGTCGCCGAAGCTGAGCGAATGCGCACCGAAATAATGAACATGCACGTCGCCCGGCCGGCGGTGGGCGTCGAATTTGAAATGATGATGCTCGATGTTCCGCAGGCTGTGGCACATTTCCGACTCGCCGCTGCGGATAGGTTTGGACCAGATCACCATTCCGCCGCGCTCGATGCGGGATTCACCGGCGACGGAATCGAATGCGGGATCGATGACCAGTTCCGGGCCGATGGAGCAGGTGCGGAGTTTGGAGCCGGCGAGATTCAGATAATTCTTTTTCTCGAACACGTGATCGGAGAATTCGTTGCCGATTGCCATACCGACGCGATGCGGCCGGCCATCGGGGGCGATGATGTACAGCCCGGCGATCTCCGCCTCTTCGCCGCCGTCTTCGGCAAAAGCTGGAATTTCCAGGGGCTCGCCGTGGGCGCGAAGAATCGAGCCGTCGCCTTTGTAAAACCATTCCGGGGCCGCGCCGATTTTTCCCTCAGCCGGCTTGCCGCCTTCAAGACCGAGCTGGAACATCTTCATGCTGTCGGTCATTTCGCCAACGGGCGGGCCATGCATAGATTGCCGGTCGCGGGCGCTGCCAATGTGCGTCAATCCGGTGCCGGAAACCAGACATCGGCCCGGTTTTTCCGGATGATCTAGCGGGACTAACAAACGCCATTCGGACCTGCACTCATAAACCGAGTCGTAATCCAGCACTTCATTCGTGAGGCGTCTTTCAATGATCGCCGCCACTGGCGACTTGATTGCCAGACACGCCAGCTCGTACGTCGATCGAAACCCCGACAACATGCGTAGCGTCGGCTCTTCCACGAGCGCCACCCGGCGTTCCCAGCTATTTTGAATCTGCACCAACCGAACCATCGCAACCGCCTTCATTCGATGATATCAAATCGTTTCAGGGCGTTTTCGTTAATCGTCAGGCCCAGGCCGGGGACATTTTCGTCGAGATCGATGTAGCCGTCTTTCGGTTTGGGCTCGCCGTCGAATATGTACCAGAAAAGTTCGTTGCCCACCTCGACATCGACGGGAGGGAAGAATTCCGCCATGGGGGAGTTCAGGCTGGCCATCACCACATGATAATTGTGCATCTGCCCCGCGTGGGGAATCACCGGCACGGAATGTGCCTCGGCCAGCGCGGCGATCTTGCGGGCCTGCGTCAATCCGCCGACGCGATTGGTGTCGAACTGAATGTAATCCACGGCTTTGGCTTCGAGCAGTTGGCGAAATCCGTAGATCGTGAACTCATGCTCGCCGCCGGCGATGGGGATGATGCCGCGCGATTTCAGCTCGGCGTAGCCGTGGATGTCATCCGGAATGACGGGTTCTTCGAGCCAGCGGAGATTGTAGGGAGCGAGCAGCGGGAGCATTCGCTTGGCATAATCGAGATTCCAGCCCATGTAGGCATCGGTCATGATATCGACATCATTGCCGACGGTTTCGCGCACGGTGCGGACGAGATCGACGTTGTGCTGCATGCCGGCCGCGCCGTCGGTTGGTCCCCAGCCATATCGCAGCTTCATCGCGCGGTAGCCTTCATCTTTGTATCGCTTGGATTCGCGGGCCAACTCATCGAGCGGCGTGCTATAGAGCCGGCTGGCGTACACGGGAATGCGCGGCTTGGTGCGGCCACCGAGCAGGCGATAGACCGGCTGTTTGGCCGACTTGCCCAGCAGATCCCAAAGCGCGATGTCCAGCGCGCTGATCGCCACCATCGCAATCCCCTTGCGGCCGAAGGCCATCGTCTTGCGGTACATGAGTTGCCAGAGGAATTCCAAATCCCACGGATCGGCGCCGATGAGCAGCGGTTTGAGATATACATCCGCCAGTTGTTTGGTCACGCGCGGCGCCAGGGCGGCGTTGCCGATGCCGACGAGGCCGTTGTCGGCGAAAATTTCCACGAGCAGCCAACCGTGGAATGTGAAGGTGCCCATCGACGCTTCGCCGAGTGCAAGCACATCCATCGGATTGGTGCAGAAATGCGGGGGAAGCGGGACGGTTTTGCCGCGCCATTCGACGACGCGGGTGCGAATTTCAGTGATCTTCATTCGGGTGCTCCTTCATGGGCGCGGGAAGAGTCGATATGGCTGGGAATGATAATGAATGGTGGGGGGGGAGGGGGGGGTGTTTGCGTAACATTTCGTAACATTGTGTAACATTGTTTTTAGTAAAATTGCTGTGTGTGGAACAGGGGGGATAAATGTCGCATTTGGTTGCATTTCTAAAGTCCTCGCCGCCGATGCGGCCCATTCCGGGCGGAGGACCGCCCGGCTCAGTTGAACCATGAACCATGTTAGCATGTTGTTTGGGCTTGTGTCAAGCGAGATTTAATGCCCAAGCGGCGGACCTGTGGGATTGTTGCCAGAATTACGAGAAATGCGATGACGTGAAAACTTCCGGCCAGGGCGAAGACGGGGCCGTAGCCGAAGCCGTGATCGAGCATTCGGCCGACGACGGTGCCGAAGACGATGCCGCCCATTGCGCCGCCGAAGCCGACCATTCCGGCTACCGCTCCGACAACGCGCTGGGGGAAAAGATCGACCGGCAGGATCATGATCAGCGTGGACCAAGATTGCTGGCCGAAATAGGCGATGCTGAAGAGCACGATCGCCCAGGCGATCGGGGCGTGGGTGACCAAAAGAATCAGCGGCATGACGGCGGCGCTGGCGCCGAGCGCCACTTTGCGCGCGACATTCAGCGAATGGTTTTGTCGAACCAGCCAGCCGGAGAACCATCCGCCGACCAGGCAGCCGACTCCGGCGGCGGCGTAGGGAATCCAGGCGAATGTGCCGACGGCTTTGATGTCGAACCCGCGGGCATCGTAGAGATATTTCGGCAGCCAGAAGAGATAGAAATACCACGCGGCGTCGCTGAGGAATTTGGCGAAAACCATTCCCCAGACTTGCGGATAATGCAGAAGCTGGAGCCAACTGAAGGAAGTGGAATCTTCGACTTCGGCGGTGGAATCCGCTGCTCGCGGGGGCGAGGAATAATCCAGCATCCACCAGATCGTCCAAAGCAATCCAATCAATCCGGTGGCGAAGAAGACGCAGCGCCAGTTGGTCAAGCCGATGAGCAGTGCGATCAGCGGCGGCGCGGCGATTCCGCCGATGGCGGTGCCGCCATTGATGATTCCCATCGCAATTGAGCGCTCCTCGACGGGAAACCATTCGGCAACCGCCCGCGTCGCCGCCGGGAATCCGCCGCCTTCGCCCATCCCCAGCAAAAACCGGCTCATCACCAGCATCCCAAAACCCGTTGCAAGCCCGTGGCTGGCGCAGGCGAGCGACCAGAATGTCATCGTGAGCAAAAATCCCGCGCGTGTGCCAAGCGTGTCCATCAATTTCCCGCCGCCGAGATACATGGCCGCATAGGCCAGCAGAAAGGCGTTTTGTAGAAATGCAAACTGCGTGTTGGAGACCGGGATCGTGTGCTGAATCGCCTTGATGGCGACGGGAAGCGTTTGGCGATCGAGGTAACTGATGGCGATGGCCGCGCTGACGAGAATTGCGATTCGCCATCTCCGCATAAATTAAGTCGCCTGGGTTGGTCGCCGGAAAATATTTACCGCAGCAAATCCATATTCTCGGCCGCGCCCGGCTCGTCCAAAATTTGAATTCCCGTCGCGGGGCCAAGATCAGCCGGATCGGTCCAGGAAGCGAGTGCCCAGACGACGTGTTTGTCCGGCGTGACTTCAATCACCTGCACCGAGCCGGGCCAGTCGGCCGTATTCTTCAAATTGAGCGGGCACCAGTTGCAAATGACGGTGTTGCCGTTGGAAAGTCGCTGGGCTTCCTGAAGAATAAAGAGCCTGATGTCAGGGCAATCTTTCTGCGTGAATTCCCAAACGATTTTGCCGGTCGGATCGACTTCGCGCACGCCGTGGGTTTGGCAACTGATCAGTGTGTTGCCGCTGGGCAATCGCACCGCCGACCACGCGGACGGCGCTTTGACCGACCAGATTTCCTTGCCGTCGCCGTCGTACTCGACGACTTTGCCCATGTCCATATGGGCCACGAGAAACGTGCCGGCCTTGGTCATGCGAACTCGCCGAAATTGCGTGTGCGGCCGATCGGGATGGCCGGTGGGAAGCGTGAATTCCTTTTCCTTGGTGTTGGTCGTGGTGTTGAAGATCATGAGCTTGGCGGGGTCGCCGTTCTGCACGATCATCACGCGATCGGTTCCAATCGGCTGGATGACATGCACCTCAGTTCCCGGCTCGGCATCGTAGTTCCAGATGATTTTTTTATCCGGCGTGATCTCGCTGGCGCCGGTCTTGCGGCCGAAGACGATGTTGCCGTTGGAGAGCATCGTGGCATCACCCAATTCCTGCGGCGTGCCGGAGGCGTCTTTGGATGGAATTGCGTACGACCAGGCGACTTTTCCGTCGCGTATGACCCAGAGCGTCTGGACGGGCTTGCGAGATTCGAATTCCCCGGCGTAGAGAAAGGCATGCTGGGCCAACCCATTGCCCGGCAAGACGGCTGGCCGCAACGGAATCGTCGGCTGCGTACTGGCAGTCTGCCCCGACGCCATCGGCACTATCAGCATCCAAAAAAAGCACGCCGCTGCGACGAACAAGGTGGACAACAGCCTTGGTTTGCACATGCGATTCCTCCGAAACTCTTGATGTGGGACGCGAAGCAACTCGATTGCCGAAAGTCTTATAATTCGCCGGATTTTACGAAAGTTTCATCATATCGAGGCGACATGTCAAGCGGCGATGACCGTCGGATGAATTTGCTTCCGAGAATCTTTTAGGTTTGGTCCGCTAGCCTCCCTATGATCATGCAGATGTACCGGAGCCTGGGCGAAATGTGAATCGGCTCCGAGTCGGATGACAAGATAAAGGGCGGCCCGCCGCGGCGGGAGGCCCGTTGACGAGTATGCCGACGTGGATCAGCACCCTTGGGTGTGGGTCCACGTCGGCTTTTTTTATCGAGGTACGGACATGAATCGAACTCTGCTATTTGCAGCCGTCCCGTTGCTTGCCGCCGGTTGTTATTACAGCGAGCCCCAGCCGCAGCCACCCCCGCCGCCCCAATACGTTGCGCAGCCGCCGCCACCGGATTATGTGATCGTAAATCAGCCGCCGCCACCGATTGTGGTTGAGGAGCAGAGGCCGGACGCTCCGGGGCTGGGATATGTCTGGGTGGATGGATATTACGGCTGGAGCGGCCAGCAATATGTTTGGGCGCCAGGCCGCTGGGAAATGCCGCCGAGCGGATTCGGCATCTGGATCGGACCCCGCTATGACCGCGACCAGCGCGGCTACCGATATACGGCCGGACATTGGCAACAGGGTCATCAAGATTGGCGCGATCAACGGGGCGATCGGCGATAGCTGCGGGGTAAAAATCTCAAGAGCCGCCGGCCTGACAAGTTTCAGGCCGGCGTTGGGCTTTCAGATTCAATACGACAGCCCCGCCGCTTTGCCAAGAAACTCGCTTGCGGTCAGTTGTTTGAGCATGAAATCCACGGAGTCCGCGCGGGAGATTTTGTGGGAAACATTTTTCGGCTCCGGACCGATCCAGTGTTGATAGACGCCGGTGTGAGGGCCGTTGGTCAACATCGCCGGGCGGGCGATCACCCAATCGAGCCCGCTTTGGCGGATGTATTGTTCCTGAATTTCCTTGTCCTCGAACACTCGCCGCAGGAGAAATGGAAGGATGATCCATCGGAAATACCATGGCGATTGGCCCTTGCTGTCGCCGACTTCCAGGGATGTCATGCAGATGAATCTTCGGATGCCGTTGCGCTTCATCGATTCCAGAATGGATTTGGTGCCCTCGGAAAGGATCGAATTCTTCCCCAGCTTGCGAACGCCCAGCACCGAGAGCACCGCTTCCTGCCCCGCCATGGCCGCGTCGATGCTGGCGGCATCCTGAATATCCCCCTTGGCAATCTTCAGCCGCTCGTGGCGGGTGGTGATTTTGTCGGGATTCCGCGCAAAGGCGGTGACGATATGCCCGGCCGCCAGCGCCTGCTCGACCAGGCATTTCCCACTTGGACCCGTGGCTCCGAAGACAAGAATTCGCATCGCAGCGATCTTAGGCCGGGAAATTCAGTTCCACCATGCAGGGCCTAAGACACTATCGGCGGACTGTGTTTATCCCCTCCTCCGGTACTCCGGGGGAGGGTTAGGGTGGGGGTTTTTCGCAGACCTTTCGATTCGGTACTACCCGTAGAATTCTGACCCTCCCCTGCCCTCCCCCGGAGTACCGGAGGAGGGGGAAAATGCTCGCCGATCGAGCCACCCCCCACCTTGTAAACCAAAAAGATATGCAACGCCCATTGCCAAGGATACGATAAACATCACACCAACATGCGCACCAACAACCCAACTATCGCTCTGATGATCTGCATAATTCTGGCGCTCTCGGCTCACTGCCCCGCACAAATGTCGGCCACGCGCCCCACCACTCGGACGACATATGCGCGCGACAAATTCCCCTACACACCATCCAACTTTCGTTCCGCCAAACCCGATCTCCCCAGCCTCATCATCGCCGGCGATTCCACCGCCACCAATGGCGACCCGCTGCATCGCGGCTGGGGCGCGCTGCTCATCGACTATTTCGATACCGACAAAATCAATCTCGTGAATCTCGCCCGCGGCGGTCGCTCGGCCCGATCCTTCGTCTATGAAGGCGCGTGGGATCAACTGCTCGCCGGCGTCAAACCGGGCGATTATGTGCTGATCCAATGGGGCCACAACGACGGTGGAAATATCAAAGATCCCAAGTTCCGTGCCGATCTCCCCGGCGACGGACCGACAACCCAACCCGTTACCCGCACCAATGGAATCGAAGTCGTCCACACCTTCGGCTGGTACAACCGCAAATTCATCGCGGATGTCCGGGCCAAGGGGGCGTTTCCAATCCTGATGTCGCCGACGCAATACAATCCGTACATCAACGGCAAATTCGTCCGCCGGCCCGGCGATTTCGCGGATATCTCGCTGAAAGTGGCGCAGGATGAGAATGTTCCCTTCCTCGATCACACGAACATCATCAACGATCGCTACGAGCAGCTTGGACCGGATGTGGTTCGCACGTTTTATGTGGCAGATCATCTGCATACCACCACGCCCGGAGCGACGGTCAATGCCGAATGCTTCATCGCTGGATTAAAATCGCTGGGAATCCAACCGCTGGTGGATGCGCTCAACGCAAAGGGGCAAGCGATTCCCGCGTACGTGCCGACAACTCAAAAATCCGAGTAAAGGCCCAGGGATTGCAATGCGTCGTGGTCAGGATGTGATTGCGCCAGAAGAGTGCCACTCCTATGTTTCACGCCGTCACACTCGCGACACCGCTGAATATACCCAGCCCGCTCGGGCTGCGGGCGCGAATCCAGTAGTAATAGGTTTGACCGGAGGCGGTCGTCAGATCGAGGAAGCTGGTGGTCAGAATTCCGCCGGCGATTTTTATGGCAGTGTTGATGTTGTCGGTCGTGCTGCGGAATACCTGGTAGGCGGATGCACCGGAGACCGAGGACCAGGAGACGGTGACTTCGCCGCTGAGCGGACCATTGGAGGCACTGGGGTCGGACGGGGCGGGCAGTACCGCGGCGTATCCATTCACTTCGCCGGTGAAATTGCCGAAGCCCGAGGAATTGCGGGCGCGAATCCAATAGTAATAGGTCAGGCTGCCGTCGGCCGTGGTATCGTCAAAGCTGGTGCCACTGCTGGCGCCGACCTTTACGGCGGTGCTGCCGTCATCAATGGTGTTACGGAAAATCTGATAGGCCGTCGCATCCGTCACCGAATTCCATGACAAATCCACTTCGCCATCCGCAGGGGTGGCCAGCGGGCTGCCGGGGGTTCCCAGCGCAAATCCCGTGGCCGCGGCGCTGAGATCGCCGATGCTGTTGGAATTGCGGCCGCGCACCCAATAGTAATAGGTTTGGCCCGGCGTAGCGGTGGTATCGGTGAAGCTGGTCGTGGTGATCGAGCCGGCGATTTTGGTGGCGGCGCCGGAATTATTCGTTGTGTTGCGGAACACCTGATAGACCGTCGCATTGGTTGCGGCTTGCCAACTGATCACCACCCCGCCGGCATTGCCCTGCGTGGCGCCGACTTCGCCGGGCGCGGACGGCGTGTCGTTGGGTGTGCCGTATTCGTAAGCCCCCGCATCGTATCGGCCGTTGACGCGCGCGACACCCAGAATGTCCGACGCCGGTGCGCTCTGTCCCTCAAACGAAGATACGCCCGCCCCAATCGCCGGGCTGGTCGAAGACAATTGGTAATTTCCACCAGCGGCGTTGATGAAGAGCGCCGCGTCGCTGGAATCGGTGACATTGTTAGATGTCGTGTCGCTGCTGGTGCCATCCACGAAAATCGTGCCGGTCATGATGTTGTTGAACACCACATTCCCGGTAGCGCCGTCCTGAAGTTCGATAGCCGAGCCGCCGTCGATGGTGTTGTTGACGATCACATTTCCCGTGCTGCCGACGCCGGCATCGATCTGGTAAAGCGAGATTCCGTTGTTGGTGTAACCGTAGATGACATTGTTTTCGATGATCGAATCGACCAGGCCGTCGCCGTTGATGCCGTTGCCGGGATTGTTGTAGATGAGGTTGTCCTCGATGGTGCAGTCGATCACTTCGCCGATCCCGCCCTCGGAGGCGTCGCCGTTGAGATGGATGCCGTGCCAGCCGTTGCCGTCGATGGTGTTGCCTTCGATGACGACGCCGGTGCAGGTTCCGCTGACGTAGATGCCGTGGCCGTCGGTGTCAGTGCCGAGCGTGCCGCTGATGTTGTTGTCTTCAATGAGAGCGTCGTTGGCATTGTCGGTGAAGATGCCGAAATCGCCGACGCCGACAACCGTGTTGTCGATCATGCTGTCGTTGTTGCCGGTGGCTTTGATTCCATCGTTGGTGACGGTGCCGTCATTTTCGATGGTGAATCCTTTGATGGTCACGTAATCGGAGCCGGGTTCAAGGTCGATGGCGACGGGGGTTTTGTTGTTGCGCTCATTGATGATCACGCTGCCCGCGGTGGTGCCGGGCGCGGCTTGAAATGTGATCGGCGAACCGGCCGTACCGGCCTGGGGATTGTCCCAACTCAGCACGAACCCCTGAAACGTCCCCGCTTCGACATTGACCGTATCCCCCGCCACGACATACTTCGCCGCCTCCTGAATCGTGGCAAACGGAGTTGCCTCGGTGCCGTTGTTGTTATCGTTTCCGGTCGTGGAAACATAGTACGTTGACAACAAAACACGGCGTTCCAGCGCTTCGATACAACGACGGCCCATTGCTAAAACTCCTTACCCGTTCCCGACCCGCTCCAAGATGCCTCCGGCGGAAAATTCGTCAAGCCCGCCAATGGGGGATTAGGTGGAAAATATCGGAAGTGACGACGGTCTGGCAAGTTTATTCTGGCGGTACAGGCAGGAATTGGAAAATGGGTTATTTGAATCGGGCGAGGAACCAGCGGCTGCGACAATTCTTCATCTCACGAGCGCAATTCCAAATCGTAGCCCCGAACTGGTCCGGTTATAAGTCAGCAAGGTCTCGCCATAACCCGTGAAATATTGCGCATCCAGCGCCATATCCATCGCGCCGTGCAAAAGATTGGTCAGCGGATAGGTCAGATCAAATTGCAGGCTGCCGCGATTAAAGCTGCTGCCGATCCGGCCAAGGGTGGCCAATTGCAATCCATCGCGCTCGCCGAAGGCGATGCGAATATCCGCATTGCCGCGATAACGCTGGATGTCCGGATTGTCGCTGAGATCGGAAATATAGACGTACATCTTTGGCGACGCGGAGATGAAATACCTTTCTGAAGGCGAAGAGATCGTGAAGATCGGCCGGAAAAATGCGATGTTCAGCGACCGCTCCGTCGACCCGCCCTGGCCGTTGGATTCGTGCCCGATGCCAATCTGTGCTCCCAGTTGCATTCCGGGCGGAAGATGGCTCACGTTCTCCAGGTAATAAAACAATTCGGGCATGTAGTTGGTGTCGTAAAACGCCGGGGATCGCTGGACAACGTCCCATATGGAAAGCTGCGTGTATCCGAAATTGAATCCCTTCACCCACGGGTGTTCCACCGCCAATGGGCCATCGAAGAATCGGTAGCGAAGGCTGAACTGGTATTTGATATTTCCCCCGCCAATGAAATACATGGGCTCATACGGCGCGAAATGCTGGATAAACTCGCTGAGTCCGTATGTTCCGCCCGCTTCGGGAAATTGTCCTCGAAAAGCCGCAGCGGTCTCGGGTTCTTTGGCGGGATTCACCGTCGATGGAAGTGTGCTTGGCTGAGATGCCGGGCCAAAGTCCGGATTGGTCGCCGGCATTGTGGCAACATCCGCGAAAATCGGTGTGACCAGTGGATTTGCATCCGGCAGAACCGACTTATCGAATAAAGTCGGCGAGTCTTCCCCAATGCCTTGAGCCCACAACTTGCTCGAACCGGCCAATATCGTGACGAAAACAGCGATGAAAAAAGCGCTGCGACGAATCGATGTTCGTGACATTCGCTTGCCATCCTAGCGAATGCGTCCAATACCGCATACGCCGGATTTTCCCATCCAGCCGTGTCACACTTTCGCCGATCAGGATAAAATAGCTGGACTATGCCCAAGAACCAACTCGACGATCCGTACAAGGAAAAGTTCCGCCCCGGCGCCGATGCCAAGATCGACCGGCAGGTGGAAGATGCGCTGGCCGGCCTGTCCGTTGATGATCTCTACGGCTTTGACAAATCCCAACCGGCCGATGCCGGAGCCAAAGGAAATCGGCGCGGGAAAATCGTCTCCATCGAAAAAGACGATGTCTTCGTCGACTTCGGCGGCAAGAGTCAGGGAATCGTGCCGCTGCTGCAATTCGAGGAGCCGCCTGTCGTCGGACAGGAGATGGAATTCTCCGTCGAGCGTTACGATGCCCGCGAGGGATTGCTGATCCTCACCCGCAAAGGCGCGGCCGCCTCAAATGTTTCCTGGGAAACGCTGGAAGTCGGGCAGATTGTCGAGGGCAATGTCACCGCCGTGAACAAGGGCGGCCTGGAAGTCAGCATCAAGGGCATGCGCGCGTTCATGCCGTCGGGGCAGGTCGATCTCTATCACGTTCCCGATCTCTCGCAATTTCTCAATCAAAAAATCACCGCTGAGGTAACCGATGTTCAGCGCGAGGGACGCAACATCGTGCTCTCGCGCCGAAATCTTCTGGAACGCCAGCGGCAGGAGCAGAAGGAAAAACTTTTGGCCGAACTGGCCGAGGGACAGATTCGCCGGGGCACGATCCGTTCGGTCATGGATTTCGGCGCGTTCGTCGATCTCGGCGGAATAGATGGATTATTGCACGTCAGCGAGATCAGTTTCCGTCGCGTGCGGAATCCCGGCGAAGTCGTAAAAGCCGGCGATGTGGTGGATGTGAAAATCCTCAAGATCGACCGGGAAACGGGGAAGCTTTCCCTGAGCCTCAAACAAGCGCGCGGCATCGATCCCTGGAACGACGCCGCCGCGAAATACGCCGTCGGCTCCGCCATCACCGGGCGCGTGACCAAACTCGAATCCTTCGGCGCGTTCATCGAGGTCGAAGAAGGCGTCGAGGGATTGCTACCCATCAGCGAGATCAGCCATCGCCGAATCCGCTCGGTGGATGAAGTGCTGAAGGAAGGCGACACCATCCGCTTGGTCGTGTTATCGGTGGACCCGCTGTAGCGGCGAATATCCTTCAGCCTCAAACAAGCCGGCCCCGATCCGTGGGCGACCATTCACGAAAAATACGCCACCGATTCCGTCGTCAGCGGCACGATCACCCGCGTCGTCGATTTCGGCGCGTTCATCGAACTGGAAGCCGGCGTCGAAGGGCTAATGCACATTTCCGAACTGTCCGACAAACAAATCCGCTCCGCCGGCGATGTCGTGAAACCGGGCCAGTCGGTGAATGTGCGAATCCTCGAAATCGACAGAGAAAATCGTCGAATATCGTTGTCCCTGAAGCGCGCCGTCGGCGCCATCACCACAGAAACCACCGCTGCTCCCCCGCCGAAGAAAAAGAAACGCCCGGACTTGCGCGGGGGATTGGATTTATAGACGGGCGACCCGCCGACGTTATTGCAGGTCGAGACG
>Ga0302326_10013985_pt1 | contig 17009 bp, 17 predicted proteins | sample Palsa_T0_3_FD_202264 | JGI IMG/M metagenome (GOLD analysis project Ga0302326, IMG submission 202264) | Peat permafrost microbial communities from Stordalen Mire near Abisko, Sweden - Palsa_T0_3 | ecosystem: Environmental > Terrestrial > Soil > Palsa > Peat permafrost | place: Sweden: Abisko...
GATGCGGCATCAGGCCAGCGCCCTGGATCACATAGCCGATGCCCAGACGCAGTCGCACCGGGTCGACACCCGCGATGTCGGCTCCGTCGACGACGACGGTGCCCGACGTCGGCTCGACCATCCGGTTGATCATCCGCATCGACGTCGTCTTGCCGCAGCCCGAAGGTCCGACGAAGACAGTCAGCGTGCCCTTGGGCACTTCCAAGTTCAGCCTGTCGACGGCGATGGTGCCGTCAGCGTAGACCTTGTGGACGTCATGGAAGCTGATCAAACGTCAACCCCGGATCGGATGATCGAAGGCGTTGTCATGCAACCAGTTCCGGGCCGCCTCGTCGGGGTCGATACCGGAGTTGCCCGCCACCGAGGCATTCAGGTCGGCCAGCCCGCGGCCGGTCAGCTTGGCCGATACCGCGTCCAGCACGTCTTTGAGCCGATCGGACTTCTTCTGCGAATTCACCAGTGGAACAATGTTTCCGGCGAGGAAGTTGTGCAGTGGGTCGTCAAGCACCACCAGATGATTCTGCATGATCGCCGGCGAGGTGCTGAAGATATTGGCCGCGTTGACCTTGCCGTTCATCAGTGTGCGAACGGTGACGGCGCCGCCGTCGTCGCTGATTGCGACGAAATTTCCGGGTGCTATATCGAGCCCGTATCGCTGCCGCAGTCCGCTCAAACCCGACGAACGGGCTTGAAAGTCCGAGGGTGCGGCGAACTTCACCTCCGGTGAATGCGCGGCCAGGTCCGCGATCGTCTTGAGGTTCCACTTGGCGGCGGTGTCGGCGGTGACCGTGACGGTATCGGTGTCACACGCCGGCGACGGTGTCAGGATCGACAGGTCCCCCGGCAGTAGCTTGTAGAGCTCCAACTCGACGTCGTTGAGCATGGTCACGGTCGCATTCGGCTGCAGGTAGAGCAGCAGGTTGCCGATGTATTCGGGCACCAGATCGATCGAATGGTCTTTCAGCGCGGGAACATACGTCTCGCGGCTACCGATCCCCATCTGCCGGCCCACGTTGAAGCCGTTGGCCTGCAGCGCTTGTGCATAAATTTCAGCGAGAATCTTGGATTCCGGAAAGTCGGCGGACCCGACCACGATCGAGTTCACGTTGCTCGATGCTCCGCCGAGCGGGTTTGAGCTGCCACAACCTGAGACAGCAATGCAGCTGGCCGCCAGCCACACCGCCGCGCGGTATCCGCGTCGTCCCAGCATGCTCATAGCAACCGACACTATCCCCCGTTTTCGGGTGCTTGCCCCGACCCAGCGGTGGAAACGTCAGACGTTTCCCGCTGATTCGGTTCCCTTTCCGCCCGTAAAGGGGTGAAGATGACTGCATGAGCAGCGATGCGCCAGTGTCACCGGAAGAACCACCCACGACAGCCCCGGCGGGCCAGGACAGCGCACCGCCGCCCGAATCGGCGGTGAAGTTCACCCGCGCTGCCAGCCTATGGTCGTCGCTGACGGCGGGCTTCCTGATCCTGATCGTGCTGCTGATCTTCATCACCCAGAACACCGGGTCGGCACAGATAACTTTCCTGGGCTGGAGCGGGAGCCTGCCGCTGGGGGTGGCGATTCTGCTGGCGGCGGTGGGCGGCGGGCTGATCACCGTGCTCGTCGGCACAGCGCGGATCTACCAGTTGCGCCGCGCCGCGAAGAAAAACCTCGTCGCCGGTAGGTAGTCAAGAACCTCGCAGCTCGGTCAGCCCGCGCGCGATCAACGGCGCCACGGTCTCTCCGACCCGGTCCGATGAATCGACGTCGTCCGCACTACCCGACATACGTCTGCGGAAATCGATGCCCGACGCGATGATGGCCAGCTTGAAGTAGGCCAACGCCATGTAGAAATTCCAGTGCGCCAACGGCTGCCCGGAGACCACCGAGTAGCGGTGTGCGAGCTCGTCGGCGACCGGTAATCGCGGCGACGTCCAGGCGGCCTGCGTGTTGATGATCAAGTCCATTGCCGGATCGCGGTAGACGCACATCAACGCGGCGTCGCTGAGCGGGTCACCCAGCGTGGACAGCTCCCAGTCCAGCACGGCACGCACCTGCGCCGGGTCGTCGGCGTCCAGGATGGTGTTGTCGATCCGGTAGTCGCCGTGCACGATCGAGGTGCGGCTCTGCTGCGGAACCGCCTCCTGCAGCGCCGCGTGTAGCCGCGCGACGTCGGCGTCGCGGTCGTCATCGGGCCGGCGCACCAGTTCCCACTGCGAACCCCAGCGGCGGACCTGGCGTTCCAGATATCCGCTGGGCTTACCGAAATCCACCAGCCCGACCGCGGTCGGATCGACGGCGTGCAGGTCGGCCAGCACCCGGATCAGCGCGTCCACACAACCGTCGATCACTCGCTGATCGCCCGGAGCCGCCAGTGCCTCCAAGTCGGCTCGAGTGCGCACCACCCGCCCGGCGACGTATTCGACCATGTGAAACGGCGCGCCGAGGACCGAGTCGTCGTTGCACAGTGTGACCGCGCGGGCCACCGGAACCGCGGTATCGCGCAGCGCTGCGACCACTGTGTATTCCCGCGCCATGTCGTGTGCCGACGGCGTCAGCCCATGCAGCGGCGGGCGGCGTAACACCCACTTCGACGAGTCGTCGCCGACCAGGAAGGTCAAGTTGGACCGGCCGCCGGAAATCAGGTTCGCCGTCAGCTCACCGGCACGGCCGACGCCGGCCGATCGCAGGTATTTGTCCAGCGCGGAAAGGTCGAGCCCATCAAGAGTCACCGGACTTGTGTACCACCGCGCGCTTTAACGCCGGTTTCGTGGCAGCAGGTCCCACACGTGTTCGGTGCCGTTCACCGTCACCACGCTGGCCTGACCGGACCGGGAGAACAGCAGCCGGGTCACCGAGACGTAGTCGATCGGAAACGACAGCAACCGCCTCGTTCCCAGGATCTCGTGCAACACGACGTTGATCACCCCACCGTGGCTGAACACCGCGACGGTGTCGTCGTGCTCTGCGGTCGCGGCGACGTTGTCCACTGCCGCCCGCACCCGTGCCCGAAACGACTCTTCGTCGACTGAGCTCGGCAAGTGTCCTGCGGCCATCCGGGCCCACTCCTTCGGATTCTCGTCCCGGATCTGCTCGATCGGGATGTAGACCGGCAATTCACGGTCGTATTCGGCAAAGCGGTCGTCGATCTCAATGGTCAGTCCGCGGGCGGCGGCGACCGGTTCTGCCGTCTGCAACGCGCGGCGTTGCGGGCTGCTCACCACGCGGGTGATGGGAAACCTGGCCAGCGCGTCAGGCAGACGGGCTACCTGCGCTAGTCCCTCGTCGGCGAGGTCTGGGTCGGCGCCTTGACCCGGTTCGCTGCGTTGTGGCAGCGCATGCCGGACCAGGAGCAGTTGCATGGACCTTTCTTAACATCTCGCCTGGAGAATGCTATTCTCCGTGCAGAGAGTGAGGTGTGCGAATGGCGGCGAGCGACGGAGCCACCCGGGTTGATGCCGGTCTGCTGGGGCACTGGCTGGACGCCAACGGCGCTGCAGGCGACGGCGAAGAACCCGTTCTCGAGCAATTGTCGGGGGGCTCGCAGAACACGCTGTACCTGATTCACCGGGGCGGTCGGCGGATGGTCTTACGGATGCCCGGCGCCCGGGCCGACGCGGCGCGCATTGACGGGCTGCTGCGCGAGATCCGCTTGGTGCGCGCGCTGCGCGGCACCGACGTGCCACATGCCGAGCTGATCGCCGCCAACGACGCCGGCGATCTTTTCGGCATGCCTTTCTACGTCATGGAGGCGATCGACGGCTGGAGTCCGATGGACGGCGGCTGGCCGGCGCCGTTCGACGATGACTTGGATGCGCGGCGCGGGTTGGCGTTCGAGCTTGTCGACGGCGCGGCGAAACTCGGCCGGGTGGATTGGCGGGCACAGGGGCTGGACGGCTTCGGCCGGCCCGACGGGTTCCACGAGCGCCAGGTCGACCGCTGGCTGGCTTTTCTGGACAGCTACAAGGTGCGCGACCTGCCCGGCCTTGACGATGCTGCTGATTGGCTGCGGCGCAACCGGCCGACGCATTACCAACCCGGCATCATGCACGGCGACTACCAGTTCGCGAACGTGATGTTCGCACACGGTGGACCGGCCCGACTCGCCGCGATCGTGGACTGGGAGATGACCACGGTCGGCGATCCGCTGCTGGACTTGGCCTGGTGTCTGCTGGGCTACGACGGCGAGAACCCGCGCGAAGACGGGTTTTATCTCGACATGTTGGGCATGCCGACCCGCAGCGAGGTGCTCGAGCACTACGAGAAAGTCAGTGGCCTGTCGACCGAGAACATCGACTACTACCTGGTGCTGGCGAACTGGAAACTCGGCATCGTGCTGGAGAAGACCTATGCCGCTGGAGTGCGCACCGGGAAGGTCGACCCGAAGATTCAGGACGCATTCGGGGCGATGATCCCGCAGCTGATCGCCACGGCCGCCGGGCTGGCTAAGACCCTCACATGAGTTACGCCGAAAAGCTTTTCGACCTCAGCGGTCAGGTGGTGCTGATCACCGGCGGCAGCCGCGGGCTGGGCCGGGAGATGGCATTCGGGGTGGCCCGGTGCGGCGCGGATGTGGTGATCGCCAGCCGGAAGATGGAGAACTGCGTCTCTACCGCCGAGGAGATCGAGCGTGAGACCGGCCGCACGGCGATGCCGTACGAGGTGCATGTCGGCCGGTGGGATCAACTCGATGGACTCGTGGACGCGACCTATCAAAGGTTCGGCAAGGTTGACACGCTGATCAACAACGCCGGAATGTCGCCGGTCTACGACAAGCTGACCGACGTCACCGAAAAGCTCTTCGACGCGGTGGTCAATCTCAACCTCAAGGGCCCATTCCGGTTGTCCGCCTTGGTCGGCGAACAGATGGTCGCGGCCGGCCACGGATCGATCATCAACGTCAGCACGGCCGGATCGCTGCGCGCGACGGCCGACATCATCCCCTACGCGGCGTCGAAGGCGGGGCTCAACGCCATGTCCGAGGGCCTGGCTCGGGCATTCGGGCCAACCGTCCGGGTCAACACACTGATGGCCGGCCCGTTCCTCACCGACGTCAGCAAGGCGTGGAATCTGGATCAGCCAGCACACAACCTATTTGGCAACATGTCACTGCAGCGAGCCGGCAACCCGCCCGAGATCGTCGGCGCTGCACTCTTTTTGGCATCGGAGGCGTCCAGCTTTACCACCGGCTCGATTGTGCGGGTCGACGGCGGTTTTCCCTGATATCTCTGAGGATCTAGGAGCATTCGATATGGCATGGGACTTCTCTACCGAACCGGAGTTCGAGAAGAAGCTGGACTGGATCCGCGAGTTCGTCCGTGAAGAGGTCGAGCCGCTGGAGGTACTGTTTCCCGGCTGCGAGTTCCTGCCGCTCAACGACGAACGGCGCAGCATCGTCGACCCGCTCAAACAGCAGGTTCGCGACCAAGGGCTGTGGGCCCCGCATCTGGGGCCCGACCTCGGCGGGCAGGGCTTCGGCGCGGTCAAGCTGACGCTGATCAACGAGATCTTGGGTCGCAGCCCATGGGCGCCGATCGTGTTCGGAACCCAGGCGCCCGACACCGGCAACGCAGAGATCATCGCCCGCTTCGGCACCCAGGAGCAGAAGGACCGCTATCTGGCCGGTCTGCTGTCGGGCGAGATCTTCTCCTGCTTCTCGATGACTGAGCCGCAGGGCGGAGCCGATCCGCGGGTCTTCACCACCAAGGCCCGTCGTGCCGGGCCGGAAGATGATGCCGATTGGGTGATCACCGGACGAAAATACTTCTCCAGCAACGCATCGGTCGCATCCTTCTTCATCGTCGTCGCGATCACCGATCCCGACGTCCCGGTGCACCGTGGCGCCTCGACATTCCTGATTCCGGCGGGCACCGAGGGCCTCGACATTGAGGCCACCCATCACCTGGTAGGAGCGGATCCTCATGAACCGGGCCATTCGCTGGTGCACTACGACGGGGTGCGGGTCCCGTCGGACGCCTTACTGGGTGAACCCGGCCAGGGCTTTCTGATCCTGCAGACCCGGTTGGCCGGTGGCCGGCTGCACCACGCGATGCGCTCGATCGGGATGGCGCAGCGTGCGGTCGACATGATGGCCCGACGCGCGAAAAGCCGTTTCACTCAAGGTAGCTTGCTGGCCGATAAGCAATTGGTGCAGGAGTTCGTCGCCGACTCCTATACCGAGTTGACGCCCTTCCGGCTGACCGTATTGCATGCCGCCTGGCTCACCGACAGCGGCGACGAGCGCGCGGCCCGCGCCGAGATCGCCACCTGTAAGATTCTGGCCTCGCAAGTGCTGAAATCGATTGCACTGCGGGCAATTCAAGTGCACGGCGCGCTTGGGCTCACCGATCAGCTACCCCTGGTCAATGTCCTACTGGGCGGCATCGCACTGGGCCTGGCCGACGGGCCGACCGAGGCGCACAAGGTCAATCTGGCCCGCACGCTGTTGAAGAGCTACGACGCCGAGAGCGCCGAGTGGCCCAGCGAAATGCTCGACATCCGCCGCGAAGCTGCCAGGGCCAAATACGGTGCTCTCCTTGCCCATTAGCCGAGCGCCCATTAGCCAAGCGACCAGTAGCCGGGTGACCGCAGCGGTCGAACGGGCTCTCGACGACCGTCAGCGGGACGCCACCGAGGAAGTCGAACGCATCCTTGCCGCCGCCGTCCGGGTCATGGAGCGGCTGGCACCGGAACCGCCGCGAGTCAGCGACATCGTCGCGGAGGCCGGTTCGTCGAACAAAGCGTTCTATCGATACTTCGCCGGCAAAGACGACGTCATCCTTGCGGTGATGGAACGCGGCGTCGCGATCGTCGTCTCCTATCTGCAGCATCAGATGGCGAAGGAGCCGACGCCGGCGGGTCAGGTGCAGCGCTGGATCGAGGGTGCCCTCGCGCAGGTCGCCGACCCGCACCTGATCAGCATGAGCCGTGCTGCCGCGGGCCAGATTTCGGCTACCACCGATTGGCGCGCCGCCGACGAGGAAATCACCCGGCCGATGCGAGACCTGCTGGCCGGGTCGGTTGCGGCATTGGACAGCACCGACATTCGACGTGACACCGACGCCGTCTTCCATTGCACGGTGGCGGCCATGCGCCGATACCTGGATGCGGCGCAGCGACCCGACCCGGCCGACGTCGATCATCTGGTGCGGTTTTGCCTGCGCGGGCTGGGAGCCGGCTGATGCGCGCGGTTCTCTGCCGCAACTACGGACCGCCGGAAGACCTTGTCGTCGAAGACATCTCCGATCCGACGCCGGGTCCGGGCCAGCTGGTGGTTCGGGTACACGCGGCCGCCGTCAACTTTCCCGATGTGCTGCTGATCGCCGGCAAGTACCAAATCAAGATTCCGGTACCGTTCACCCCGGGCAGCGAGCTCGCCGGCGAGGTGATCGCCGTCGGCGAGAACGTGCCGTTCCGCGCGGGCCAGCGAGTTTCCGCCACCACGGCCACCGGGGCATTCGCGGAGCAAGCGCTGCTGCACTCGGCGGCGGTGACCGAGATACCCGACGGTGTCGACTTCGCGTCCGCTGCGGCGTTCGGCGTCACCTACCGCACCGCTTATCACGCTCTGCGATCGATCGCCGATGTCGCTCCGGGTGATTGGGTGGTCGTGCTCGGCGCCGCAGGCGGCGTGGGTTTGGCCGCCGTGGACCTGGCGGTGGCGATGAAAGCCCGGGTGCTGGCCGCCGCGTCGAGTCCGGAGAAGCTCGAGCTGTGCCGCCGGCGCGGCGCGGCGGCGACGGTCGACTACGACCGCGAGGACCTGAAGAGCCGGATCCGCGAGCTCACCGGCGACGCCGCTCGCGTGATTCTCGATCCGGTCGGAGGGTCATATGCGGAACCGGCGTTGCGGGGTCTGGCACGTGGCGGCACGTTCGTCACCCTTGGCTATGCCGCGGGCGCGATTCCGTCGATCCCGCTGAACCTGGTGCTGCTGAAGGGAATTACCGTTCGCGGCATGGAGATCCGCACCTTTATGGGCGACCGGCCGGACGATTCTGCGCGAGACATGCAGGAGTTGACCCAACTATTCGCCTCGGGCGTGGTCCGGCCTTACATCGGCGCGCGGTTTCCGCTGGCCGACGCCGCGGCGGCGCTGCGGCATGTCGCCGACCGCAAGGCGATCGGCAAGGTGGTCATCGACGTCACGGCGTGACGATGTTGAACGACGGATCGGGGCGGTCGAGCACACTCAAAAACTGCTGCAATGCCGCCTGATCACCCGAGATCTCCAGCCCCGGTGATCCGAAATCGCCCATCGCCGCACTAAGCAGGCGAAATGCGTTGACCAGCTTGATGTTCACCGCGGCGATCGTGGGATCGGCGGGTACCTCGCGATGTACCAGAACGCCGTTACGCAGCGCGAGCCGATAATTCGTATCGCGATCGATCAACGTGACGTCGATGGCGATATCCAACTCCCAGGCGCGCGGTCCATTCACGCTGATGGCCAGTCCGTCGAAGATCTGCGCAGGTGTCAGCTGTGACAACAGTGCCGGCGAGGCGACTTGGCCCGCCGTGCCGAAATTGCCGTCGCGCAACTCGGCGGTGCCGGACAAGAAGAAGTTGCGCCACGTAGCGTTCTCCGCACCGTATGCCAACTGCTCCAACGTGTCCGCGAGCAGCGTACGGGCACCCGCGTGACCACTATCGGCGAACACCGCATGATCGAGTAGCGTTGCAGCCCAACGGAAATCACCCGAATCGAAGGCGTGCTGGGCCAGCTCCACGACACGATCGATACCGCCGATCGCCTCGACGTATCGGTCGGCCAGCGCTGCTGGAGGGTGCGGCCACAGTCGGGCGGGGTTGCCGTCGAACCAGCCCATGTAGCGCTGATAGACGGCCTTGACGTTGTGGCTGACCGAGCCGTAGTACCCGTGGGTATGCCACGCCGCCTCCAGCGCCGGCGGCATCTGCAGCATTTCAGCGATCTCGGCGCCGGTGTGACCCTGGTTGAGTAGCCGCAGGGTCTGGTCGTGCAGGTAGGCGTACAGGTCACGTTGCAGCGAAAGGAATTCCACCACGCGCCCACCTCCCCACGTCGGCCAGTGGTGGGAGGCGAATACCACGTCGGCGCGGTCGGCAAAGCTGTCGATCGCCTCGGTCAGATATCCCGACCAGGCGTGCGGATCGCGGACCAGCGCACCGCGAAGCGTCAACAGGTTGTGCAAGTTGTGGGTGGCATTCTCGGCCATGCACAATGCGCGAAACTGGGGGAAGTAGAAGTGCATTTCGGCCGGGGCTTCGGTCCCCGGTGCCATCTGGAATTCGATGTGGACCCCGTCGATGGTGTGCGTTTCTCCGGTGCGCGCGATGTCGACGGTCGGGACGATCAGCGCTACTTCGCCTTGCGACGTCACCTGGCCCAGACCGCAGCCGACGTGTCCCTGCGGGCCGCGGTCCAGCAGGGAGCCGTACATGTACGTGGCGCGGCGCGTCATGGCCGGGCCGGCATAGACGTTCTCCTGGACCGCGTGCTCGGTGAATCCCACGGGCGCCAGCACCGCCACTGTCCCCGCGTCCACCTCGGCTTGCGAAGTAACGCCCAGCACGCCGCCGAAATGGTCCACGTGGCTGTGGGTATAGATGACCGCGACGACGGGTCGGTCACCGCGATGGCTGCGGTACAGCTGCAGCGCCGCGGCCGCCACCTCGGTGGACACCAGCGGGTCGATCACGATCAGACCGGTGTCGCCCTCGACGAAGCTGATGTTGGAGAGATCCAGGCCGCGAACTTGGTAAATACCCGGCACCACCTCGTAGAGGCCTTGTTTGGCGGTCAGCGTGCACTGCCGCCACAGACTGGGATGAACCGATGGCGGCGCGTCGCCGGTGAGGAACGAATACGAGTCGTTGTCCCACACCACGCGCCCGTCGGCGGCCTTGACGACGCACGGTGTCAGCGCGGCAATGAACCCGCGGTCGGCGTCGGCGAAATCGGCTGTGTCGTCCAACGGCAGCCGGTGATTCCGGTGCGCGGATTCGATGACAGCTGTTGGGGGCTTGTGGTCCACCCGCTCATCATTCCAGTCGCGCCGAGCCAGAATTCGCCATTAGGGAAACCGACCGGCAAATATCCGTGGAAGCGCGGTCAGTCCGTCTCAACAGCGAGCTTAATTTTTGCCGAATCCGCCGTCCGTGGTTCTAGCAAAGCTGCATACTCCGAACGGCCCGTCAACGACGACGGGCCACCTCAACAATCAAGGAGAACCGGGTGAAGCAATCACTAACCGTCGCTGCCGCAGCGACGGCGATCGTCGTCATGGGACTGTCCGGGTGTTCGAGCACACCGGGCCAGAAGGTCAGCACGTCGGGTACCGCCAAGGTGGTGATCGATGGGAAGGACCAGAACGTCAACGGCCAGGTGACCTGCCAAAAGGCCGGCGGCCAGCTCCAGATCGGGATCGGTCAGCCGGGCACGTCCACCGCAGTCGCCGTACAGGCAACCGACGCCAACCCCCCTGCCGTTCACCAAATCGCATTGGGCAACGTCAACGGCGTCACCCTCAGCTATCAGCAGGGCAGCCCAGGGGCCAGCGCTCAAGCCACCGAGGACGGTAACGCCTACAAGTTCACCGGGACAGCGACCGGTATGAACACCGCCGACCCAATGGCTGCGATGGCAGGGATGACGAGCAAGTCCTTCGAAATCGATGTGACCTGCCCCTAGGGCGTCGATCGCGAGGTATTCACGCCAACACGACAGCGACGACCCGGCATCGCTGCCGTGCTGGGAATACCCTCAATTCTGTTGCAACGTTTTGAATTTCAATGTCACGACTCGACCCATAGCGGCAATCGGACCGTGAATTCGGTCCGCCCCGGCGCGCTGTCGAGGGTGATCGTGCCGTGCAGCGCCTTCACCACCGCCGAGACGATCGCCAGTCCCAGACCGGTGCTGCCGCCCTTGCGGGAGCGAGAGGTGTCGCCGCGGGCGAACCGCTCGAAAACCTCCGACTTCAACTGCTCGGGGATACCCGGCCCGTTGTCGAGAACGCTGAGCACGGCATGCGTCGTATCGGAGTCCAATCGTGTCGTCACGACGGTTCCCTGACCGGTGTGCACGCGGGCGTTCGCCAGCAGATTGGTCACCACCTGATGCAGTCGGGCCGCGTCGCCCGAGACGATCACCGGCTCTTCGGGCAGGTCAAGCTCCCACTGGTGATCCGGACCGGCGGCGTGCGCATCGCTGACCGCGTCGACAGCCACCCGCGACAGATCCACCGATTCGTGCTCCAGCGGCCGCCCGGAGTCCAAGCGGGCGAGCAGCAGCAGGTCCTCGACGAGGTGGGTCATTCGCTTGGCCTCGGACTGGACGCGGTTCATCGCATGTGCCACGGCATCGGTGTCGTCGCCCACCCGTTGGGCCAGTTCGGTATAGCCGCTGATGGCAGCCAACGGGGTGCGCAGCTCGTGGCTGGCATCGGCCACGAACTGGCGCACCCGGGTCTCGCTGGCCTGCCGGGCCGACAACGCGGCGGCAACGTGATCGAGCAACTGATTGAGCGCCGATCCGAGCTGCCCGACTTCGGTGCGCGGGTTGGCGTCTGACTCGAGCACCCGGACCGGCAATGCGACTTCGCCGCGGTCCAGCGTCAAATCCACTACCTTGCCAGCGGTTTGGGCCACCCGACGCAGCGGGGCCAGCGCGCGCCGGATGATCACGACCCCGGCCGTGGTGGCTGCCACGACGGCGATCACGGTGACCACCGCGAAGATCATCAGGACGCGGATCATCGTGGCGTCCACATTGGACATCGACATGCCGGTGATGACGATGTCGCTACTTCGCCGGGCAGGCGCGGCAACAACGCGATAACGGCCCAGTCCGTCGAGGCTTCGGGTCACCGGCGGGCGGTTGACCGGCACCGCATTCAGCTGAGCCTTCGCGTCGTCGGTCAAAGCGGCGCGGTTCCCGGCGGTCGTCAGGTAGCCGGCCTCTTCGGCCCCACCTGGGCCGATCACCGCCGCGACGATCCCCACCGGCTGACCTGGGGCATCCAGAAAGACTGGGCCCGGGCCGGGCCGCGGGAATAGCCGCTGATGATGCCGACCGGGGGGTTCAGCAAAGATCCGCACCGACCGCTGCGATGCGTCATGTAATTCGGTGTCGAGTTGCCCGACCAGGTATCGGTACAGCGCGAGTTCGGTCGCCGCGCCGATTCCGATACACACGATGGCGAGAACGACGACCTGTCCGACCAGCAGGCGAAACCGGAGGGACCAAGTCCGTCCCATCGTCAGCGGGCCGGCTTGAGCACATAGCCGGCGCCGCGCAACGTGTGGATCATGGGCTCGCGCCCGTTGTCGATCTTCTTGCGCAAGTACGAGATATACAGCTCGACGATGTTGGACCGGCCGCCGAAGTCGTAACTCCACACCCTGTCCAGGATCTGCGCCTTGCTCAGTACCCGCTTGGAGTTGCGCATCATGAACCGCAACAGTTCAAACTCGGTGGACGTCAACGCAACTGACTCGCCGGCGCGGGTCACCTCGTGACTGTCCTCGTTGAGCACCAGGTCGCCGACGACCAGCTGGGCGCCGCTGTCCTCGGTCGTCACACCGGTACGTCGCAGCAGTGCGCGCAACCGCAGCACCACCTCTTCGAGGCTGAACGGCTTGGTGACGTAGTCGTCGCCGCCGGCGGTCAGGCCGGCGATGCGGTCCTCGACCGCGTCTTTCGCGGTCAGCAGCAGCACTGGCAACTGCGGGTTCTCTTCGCGCAGCTTCCGCAGCACATCGAGCCCGCTCATGTCGGGCAGCATCACATCGAGAACGACCACATCTGGCCGCTGCGACCGGGCGGACTCCATCGCCGAAGCGCCGTCGCCCGCGGTGGCGATGTTCCAGCCTTCGTAGCGCAACGCCATCGACACCATCTCGGCGAGGACGGGCTCGTCATCGACCACCAGCACGTTGATCGGGTTCCCGTCGGCACGGCGCATGACCACGCGCTCGACGGGTGCATGGGGTTGGCTCACAGCTACCAAGTATGCGCAGGGCGAGTGAGGCGCCGCTGTGGCATTCCTATGTGTCCGCTGTGAGCCAACCCCATGCAGTTACAGAATTAATACCAATATCGTCGACCGCCCACGGCGCGACCAGAGCTACCCAGGACCAAGAACACCAGGCCGATGATGACCAGAATCCATCCGAGATAACTCACAATTGGCGGCACCGCGACTACATAACTGAGGACGATCAAGATAATTCCGAGAACGATCACGACGACTCCATTCCAGATCTTTTGGTGAGTGTTGTGCAGGTGATTCGAGTCAGTACCAGTAGCGCCTGCCGCCCACCGGGCGACCGACGGAACCGAGGACCCAAAGCACCGCACCGATAACGAGCAAGACGACGCCGATGTCCTCCAGGACAGCCACCTTGACGATGTATCCCACGATGAGCAAGATAATGCCCAAGCCGATCATGACGCCTCCATTCCGATCATCTGGTCGATGTCCATGGCAGGCATCGAACTGGGTTGCGGCAGATGACAATCCACCACCTTCGGGTTGACACCCGCGTAATTCAAGGGACCTGCCAATACCGTGACCGCAATAGTGCCCAACGAGGCACAATTCTGGTCGGTATTTTTCAGGTAGTCCCGCTGGAAGGCGGCTATCACGCCGATCACCAACCAGACCACCACAATCGAGCTGATCAAACCTCCGCCACGCATCCTGACCTCCGTTGATGTCAATCAAATCGCAGAGCAGAGCTAACGTACCCCCGCCGGTGAACGTCCAAACACTTGGATTAAACGTCTGCCTAATAGGCCGAGGCGGCGGGGCGCCGGTTGCGGTCAGGACCGCCGGGCGGACACGAAATCGACCGGCGGCAGCACGTTGACCTCAGGGACGCCGCGCCCGTATCTGGCCAGCAGGTCTGCCATACCGATCGCCGACGCGTCCCAGCCCTGTTCGCCCAGCCAGGCGGGCAGGTCGGTGCGCTCCTCCGGGTACCACAGGTCTTCCACGTCGGGTATCTCGGCGTCGAGCACTTCGGCGGCCGCGGCGCGCAGCCGCTTGGATTGGTCACGCTGGCTGGCCAGCAGGTCGGGATTCACCGCACTCTTCGCGGGCACATTAGTGGCCAGCCACGTGCCGACGGGGCTCAGCGAGTTGATCCGTTCGAACAGCAGATCTTGTGCCGTCGCAGGCAGGTAACGCACCAGCCCCTCGGCCGACCACACGCTTGGCGCAGATGGGTCAAAGCCCGCGTCCTGCAACGTCGTTGGCCAGTCCTGCCGCAAGTCCACCGCGACACTCACCAGCCGCGCCGTCGGCTGCGCACCGCGGCGCTGCAGAGTGCTCGACTTGAAATCCAGCACCTTCGCCTGATCCAGCTCATACACCGTGGTCCCGTCGGGCCACGGCAGCCGCCAGGCACGCGCATCCAAGCCGGCCGCCAAGATCACCACTTGCCGAACACCGGCGGAGACAGCGCTGAGGAAGAACTCGTCGTACCACGCGGTCCGCACCGCCATGAAGTCGACCATCACCTGCATGTGCGCCTGCAGATCCGGCGCAACGTCGGTCAGCTTGGCCGATAACCCGGGATCGGACGTCAGGCTCCACATGCCTTCGCCGGCCGCCTCGAGGAACGCCCGCGCGAACGGGTCCCGAATCAGCGGGTTTTCACTCTCGGTCTCCGCAGCACGAGCCGCGGCCACCCCGAGCGCTGTCGACCCCACGCTCTCGGTGATCTCCCAGGAATCGTTGTCGGTCCGCGGCATCGCCATTCCTCCCTCGTCAGCAACTCCGGAGGTTACCCCCGAGACCTTGGGACACCCTGGGTGTGGGCCGACACTGCGATCAGGCTCCGACGTTGTCGGCGCGAACATAGACACCACCACGGTGCGGCCAGCAGAATCCATCATGAAATTTACTGCGGGAAAAGGAGCCTCGGCTAATGGCGGCTGAACCGACGATTTGGGATGTTACCTACGACCTACTCCGGGAATTGGGCCTGACGACGGTCTTCGGTAACCCCGGATCAACCGAGCAGACCTTCCTGAAGAACTTTCCCGACGACTTCACCTACATCTTGGGTTTGCAAGAGGCGTCGGTGCTGGCGATGGCGGACGGCTTCGCCCAAGCAACGGGTAAGCCGGCCCTGGTGAACGTGCATACGGCGGCAGGCACCGGTAACGCGATGGGCAGCTTGATCGCGGCATACAAGAGCAACACCCCGCTGATCGTCACCGCCGGACAGCAGACCCGCGAGATGGTGTTGTGTGAGCCGTATCTGACCAACACCTACGACACGCTGCTGCCACAGCCGTGGGTGAAATGGGCGTACCAGCCGGCCCGCGCCGAGGACGTGCCGGCGGCTTTCATGCGCGCCTACACCGTCGCGGTACAGCCACCGGCGGGCCCGGTATACCTGTCCATTCCCCTTGACGACTGGGAGAAGCCGGCGCTGGGCCCGGCCGTCGTGCGAAACGTCACTCAACGATCCGCACCGGACGCGGACCGCCTCGCTGAGTTCGCCGAACGGATCAATCGCGCGCAGCGGCCGCTGCTGGTGTTCGGCCCGGAGGTCGACCGGTCCGGTGGCTGGGACGCCGCGGTGGAATTGGCGGAGAAGGTCCACGCGCCGGTGTACGCCGGCCCGCTTCCGGATCGGTTGTCGTTCCCCGAAACTCATCCGCTGTACCAGGGTCTTTTGCCGATGACGATCGCCGCGGTCACCGAGGTGCTGCGCGGTCACGACTTGGTCGTGGTGATCGGCGCACAAGTTTTCCGGTACTACCCGTACGTGGCTGGCGAGTACCTGCCGAAAGACACTGAGCTACTGCACATTACGGCCGATCCGTTCCTGGCCGGTGCGGCGCAGGTGGGCGACAGCCTCATCAGCGACACATTGCTCGCGCTGCGGCAGTTGATCCCGTTGATCGAGGTCAAGTCCGGCAGGCCGACACCGACCCCGCTGGATCGCATCCCCGGCACCATCGAACCGGCGAGTGCGCCGCTGAACCCCGTGCAGGTCTACTCCGTGTTGAATGCGGTGAAGCCCGTCGACGCCGCGCTGGTGAACGAATCCACCTCCACCCTTGCCGAACAGGAGCGTTGGTTGCCGACCGTCAACCCGGTGTCGTTCTTCGCCACCGGCAGCGGCGGAATTGGTTGGGGGGTGCCCGGCGCCGTCGGTGTCGCGTTGGGAGATCGCGCCGCCGGCCGCGAACGTGCCGTCATCGCCACCATCGGTGATGGCTCCTTCCAGTACTCGATTCAAGCGATCTGGACCGCGGCGCAACACAAACTTCCGATCGTCTTCGTCGTGATGCGCAACGGTGAATATTCCGTCTTGAAATCCTTTGCGCTGCTTGAGAAGACGCCCAACGTGCCCGGGCTGGAATTGCCCGGGCTGGACATCGAGTCGCTCGCGGTGGGCTTCGGGTGCCGCGCCGTCACCGTCGACGGGACCGAGCAATTGGCCAAGGAGTTCAACGCGGCGCTCGGCGCGGACGGACCCACCGTCATCGTCGTGCCGACCAAACCGCAAGTCGCGCATCTGGGCTGAACCAGGATGCATGCAATTGAGGTCGCGTCAACCGGCGGCCCCGAAGTGCTCGGGTATGTCGAGCGGCCGGTGCCGGAGCCGGCGCCCGGGCAGCTGCTGATCAAGGCGGAGGCAATCGGGGTCAACTTCATCGACACCTATTTCCGCACCGGCCTGTACCCGCACTCCTTGCCGTTCATTGTCGGCAGCGAAGTCGCCGGTACGGTGGCCGCCGTCGGTGACGGCGTGCACACGGCACAGCTGGGAGATCGGGTCGCTACGTCGGACGCTCTCGGCGCCTACGCCGAATACTGTTCAGCACCAGCCGATTTAGTGAGCCACGTTCCTGATGGCATCACCGCCGAGGTGGCCGCCTCGGCGGTACTGAAAGGGCAGACCGCTCATCTGCTGATCAGATCGGTATATCCCGTTCGTTCCGGCGATACCGTTCTGCTGCACGCAGGCGCGGGTGGTGTGGGACTGATTCTGACGCAGTGGGCGACGAGCTTGG
>Ga0302326_10013987_pt1 | contig 17008 bp, 17 predicted proteins | sample Palsa_T0_3_FD_202264 | JGI IMG/M metagenome (GOLD analysis project Ga0302326, IMG submission 202264) | Peat permafrost microbial communities from Stordalen Mire near Abisko, Sweden - Palsa_T0_3 | ecosystem: Environmental > Terrestrial > Soil > Palsa > Peat permafrost | place: Sweden: Abisko...
GGCGCGTGGTAGCGAAAAATTTGGGCATCGCGAAGCATTGGTAAAAGCGGGCGAGTACGCTAAACTCTGAAAAGCTAAGTAACCTTCGGCGCTATGGTGCAACGGTTAGCACGCGGCCCTTTCAAGGACACCCCGGCGCTTGGTGACGTTAGGCGACATTGGTAAATAAGGCTTTAAGTGAGACTGCCTTCGATGATTTTAGGTGAAATTGGCCCCCTTCGATGACAAGTCGATGACAATTTCTTCGCCTTTCACTCCGATATAATAGATGTTCAGCCGCTCGAAGGTCGGGAAGAACCTTGGTCTGATTGAACCGTCTGACCAAATTCGAAGTCCATACACGCTCCTGCCAGAGAAATAGAGCCGCAATTTTCACAATTTACCTAACATGCCGGGTAGCGTAACTCCGCGAATTGTCGATCCGTCTGGCAACTGTGCGCTAACTATTGGGATTCCCGTTGTAAAAGCGTCCGTGTTTTCCACGTAGACCGCTGTTCCGGGTTTGAGTAGAGAGCATCCGTAGAGTGCTGGATCGGGAGCTGGTGCGGATGCTCCGCGCAAAACTGTAGCCTGCCCTTGTGTCACTGCGTCTTGCATTGCATCTTCCCAATGACTCGCATAGAGGCTGAATACCAATCGGACGCTTGCGAAATCGGGACATACAATTGCCCCCGGCGCTGCCGACAACGATTTTGCTCTGGCATTAGGATGAAATGCAGTCGCACTAGGTTGCGGATTGGCGACAGTCGTTGGGCGTTCGAAATCAGGAGGGTGTAAAATAATCGCTAAAAGGATTACAGCCAGAACGGCCCAAACAAATTTCATGAGTTTTTCTTACTCCAAGTCTTCTTCACTGATGAGCGGGAGGAGAAATCAACGGTGCTTTTCATGGAAAGCATGGTGCGCTTCTACGAATTCCTTGCGTGTGACCCGCTCTTCTTCTGCTTCTTCGGCGGTCAGCATGTTGAACTGACGGCGATTATCCGCGATGCGCTTCGCACTTCTGTACGCCTCGACTTTATTGAACAGAGCCTTGAATTCCGTGGACAGGTCCGCGGCATGGCCCGCTGTCACTATCTGACCCCAAGCATTCACCACACCTTGCGCGAGTGCGTCGGCGTCTTCTTCGGGTTGCATTCTCGGTTCCATTCTCACAGTCTATCCCTCGCGCCGGGCAATGTCGAAGCCCGTTAGTCGCTAAGCGCTGACCTCCGGTTGAATCTTCGCTGGCAAGACCGCTAGCGGTGGAAGAGAATAAGTAGGCGACGGTATTGCGAGGCCCGCATGAGTGCATTGGTTTATTGTCCCTATACAGATAGAGAGCTGACCTTCGACGAGACTACCACGGAGCACATCATCCCATTAGCCCTCGGCGGGATGGACGGAGTTGAAATCCCGGTTTGCGGTAAGTTCAACTCGATGGTGGGGAGCAAGGTGGACGGTGGATTAGCAAACGACTTCATGGTAATGACGAAACGCGACAAGTGCGACGTAAGAGGACACAGCGGTAAAAAGCCAGTTTTTGTCGTGAAACGTTCGTCAGATCGAAATACCGGACAGCCAGTGCAAGTTTCTCTGGGCCAAAGAGAGGGGCTAGAAATCTGGTCGCCTCTGGAGATGCGACACATCAGGCCCAGCAGCGTATCTATTCAGATAAATATTGATGTGGATGTTGCATTGAGGTTTGTTGCGAAAGTCGCTTTGTCCGCTGGCTATTTTGTCTACGGGGATTTATTCAGGAACTGTGTTAAGCACCAGGAATTCAGAACCATTATGAACCACCGACCGCCTGAAATTGCGGCAATCCACGAAATGGAGGCGTTGGTGGACGACAGGTTTTCGACGGACACGAGTAACCAGCTTCGCATTTTTCGGGAAATGTGTGTGGCCGCGGAACCGTATTCTCTGATAGGTCTAGTTCCGGGACCAGGACGATTTGCTGCATTCGTTGGAATTCTCGGAGATTACATGGGAATGATTAGCGTTCCTGCGGACACTACCGACTTCCCCAACACGGATATGTTTCATTGGGGCCACGTTGTAGTCTTGAACAGGCAAGGCGTGACGCGGCTTTCTTTCAGGAAAGCGCTAGAGAGTCTTCTTGGCGTCGCTCGATGACAATTCCTGATGGTTTAGGAGATACTTCGTCAATAGCTACTGCGACTATCCATTCGTGTTACGCTTTCTGCGACTCGGAGGTGAGCTGTGCCACAATATGCGCCATTTACTTTTTGCAATGAATGCTCAAAACCACACCCGTTCCCAATTTTACTTTTTCTCGATGAAGAGATCGCTCAAGACCATAGCATTGCAAACATCTATGATGGCCGTGAGTTGCCACCAGCATTACTGACCTTGACAAATAATCAGCTCCAGTGCCCGACAACTAAGGCGATGTTCACGCAGAAGGATAACAACCAAGTTTTCCTCGTTCGCACAGATGGCGGCGGACTTCCTCCGTGGTTGCGCCAGTAGTTACGTTTTTAGTTCTGCAAGAAGCTGGGAAAAGGACTAGTGAGAGACCACGACAGCGACCGGGCACGGGAGGCCGAACAGGAAGCAGCCGAGGACACCTTCTACGAAGAGATGTATAACAGAGTTGGGCCTGAGTGGGCGAGAGACCACGATCCGGAGCTTTTCGAAGAGCACTATGAAGAGGCCATCCGGCAATTTACTTCAGAACGGTTGCAGTCTTATTATTTGGCGCACCCCAACCTCGCGATTCCTGCACGCCAAATGCTTGTTTATGCGCATTTGCTCAGGCCTAAATTTCCACAAGCAGCTCTGGTTTTTGCTGTTACGGCCATCGAACTGACCTTGAAAACGATACTGCTAAAACCCATTATTTTTGGTCTTGTTCATACTGAAGATTTAGCTTCTTTCATCGCGGACATGACGATCAAACAAAGCGGTTTGGATCGATTCCACACCTTGTTAACTGAGATTCTGGCCCACTTGGGGAATGTTGAACTCCAGAAAGTTAAGAGGTTGGATTCGACTAAGACGCTGTGGGAGGAATTCGTCGAAGTTCAAAAATCCCGGAATGCTTTAGTTCATGGAGGACAGAAGTGTAATGACGGCTTAGCCGACCTTGCCATTTCCATCGCGGTGACGTTGCTGAACGAAATCTTCCCTCAGGTTTTAGCGAAGCTAGGACTTACCCTTGACAGCTCGATGACTGTTTGCAAACTTTCCTCAACCTAGAAGTGGCGGCACTCGCGATGAATCGCTCTTGCGTTGTCTGCAGGAATTCTGGCTGGTCGTCAGGATTGAACGGAAGAGGCAAATTGCTCGTAAATGGCCTTGTTAGCGAGCGCGGTCGCAGCTAAAAGTGCTGAGAACTGTCTTAATGAGTTCTCAATAATGGGGCGCTGACGAAGACCGTCCTCCACCGCGGGTAGAAGAAAGTCAGACAAGCTGAGGTAAATACCGACCACCGGTGCCCATTGTTCAATCAAATTTAAAATGGGAGCGGTTTTCTTGAATTTTAGAGCGAAGAGGCTCGGTACAGGCCTGCCGAGAATTGTCTCCATCGTTCGGCCAAACGCCGCAACCAGAAGGAAGATGCACCCACGATGCCTCAGAAACTCAAGCGCCTTTTTATCAGAACCGCTAATAAGCTCTTGCTTCTTTATGAATCCGGTCTTTGCAGACTTGATCGCCTCGTTGAGCGAGAACAAAAAAATCACGTGCTCTGCCGTTGTCGAATCATTAAAGCACTTTGAATACCAGTCGTCAGATTCCCAGATCAAGCTCTTTTCGTGGTACGCCAACTGAGGGTCTTTGTGAAATCCGGCGAGCAACTGTGCAACAGTGTCCGATGGCAGCAAGTTGCTCGGACGCCTCATTTTGTCATCTGCTCCTCCTCTGCGGCCTCCACGGTAATTGTAATCGCCAAATGCCTCGAATTCTTTACGCAGTCGTTCTTGATGTTTATCGAAGCTTCTGAAGTCTGCGGGTTCAACTTTATTCTGTGTGTTGTTAAATCGGATGATCTCCTTGACGATCTCGGAATCAGTGCAACAAATGAATCGCGCCGGGACAAAAGTTTCCTCTCCCGGCGGTGTGGGCAGCGAGCCTATTGCTCCCGTTGTTTGAGCACCATTTACGATGGATAGCCCTGAAATCGTCAAAGTTCCTTTTTGGCCTCCAAGTTCTGCTTCCTTGAATTCACAGGTATGCACTAACGCCGTTATACCGTTATTGTAGGCCCAGAAATTTGAACCGTTTTGAGTTGCTGACGCTTTGATGTTCTGATTAATGTTCGCATCGGATTTGCGGCTGCCGAGGTATCCTCTAACATTGGCTGAAAATAGTTTGTCTTGGTTCCTAGCGAACACTTCGAACAGCCACTTCGCGGGGACAGCGGTTGTAAACGCCTGCCAGTTTTTAGTGTCTACTCGGTATCCCCCGGGGACCTCTAAATCAAATTTATCATGCACCAAAATATCCACGCTGGCGGCGTTGAACAGTTCTTGGAGCTTGTTTATTCCGACTTCCATTGCCTGGACCTGAATTGAAGTCAAACCGAGAATCCTAAGTGCCGCTAACGCGGTTAGCTCCACAGTCTTCAATTCATCGGCAACATTTGTGTGCTCAGGACAGTTATGGACGTACCAAAATACGAGTCTGTCGATCTTGCCCGTAGACAAAGCATTGCGCAAATCTCTTGCAGCAGGTTTCAGAGATTCGGGAAGCTCCTCGATCTGACGGCTCAGAAGCCACGATGCCCCGGTGTTTAGGTCGGAGGCCTTGTTTGCATTGGCACATGTCTTCCAACCCTCCGAAATATAAGCTTGTGCGACAATTGCCGTTTGCAGGTCTTCGTTTACATAAACCAGATCGCACTTCTTATCGTCTCCGCTGTCAGTTAGAGCGGAATTTGCCACCGAGTCAATATCCTCGATGTCTAGCGCCAATTCCAGCGCGAACAACAGCAAGGCGTTTCGGTCATATTTTTGCAAATCGGTTCTTTGCCGAAACGCAGTCCAAACTGGATAGTCGCGGTAAGGGTCGTCAAGCGCTGGCATCATGTTGCGATACTATCACCTGAGTTAAGAGGTAACCAAAAAAGCTGACAAACATGGATATGCGTTTGTTATTTTTGTGGGGGCGGCCTCTCAAAGAATGTGCCTGCCGCAAGCTTCATCGGCGACTGAACAGTATTGGGAATTTCAACTCCGTTTGTCCGGCACAGCTCCCGAAACTGGTCTACCGTCGCCGGGCCGTGCCCGGCGTAGTGATTGTTGGCGTAAGCGTAGGTCGTGACGCCCCGCTTCTGAATCTTCTGGCAGTACTTGACCCACTCCTGCAGGTCACTTGTCCGGTCAATGATCGTCTTATCCCAAACCTTTGTGATCTTCTCGATTCCCTTCCTGTCGCCGAGCCAACGGATGTATGTGAAGTCCGCTGTGACGGGATCGTACTTCTCGAATAGCTCAGCGGGTCGAGGCATCCACGGTTGATCTTGCAAAACGAATGCGAAATTATGCTCGCGAAGCAACTCAAGAAATTGCGGTTTGATCCACGATTTGTTGCGAATCTCGATGGCAAACCTTTTGTCTTTCGGCAACCTTGTGAAAAACGCTTTTAGACGCGACAGGAACTGGACGCCACTTTGGAACACATCTGAGTTGAAGTACGGGAATTGAAGCAGAAGCGGACCCAGTCGGTCACCCAACAAACTGATTGTCTCGATGAAGATTCCGAACTCTTTATCGCAATCCAGTAAACATTTCTCGTGCGTGATTTCTTGCGGCACTTTCGCTGCGATGATGAAGCCTTCTGGAGTTTTATCTCTCCAGCCTAGGACCGTGGTGGCCGAGGGTGTCGCATAAAAAGTAGAGTCGATCTCAACGGTCTGAAATTTCGTAGCATAGTAGGTGAGGTACTCGGCTGGTTTCAGGCCCGCCGGATAGAAGGACGTTTTCCAACCAGCCGCGGTGAACGCCGATGTTCCGAGATAAATGGGTGAGGCCACAAGGCAAGTATATACTCGGTTTTTGGAGGCCAGAAACTCACTCTAGTTATGCTCACTGGATATTTTGACGAAGGCGTACGCGAAGATTTATTCACGGTGATCTGTGGTTTTGCTTCAACCGTAGACCAGTGGGATTCATTTGAAGTGGATTGGACGTTATTTCTCGCTTCCTACGGTGTTCCGTATTTCCACATGGAAGAGTTTGCTCATTCCATCGGGCCTTTTAAAAAGTGGAAGGGATCGGAAGCAATACGGCAGAAGTTCATAAGCGAAGCAGCGACCGTAATTCATGAACGAGTAAAGGCAGGTTTCATTTTTTACGTTCGACATGCGGCATTTAAGACAGTAAATAGTCTTTTTGATGTTAGTAGCGTGTGGGGAAGCCCATATGGTTTGGCCGGGCGATGTTGCATAGAAATTGCTGATGACTGGAGGAAAGGAATATTTGGCTCGGAAGAGATGAAGTACATTTTCGAAGATGGCGGACCAGACAAAGGCGGTCTTATAAAGTCGATGACGAGCATCAAGCTGAATTTCGCGATACCTTCTTTTGAGCCGGGCAGGGATTGGAAACGATCTCAACAGTGGCCGGAGGGTAGAAAAGGATTGGTGCAGCTACAAGCGGCTGATTATCTTGCATACGAATCCAGAAAGGCGATGGCTGACCGTTTGGAGAAGCATATTCCCGCAACCAGAAAATCCTTAGCGGCTTTATTGCGCGTCCCTGTGAGGATGGCGGCCATTCAGGAAATGAGGTTCGCTAAATTCTGCTCCGCGAACAGTATTAAAAAACGGCTCGACCCAAATGCCGAAATCTATACCAAATTCGAAGCATGATGCGAACAGCAGCCAAATTCAGAGTGAAGTGATTAGCTTTACTTCGTCGCCGACCGCATAAACACTTCGTAGGTTTTTGCTCGTGCAGCAAGATTCTGAATCTCCCTGCCCGGCAAGTCGTAGCCCCAATCGTGGAGGAACCCCCGAACAAACTCTAGTTCATTTCCTTTTCGTACCTTCTTAGGTTTTTCACGCGGCGAGTCGATCAAATCTTGTTGAAGGCGTTCAGCGATGTCGCGAATCTTCATCGTTGCGTTCGTCGCGTGGATAGTATCAGGAATTTACATTTGATGAGCTTTCAAGGCGCGAGTTCCATATCTAATTCGCGATTCAGTTGAGCCACTACTTTCATACAGGCGCTACAAGCAGGCAGATGCGCGACAAACTCCGCGTTCAATAACATTCCCTTTTCAAATCGCTTGCATGGCTCAGGCTTTGATTGATCGTCGTTCGCAGTGAAAGCCATCTACTCCCACTCCCATTGTTGCCGAATAGATTCCGTACCCAGATGCATAGTAATCCTGAGCGTTAGTGTAAATGTACTTAATTTAACTTGACAGCAAATACACGTTCCGCTATACCGCATGCACATTTCATTGCCGCGGAGACCCTATGACTCTGAAACGGCTCGCCCTTCCCTTCTGTCTGTTATTGATTCAGTTCACTGCTCACTCGCAGCAAGCTGCAATCCAAAACCCGCAAGCTGTAGCTTTGGCAACGCAAGCCATGGCGGCGCTGACCGGCACGACTCAGGTTAGCGACATAACGCTAACAGGAACAGCGACTCGCACTGCGGGTTCAGATATAGAGAGTGGGAATATCACGCTGCGGGCTTTAGGAACAGCAGATGGAAGATTCGATATAAATTTGACTAACGGGACTCGGAGCGAGATACGGAATTCTTCTAATGGCGCACCGCAGGGCTTCTGGATCGGATTCGACGGGACAGTTAATTCGATTGCGAATCATAATTGCTTCACAGATGCGGCGTGGTTCTTCCCGGCTTTAACCGTCTTGTCTCAAGTCTCGAATCCGAATCTTACGATCAGCTACATCGGACCAGAGACACGAAACGGACTTGCTATTCAGCATATTCAGTTTGTGACTCAATTCCCGACGGCCGGCCCCGATATGGCTAACTTCTTGAGCCAATTAACCGTCACGGACGTCTACCTTGACAGCACGTCATATCTTCCCGTCGCAATTCTTTTCAACGCGCATCCTGACGCGGACGCACTTACAAACATACCTGTGGAAGTGGACTTCTCGAATTACCAGGTAGTACAGGGTGTCCACGTACCGTTCGGCATACAAAAGATCATGAATGGGACTTTGTTTTTGGATTTGACGATTCAGGGTGCCACGGTGAATTCGGGGCTCACTAGCTCTGCATTCTCGCCAAATTAAGGCCGAGGAGCGCTATGACCAAGCTGCGGATCTCGCTATTTCATCTTCCGATTGTGATCGTTCTCGCTTGTTGCTTCCCCTGTCAAGGGCAGGTCGCGACGGGCGCCCCACCCTTCGGCAGTTTTTCCGGGGGGCTGGACATAGTCAACCTTGAAAATCTGAATGTTCACATCCCGATCTCTATCTTTAACAAGGCCGGGCGGATGATGCCGTTTGTCTATACTTACGGATACGACTCGTCGATATGGTATCCAGCAGGCGTGAGCGGGAACCAATATTGGATGCCTGTAAATCTTTGGGGCTGGGGAAGCTTGACTCAAGCGGCGACAGGTTACATTTCTTACACCGAGACCATTATTGATTGCAAGGTCGGTAACGAAGAGAAGCCAGGCATTCACGAATACACGAATTGGGTTTACGTTACTCCGGATGGCACGGTGCACCCTTTTGTGGGTACCACTACAGTCTTTGAAGATGGATGTTCCGGTACGACCACCCACTTCACGTCGATCACGACCGATGGATCGGGTTATACCTTGACCGCCACGGGTACCACGGGCGTTGTCACTAGCGCAGACGGGACAACAAACAACGGTATGGTGTTCTCACCGACGACTGTACTTACTGATAGAAATGGCAATGAAATAACTGCAACGTCGGGGGGTATTTCTACGGACACCACCGGCTTGACGGCTCTGAAGATTACTCAAGGCACGCCCCCAAGTTCGACGACCCTCACATATACGGCTCCCAATGGTTCACCCGCAACTTTTACGGTGGCGTACAAGACGTACACGGTAAGGACAAATTTCGGTTGCAGTGGCATATCGGAATTCGGTCCTTTGACTGAATATCTGGTCAGCAGCATTACCTTGCCAGACGCCACGGCATACACGTTTTCATATGAATCAACTCCAGGCTATCCCAGTGACATTACAGGACGAATGACTTCGGTCACGCTTCCAACAGGAGGGAAAATACAGTACCTGTACACCGGAGGCAGTAACGGAATCACTTGCAGTGATGGCAGCGCTGCCACACTACAACGTACAACAACCCCCGGCGGGGAGTGGACCTATTCTCGCACGTTGGCGACTTCACCAACTGTCGTGAGCGATCCTATGGGTAATCAGACTGTTCTGAATTTTTCCGGAATATACCAAACAGAAAGCCAGACACATCAAGGCACGGAAGATAGAACGTTGCTCAAGACCGTTTTTACGTGTTATAACGGCGCTACACCCAACTGCAACAACACGGCTATTACCCTTCCGATCACGGAGCGCTCTACATATGTTCAGTGGCCAGGTACGGGCGGCCTGGAGTCCCGTCTTGACACATTCTTTAATACGTACGGGCTGGTCACAGAGACAGATGAATACGGCTACGGCCCAGGCGCACCAGGTTCCCTTGTGCGCAAGACCTTGACCACATATGCCAGCCTGAGCAACGGAATCGTTGATCGCCCTGCCACGATCACTGTTAAAGACGGCACCGGAAATGTTATATCGCTGACAACCTATTGTTACGACGAAGCGGTACCCAGTGGGACACCGACGTGTGCGGCTACGGGGCCACCGACCCCAACCTCGGGAACCCCGCACCACGTGGCTGTCACGGGTTCCCGCGGAAATGTCACCACTATCGCATCCACCGTGCAAGGATCAACGACATTGGGCAAAACGTACACGTACTACGATACTGGCAATGTGCTCATCGCGACGGACGTAAACAACGCTCCATACACCTATACCTACGGGTCGAGTTCCTGCGGCAATTCATTTCCTACATCTTTTACCGAACCCTTGAGTCTTACCAGATCGATGTCTTGGAACTGCACCGGCGGCGTAGAGACATCCGTTACGGACGAGAACGGGGAGATGACATCCGTGACCTACAGCGACGCTGATTTTTGGCGACCAAACGCGACCACCGATCAGGAGTCCAACGTCACGAATATTACATACGACGGCCAAACATCAGTCGAAAGCTCTCTGCTCTTCAGTAGTGGGTCAACTACGGACAATCTCACAACGGTTGACGGTCTCGCTCGTGTCCAAGTCTCGCAAGTCAAAGAAAGCCCATCTTCCAGCACCTATGATTCGGTAGAGACGGATTACGACACTCTCGGCAGGCCATCGCGAACTACCTTGCCGTATGCAACGACGGCGGGGCTAACGAATTCATTGGCACCGAGCACCACCACTACCTATGACGCCCTGAGTCGCAAGTCTCAGGTCACCGACAGCGAAGTCCCCACACCGGCCACCCTTACTTTCGTATACGCGCAGAACGATACATATCAAACCTTGGCCCCTGCACCCGCCGGCGAAAATGCGAAGCGTAAGCAGTTCGAGTATGACGCTCTGGGGCGTCTAACCTCGGTTTGCGAGGTCACCAACGCCACAGGTAGCGGATCTTGCGCCCAAACTTCCGCAGTCACCGGTTACTGGACGACGTACACATACGACTTGAACAACAATCTAACCGGCGTGACGCAAAATGCGCAGTCATCAGGTAGCCAGCAGACGCGGACATATGCCTACGATGATCTTGGACGAATGACCTCCGAGACGAACCCCGAGTCCGGGACAACCAACTACACCTATGACACTGACACAACCTGCGGCAGCACGTACAAGGGTGATCTCGTAAAAAAGGTGGACGCCGTCGGCAACACGACTTGCTTTGCTTACGATTTACTGCATCGGACTACGAGTGTGACTTATTCCGGACCCTATTCGTCCAGCACACCGAATAAGTATTTTGTGTACGACGCCGCGACAGTGAATGGCGTGGCCATGGGCAATGTGAAAACTCGCCTGGCGGAGGCCTACACTGCTACGAGTTCAACTGGGACTAAAATCACCGATATCGGGCTCAGCTACAGCGTTCGCGGAGAAGCGAGCGATGCGTACGAATCCACGCCACACTCGGGGAATTACTATCATACTAGCGCAACTTATTGGGCCAACGGAGCGCTAAACGTCCTTAATACACAGTACGGCACGAACGGTATAACGGGTCTGCCGATGTTTACGTATGGTGTGGACGGGGAAGGAAGAATTAATACTGTGTCGGCGAGTGGAGGCCAGAATCCCGTGACGGGAACCACCTACAGTGTAGCCAGTTTGCCTACCCAGGTGAATCTTGGCTCGTCCGATGGCGATTCGTTTACCTACGATCCGAACACAAATCGCATGACGAAATACACATTTACCGTGAACGGTCAGTCCGTAGTCGGAGCATTGACCTGGAATCCTATTGGCACCTTGGAGGGTTTGGCGATAACGGATCCATTCTATGGAGCTGGCAATCAAACTTGCTCTTACACGCACGACGACATGAGCCGCATCGCCACAGCGAATTGCGGTTCAGCCTGGTCTCAGAGTTTCAGTTATAGCGCCGATGGCACAGGCGCGTTTGGCAACGTCAGCAAGAGCGGGACGATCTCGTTCCAACCCACGTACTCCTATCTGACCAACCGCATAACCCAGGTGGGCAGCTCGATGGCCACTTACGACGCCAATGGAAACGCCATCAACGATACCGCCCACACCTATGCGTGGGACGCGGCAGGTCGACCGGTGACGGTAGACAGTGTCGGTCTTACCTATGACGCACTCGGTCGCATGGCCGAGCAGAACAAGAGTGGCGTATACTCGCAGATTGTATACACTCCGTTGGGTACCAAACTTGCGCTGATGAACAGCCAAACTCTAACGAGGGCCTTCGCGCCACTCCCGGCCGGTTCAACGGCCGTCTATACGCCAAGTGGTTTGACCTACTATCGACACCCGGACTGGGTCGGTTCCTCGCGTTTTGCCTCTACGCCAACGACTCGTGCGATGTACTTTGACGGAGCATATGCTCCGTACGGCGAGGCGTACTCTGAAACAGGCACGGCCGACCTATCGTTCACCGGGATGAACCAGGATACCGCTGCGAATCTCTACGATTTTCCTGCCCGCGAATACAACAATATTCAGGGCCGCTGGCCCTCGCCAGACCCTGCCGGGCTATCGGCCGCTAGCATCGCGGATCCACAATCATTCAACCGCTATGCATATGTTTTTAACAGCCCGCTAGGGTCTATCGATCCTTCAGGCCTTTGCCCAACTGGCTGCCGCCCGGTGCCCAATTGGTATACAAGCTCCGAGTGCACAGTAGGCGGGACAACATGTGGCTATGACCCATTCGATCTCATCAACATCCCGGTGGTAACTGTTAGCGGCTATGGCTGGATTCAGGGTCCGAATCAGTTTCAAGGCAACGTATTCGGCGACACCGGTTACTGGAGCATATATTTAGCGCCCCTCACTTGGGGTCCAATCACCACGACGGTCGGTAATGCATTTAGTTTGTTTGCCGGTTCAGCGTCAAATCCATCCTGGTGGGGAACGTTTGCCAGCACATTTTTTAAAGGCTTTTCTGCAAGCTCAATTAAGCAAGACCTGGCAGATCCCGATAGCTGCTTTGGCCAATTTGTCGATGAGCAAACTCCTACAAGCCTCGTCGACACGCCTGCGTTCCAAGATTCCGTCCAGGATTCAGCCGGAATACTGGGCGCGTCGAGTGCGCTCACTTATGCAGGTGCAAGGATGCTAACTTCTCCATTGAACTCAAGCATTGTACGGGGTCTCGTCTCGTACGGAGAGAAAGCAAATACTGCATTCGCAGTCGTGGGAGTTGCGTTGGAAGGCAAAGCTTTCATCAACGAAATGTCATCTCTCGCGAACGGTACATGTCACTGAGTAAGAAACTAGGCGGCTTTAGCTTGTCTATTGGAATTGGGCTGTTGTTTGTGTCTCTCGTTGTTATCGGCGCTTTTTACGCACCCATGGCCTCGAAGGCTGTGTCCCGTTGGTTTGTCTTTGCTGGCGTATCAGGATTTGTGTTTGGTTACCAGCTATACGATTTCTGGCGATTTAGAACAACGGTGCGATTTTGGTTACCGCTTTCTCTGCTCTTTGCATGTCACTTCTTACTTTGGGAATTCTATGTTCATCCACACTTTGGAGGCGATCCACGGTTGTTTACCGCGTTTATTGTGACGTTCACTGAATATATTTTTGTCTCTACGGTCATGAAGTTGACTCTCAGACCGAATGCTGAAAAGCAAAAGTTCATTGGTTAGACGTTATCGGGGCCTCCCTTGTGCACGCAGGGCAATTCGAAAGGCGTACCGCGCTTGACACACAGTGAACCTCGGGTTTACGTTGCGGTCGGTTCCCATCTAGTTAATCCGATAAGGAAAAGGATCGTAGATAGTGAACATGAAACTTTGCGTGCTTAGCTGTCTCTTGCTCTCCTTCCAGACGAACGCACTTGCCCAGTCGGCCACGCCGGCATCGCAACAGCCCAAGGATATACCAAGCCAGTCTCAACCTCGCGTCTATGTAGCAGACAGCGAATCTTGGGAAATGACAGGTGGCTGGGGAATGTCGGGAAATAGGAACGCGAACGGCAGTGGGGGCGTTAGTGGCGGTGGGTTCACTGCTGGTGGCGCTCGACCTCAAACCGCAGAGATTATTAAGACCTTTAACCAACGTTGCTCAAACGTCACGATCACAAACAACGTACAGAAGGCGGATTTTGCCGTCATCCTCGACCATGAAGGGGGAAAGGGGCTGGTGCACCGGCGGAATAAGATCGCCGTGTTTAATCGCGATGGCGACGTGATCTTCAGTGATTCGACCCGAGAACTGGGAAATTCTGTCAAAGATGCATGCCAGGCGATTCTTACTGCTCCACCGAGACCCCGAGAAGCCTCAGCGCCATCCCCATCGGCCCAATCGCCCGTCACGAAGCCTGAGAATTTGGCTCAGGCTAACTCTGATGCGTTGACTGATATCACATCGTCGCCGAGCGGCGCGGATGTCGAGTTGGATGGGAACTATATTGGGAATACCCCTTCGTCTATCGGTGTTTCGCCGGGCGACCACTCGATCAGTGTAAAGAAGAAAGCGTATAAAACTTGGGAAAGAAAAATCAAAGTCAGCAGTGGAAAGGTCAACGTCTTCGCCGAATTGGAGGTAGAAGTTAAACAGAATTCCGCGGAGGGAACAGCAACTGCAGCACCGGGGTCAGGAGAATCGGAACATCCAGTCGCGCCGGTTGCACTGGCGAACGGAACAGCCAGCGCGAGCACTTCGGAAATCCTCGGTGCTGTTTCTTTTACGTCCGACCCAAGCGGAGCCGAAGTCTACGTTGACGATGCCTTGGTGGGAAAATCTCCAATTACATTAAATCTCAAGCTTGGACACCACTACGTCCGTGTGTTTGCAAAGGACTACAAGAATTGGTCCGAGCAATTCACGATAGTGACCGGTCCGGAATTGCGGCTAACGGCAGTTTTGGAAAAGGCCAACTAGCCAGTAGCATTGAGAATCGCCAAGTGATTCCCGTTTTTTCCTCCTCGTTCGACGAGATTCAGTATCATTAGAAGATCATGGACGAGTCGAACGCCGAACGGTGCGGTAAATGCGGAGAAGAGATTGACCCTAGCCGTAGAGTTGACTTTACCTTGAAGGACGGCACGAGGGTTTGTGATTCTTGCTTCGTGAAAGGAACGGCGAGGCCGAAACAGAAGGAGTGATAAGAAGACTTCCAAATGTAGCAGGCGTAAGAAGCGAAAGAAGTGATCTGGTTTGTTTGCAGGCTGGAGGACTTGGATTACTGCCAAATTTCGAACGGGGTTCAAACAGCGGAGAGAAAGAAACTTACTTGGTACGTTAAGAGACGGAGAAAAATCGAGATGGAGATAGTGGATCCGAATCAACGCTTGTCCACTCGCTCCGAGACAATTTCGAAGTTTACATAAGTACCCCTCGCAGCGTTCGGCTCTAGCTCATAGTGCAGCATGCTTCCGTTCCGAATCAAGCAAGGATCGGAAGTCGGTTGGACTGCGATAACAACTTCATCCCCGTGAAGCTCATTCTTATGAGTTACACACTGGAGGATAGGTATGCCTACTTCTGGCACTTGGCTCAGATCGGCGGCACTAACGGCGTTTGTTCCGTACTGATGGAAATGCAAGACTTTCGGATTTGCTAAAATCTGATTCATCGAATTCGGAGGATCGAACGGAGCGCTGTTAGTTTGTGATTCGGAGTACATGACTGTCAATACTGCATCCCCATGACGCACTGTATATTCATCTCTTTGGACATCAGAGTCCGACGCTGGAATTACACGGTGCTCCGTTATCACATAATTTGTCTTCGGATCAAGCCTGCGGGTCTTGTCGCACCCAACAAACATCACTGCTACGAAGACTAACGCCGAGAGTTTAGTTCGCACGCCGAAAGGCTACTCCTCGGCACTCCGACGTTCAAGAGATTCCCGCTCGCGCACGATTAAAGTGGCCACGACGTTTACAGCTTGGATACAGAATTTACATGATCAGTTGGAGAGGTAGATTTACCTGATGCTAATCCACAATGAAGACCGCTGAAGCTCGTTCTGTGTTCCAAGGCCTATGCCAAATTAACTTTTGATGACTTGTCGTTTAGGTGTATAAGGATGCTCATCTAAAGCGCGACCCCTTGTCAGATTCAGAGATCGAGTGGTACAAGGACGGTGTGTTATGCAAAGGGACCTGTTTCGACGATTTCCGTGGGTTGTCTGCTTATTTTGCGTAGCAGTTCTTCCAACTCCAGCCCAATATAATCCCCCTCCTCCGCCAGATGTCGTTGTCAAAGGTCCTATTCACAAGATTTCGGATATCCCTTGGAAGAACGATCTGGTTAAGCTGTCAGCCAATTGGTGGGGCCTTACCTATGACAAGTTTCCGTCCGTGGTCGGTATGAAACCTCAAGACTATTCATTGATGGATAATCCCGGCTCCGCGGAAGAGAAAAATGAAAAGGTTGTGATGCCAACGCACGATTTTTGTTCGAAGAACTGGACGCCTGAGGAGCTAGAGCCTTTAGCATTCCTTTTCAGAGGCGATGAAGGTCTCGTAGAAATAAAGGCATTCCTTCCCGAGAAAAAGGGGGATGCCAATCCAATGGCTTCAGTAGTGAAAACATTGGTAGCTCGCTACGGAAGCCCCACTACTGTCGAAGAAAGCCCCTACGTACCCGGTATCACTCGTTTGGCTGTTTGGGAGTTCGACAAGACAGTGCTCGAAGTAAATTCAATCTCCTTCAAGATATATCCGGTTAGTCATCTGCAAAAGGAGGCGAAACCGTAGAAACGGGTTATTGGGACTCTCGTACTGTTGTGAAAAGCCGGTTTTCACGGTAAGCTGTTGGGAGCATCAAGAGCGACGTGAGTTCAGCGTCCAGCAACCGAGTCAGAAACGACCACGGTGCTTGCTTTCGGGCGATGCGGCTCTGCTGTAGGGGGCAAAACCCACCTTAGCGATCCCACACCAAAGGCGCTCAACTAAAGGAGCGTCCATGAAAAACGCATTCGAAACTTCTGGTTCTAGTCCTAGCAATTCGAAATCCCTTCCGGAAACACGTCCTGATTTTTCTTTTCAAAACCACGGTTCCATTTGCATTCTGACTCCGATCACGCCCGCCGCGAGAGACTGGTTTAGCGAACACCTTCCGGTAGACAATTCCGAAACACAGTTTTGGGCAGGCGGTATCGTTATTGAACCGCGCTATGTCGGAGACATTATTTCTGGAATCCAATCAGACGGTTTGTCGGTGACGTCGTGATCCGGGAGCGAAAATTATTGGTGGTGAACGGGATTCGCATGATGGTGGATGCGCCCGAGATCGCCCTAACTCTAGCCCGCAGCACAGACCGGGTCTTCGGTATTCTTGATAT
>Ga0302326_10013990_pt1 | contig 17007 bp, 15 predicted proteins | sample Palsa_T0_3_FD_202264 | JGI IMG/M metagenome (GOLD analysis project Ga0302326, IMG submission 202264) | Peat permafrost microbial communities from Stordalen Mire near Abisko, Sweden - Palsa_T0_3 | ecosystem: Environmental > Terrestrial > Soil > Palsa > Peat permafrost | place: Sweden: Abisko...
CTTCTGATTCTTGTTCACGGTCTGGACGGCATGGACGAACAGACTCTCGTGGCCGGCGGCGCGGGAGATATGCTCCATTGCCGCCACGTCCTTGGGGAAGCAAGAGCCGCCGTAGCCGCACCCGGCACGGAGAAAGGAGGGGCCGATGCGGCTATCGCTGCCGATACCCTTGCGAATCTCTTCGATATCGGCGCCGTAGAACTCGCAGAGGATCGTCATTTCGTTCATGAAGGAAATGCGCGCGGCGAGCATGCTGTTGGCGGCGTACTTGGTGAGCTCGGCGGATTCCCAGTTCATCGTGAGGAAGTTTTCCTCGCGCTTCACCAGCGGATCGTAGAGCCGGCGCATCTGGCGAAATGCTTCGGGCGACTCGCCGCCGATGACGATGCGATCGGGATTAAGGCAATCCTGGACGGCCGTGCCCTCCTTGAGGAATTCGGGGTTGCTGACCACCTGCACGTAGGCCTTGGTCTGCTCCTTGAGGAAGTTGTACAGCTTGCGATTGGTGCCGGCCGGGACGGTGGATTTGACGATGATGGTCGTCATGTAATCCGTGTTGTTTTCCGCCAGGGCATCGCAGACTTCTTTGCCGGCTCCTTCGAGATAGCTCATATCGACGGTGCCGTCTTCCTTGGGAGGGGTGCCGACGCAGAGGAAGACGATCTCGGCATCCTTGACGGCGGCTTTGACATTGTCGGTGAACTGGAGCTGGCCGGAGGCATAGTTTTCCTGCATCAGCTCCTGGAGGCCGGGTTCGAAGATCGGACAGTGGCCATCCTGCAGGGTTTTGAGCTTGCGCATGTCCTTTTCGACACCGCGAACCGTGTGACCGATGCTGGCCAGACAGGTCCCGGTAACCAAGCCGACGTATCCACAGCCGATAATTGTCACATCCATAATTCAAATCCTTAAAGCAGCACGGTCCTGTACTTTACTGGCGGAAATCATAGGCCGCCATCCGGCATTCCGGGAGAACCTCAAGCATGATCGGCCAAATCGGCAGGTCACTCGCGAACGATCGTGCCGCCGGGCCAGCCGCCGGCCACTGGAGGGACATGCCCGGTGGGGGCGGCTTCGATCTCATGCACATCCACAACCGATCCCGGTTCGATTGCCTGCGTTTTGCTTGCCTGAGCTGATCCCAACGGCTGGCGCTGCACTACCGCGGGTTTTTCGTGCACCATGCCGATCTTCACTGCGGTCACCATTATGTATCCGAAGATCACCAGATAGAACCCCACGGCATATCGCTCCCGCAGAACCACGATCGCCCCTCCGGCGAGAGTGAAGAAAATAGCCAGCCCATAGCTGATCAGGACCGCCCTGCGCACTGTCAGTCCCCGTGCTACCAACTGATGATGAAAATGGAACTTGTCGGCACTGAACAGGGGACGCCGATTCACATATCGCCTTGCGAAAGCGAGGGTTGTATCCAGAATGGGCAGGGAAAACATCACGGTCGCAGCGAGGAACCACCGGCCTTCGCGATCCCCCATCAGTACGATCAGCGTGGCGCACGAAAATCCCAGGAACATGCTGCCCGTATCCCCCATAAAAATGGAGGCGGGGTTGAAGTTATAGGGTACAAAGCCGAGGACGCCCCCAAGCAGCGCCAAGCCAAGGACAACACGAAGTGCGTCCGAATTGATGTCCTGGCCCCCGCCAGTCATGCCGAGATAAACGGCGAGAAATAGGAATCCCGAGGCGATAATTGCAGTAACACCGCCGCACAGCCCGTCCAGGCCGTCCATCAGATTGGTGGCATTGCAGCAAAATACGACAACCCCGATGGTAATCATCGCGCTGCTGACCAATATGGTGTTGGCGAAGAGCGTGGGTTCTCTCATCCAGGCAAGCGATGGAAAGGTGATAACGAGCCGGAGCGTGATCGGATCAACAAAATGCTCGCTGATTCTGGTGCCGACGCCCGCGGAGAGCAGCACGAGAGCGGCGGCGACTTGTCCGAGAATCTTGAGCCTCGGAGCGAGCGATCGCAGATCATCCCACATGCCCAGGGCAACGATCATACAGGCGCTGGCGACGATGCTGAAACGCACGATCACATGCTCAGGCATGCCGGGCATACTTCGATGCGTGTATAGAAACTGGCTCATCGCCAAACCAGCCAGCCACCCGAGAAAGACCGCGATACCCCCAAGATAGGCGACGGGTTCCTTGTGCAGTTTCCGGATTCGATCTGGCTCGTCGACGATTCCATAATACATCGCGATCGAACGCATCACCGGCGTGAAAATGAAGGAAATGATGAACGCGGCGTAGAAAACGTAGATATACGGCGAGAGCACTTCATCCGCCGAGAGCGTGTGAATCAGCGTCTCAGGAGGTGGGGGAAGAGGAGGCGGCATGACCTTGGACCCAATCGTCGTTGCGTGAACGACCGCCTGCGACGAGCCTAACTAGCGGACCTGACTAACAACTAAAGTCGCCTGACTTAACCGGCCTGACTTTACTGCTTAATCGTCTTCGACCCGCTTCGCCAAGCGGTTTAGATCTTTTGGCCGTCTGTCTCGATCCCTTGGGAAGTTTAACGGCTGTTTTGGCGGTGTCCACCTCGCAGTGGTGGCGGACCCGCCCTTAGCGCGGGTGCGATTCAAGCAGCTTTTCAATGGACTGGCGAAGCTCGTCGGCCATCAAATCGTGACCCGCCTTGTTGGGGTGAATGTTGTCATACAGCCGGTAAGGATCGCGTCCAGTTTCACGGGCGATGCGGAAGGTGGGCTCGAACTGAACAATTCGATCCGCTCCCGCCGACCGCGCCGCCGCCTCATTGTAGGCGTGTCCGGGTTTCCAGTTGCCGCCCAGTTCCTGCACCTGTGCGTGCTGTGCGACGATCACCAAAGCGCCGCCGGCGTGGGCGATCTTCACGATCTGCTGAATCGACCAGATGCACCAGTTGATGTCCGACTCACTGGGCTGCGCCGGATCAACGAAGGCTTCGGCGGGCGGCGAGAAGCTGAGCCGCGACGCGTAGCGCCTGAAAAACTCTTCCCACGCCAGAATTGGCTTACGCGTCGGTCGGTCAAATTCCTCTCCGATCGGAACTGGCCACTGGGGCACATTTGCATAATTGTGGCTTGAAACGACCAACACGATGATGTCCGCATCGAGCGTGCCGAACGTTTTGATCCAGCCAAGCTCACTGGGAGGGCCCCACCCGCCGGCCGATGCGTTTCCAACGACGACCGGACGATGCAGCTCATCCGACAGAGATTTCTGTAGAAGCGTGCTGACCAGCGCGGATTGATCCAACATCGATCCGCCGTTGATGACGCTGTCGCCGATCATGATGATGCGCAGCTCCGCGGGATCGGTTTTGTGCGGCGGGAAGTCATCGCTGCGCATGGAGTAGGCGTTGTAGTGAATGAGGTGATGCAGCCGCATGCACGTCTGCGATGGAACATATCGAAAGTGCATCAGCGGATCGGCCATGGCCAGCGGCGGATCGCCGAGCCCGATGTACCAGCGCAAATACGCTTCCCCAGCCAGAAAAATGCAGAACAGGACAACAGCCAATACTCTGAGCCACCGCCAAAGGCGGCGGCGCGGAGGACGCGGTGCGGATGGTTCTGTGGATGCGGGCTGACTTGTACCTGACTGCGCCGGTATCGGGGCGGGGCGGCGGGCGGCGGAACGCCGGGGCGTCGGTGTCACATCTGCCATGGGCAATCAGCTCGGCTTGGCAGTTTCCGTCTTTCGATGGCTGTCGATCAATGATCGGATGATCTGATCCAGATTCTGCCGGGGTTCAAATCCGATCACCGAGCGAATTTTCTGCAGCTGTGGCACGCGGCGGGCCATGTCCTGGAAATCGTGGCCATACGCCTGCTGATAACTTACATGTTCAATGCGGCTCTTCGAGCCGACCATGTCGACAATCCGTCGCGCCAGATCATCGATCGCGATCTCCTCATCGCTTCCGAGGTTGAATACCTGACCAATGCCGCTGGGCGTCTCGATCAAAGCCTGCAGCGCCTCGACCACATCCTCGACATGACAGAAACAGCGCGTCTGTCGGCCGTCTCCGTTCACATGGAGCGGCTCCCCACCAAGGGCTGCCTGTATGAATCGCGGCATCACCATGCCGTATCGCCCCACCTGCCTTGGACCGACCGTATTGAACAATCGCACAATCGTTACCGGCAAACCAAACTGCTTGTAATAGGACAGCCCAAGAAACTCGTCGATGCCCTTGCAATAAGCATAGCAGTATCGAGTGGTGCTTGTTGGTCCCATGACAACATCATCATCTTCGCCGAACGGTACGCGCGCCCCTTTGCCGTACACCTCCGATGAACTGGTGATCAGCACCGGCCGACGGAAGCGGTTGGCGGCTTCGAGCACGATCTCGGTTCCGTGGATCGTGGTGCGGATGGTCTTCACTGGCTCGTCTAGAACCAACTGCACGCCCACTGCCGCCGCCAGGTGGAAAACGCGATCGCAGTCGGCGACGGCCAGATTCACGGTTGCCGAGTTTTCGACAGAATCGCGGATGAAGCGAAAATTGGGCTTGCCGATCAGGCCGCGAATGTTGGCTTCGCTGCCGGTGGAAAGATCATCGAGCACGGTGACGGTATTACCCTTGGCGACAAGCCGCTCGGCAAGGTGCGAACCGATAAATCCCGCTCCGCCGGTGATGAGATAGCGATTGGGCATGGGGGAGGTCGGTTAACAGTACGACTCATTTGACCAGGGATTTTCGGACCCATTTTTCAAGGTGGTCTTGCCATTCCAACTCGCCCATCGTGCCCGCACGTTGCAGCAGTCGTTCAATGCCCGTGAATCGGACCATTGGAAAAGCCAGGCTTCTTTCCGCAGGCTCATACTGGTCGTCGTTCAGCCTGAGCATCCGAAACACCTTGCGGTTGTAGACCCATATCTCCGGAATGCCCAGACGCGCGTAGATGCTCCTGCGGTCGAGGAGTCGGCGGGAGACTTCAACCTCGATTGCCAAATCTGGCGGCGGGTGTATGCGAAGGTCGATATTTCTGATCTCGCGAATTGCCGCGTGCGTGGCGATCCAAAAGCACTTGTCCGGCTCCAACCCTCGGCGGCGCTCACGGCGTTTGAAAGTCGTCGAGCCACCGCTGATGTATTCGGTCCGGGTAGCGCGGGCCATCGCGCGCACCAACTGGCCGATCAACTCACTCGCACGATCGTGTTCTAATGATGGTGACATCAGTTCGATCCGGTGTCCATCGAAGGTGATGAATGCATGCTGTCCGCGCTCATCCAGACTTCGGCGAAGCTGTACATATTGCTTCCAGTCCGCCTCGTAGAGGAGGAAACGCTGCGGCTTGCCTGACATCAGCGTCGCGGACTTCATGTCTGGATTCTATCACAATCTTCGAAAGCCGCTCGAACCCGTCGGGATGGAACAAACGGAACAAAACGGAACAGAATGGAACACATTTTATATCAAATTATTGCTATTTATCGGATAATTGCTTCGTCGCCGGCGACGAAAGATTGGGATTCGGCGCGGCTGCGTCGCCGTCCTTGGCGGAAACGATGATGCCGTCTTTGATCAGAAGCGCTACCGGCGTGGTGGCGAACCGATCACGGGCCTTGCGCGCGGCCCGGTGCGGCCCGGTGCGTGCACTGCGGCGTCGTAATGTTACCTCCCCTCCGCCCAATCGCGGGGGGATGCGGCAGTTTTATTCGGCCTATGGGCGGAGGGGCGAAGCCGCCGAATGCGGGCAACGGCTCTGGAAAAGGGGAGGGAGGGCGAGGGAAATCAAATGAGAGGCCGGGCAGCGGGTTCGTTGGTCGCCGAACGTCGCTTGCTCTGGTCTGAAGCCTGCTGCGTCGCTGCGCGACTACCGGCAGAACGACGAAAACGAAGCGCGTCCTGTTTAATTAAATCCGCGCCCCCCCGAGCATTGAGGCGCCCTAGATGGCGTCGTTTAGGTCGACGGTGAGGCCCGCAGCTTTCATCTCGCTCGCAAGTTTAGGTTTCCAAGCGCCGCCGTCATCCAGCGTTACGTAAACGACTCCACTGTAATCTGACGGAATCTCTAAATCGCCCTTGACCAGCGCGCATACCCTTCCTCGCCCGAGCGCACCACAAAAAAAACCCAGTTCCAGAATGACATTTTGGCGCGGCCGTGGAGACAGCTGCTTGCTTTGGGCACTTCGGCCGACGTCATCTGGCGTGAGCAGGACCACCGCAAATCCAACCGATGCAAATCCCTCGAACTTTTCGATGATCGTTCGGCCGCAGCTCGGCTGCTCGTGGAGGATGACCGCTTCCAGCCCAAGTTTTTCGACGTATCTCGCCACCTTCTCGCGCGCGGTCTCATCATGCCCATGAACCACAAAGACTCGCCTCTTATTCGCCGCACCCGCCTTGGTAGTTCCTTCGGCCGTGCGGGGACCCGAAGCCGCGCCTAGACCACCGAGAAAAGATATCCGCTTTTGCACGGCAACGCCGAAAGCGGCCCATGTTCCCTCATCGTCGGAATAATACCTGCCCGACACCAGTGGAGAGGTTGAGATCGACGTCCAACGGGCTGACAAGCCGGTTTCGGGAAATTGCGCGTCCAACCATTCGGCCACTTGATGGTCCCAATAGCCGAACTCTGAATGAGCTCGGGTCGGGTCGTGTGAATCATTCAGCAGTCGCCTACCGACTGCAGTAAGCGAAGCCAATGATTGGGGCTCTTTCCGAGTCATATTCTCTGGATCCTCGCTGGCAGATTCAGCAAAAGTAGTATCCACGATCTCACGATCGGTGACAACCTGGTCGCCCTGGCCAAGAATGCGAGCAGCATGCGGTTTAACCCAGTGAAACTGGCGGACCGAGCCCTCGCGGACGTGCTCCGGTCGGCGATGTGACCAAGCCTGCACAAGCTCCCGTCGCAAAGAAGCGAAGAGAATTTGAAAATCGCGCATTTGCCGGTTTCACGCGCTATGCTGATCACTCACATAAAATGATGCAGGAAAGCGATGGCGGTGCCTGTGCCGCCGACGGCAGCTGAGGCCCAGATGGCGAACTTCCCCGTGAAACGGATGCAGAGTTCTTCCTTTTTACGATCCCAATGGATCGAGAATGACGATTTTGACGGTTTGGAGGCGCGCATATCACTTGCCCTCCATCTTCGGAAGTGCGGCTTCAAACTCGTCATAAGCTTCGACCGCTGTGGTAATCTCGCTCTCCAATTTGTGATTCGTATTCGCGATGGATTGGAGCAGGTCCGCGAATCCTGCCACAAGGAGGAGTTTGTATCTCAACGGGGCTTCCAACAGAGGCTTCCACTCTGCCAGAAATTCGGCGTCCTCCAAATCTTCCGCCGCCCACGACAATATCCATGCTTTGCCCTCGCGGTGTAACTTCAAGGCAAGACATTTCCCGCAACCACCTTCTTCGGGGTAGTCAGGATGGGTGAGGTAGCAAATTGCCTCGGTGCGTCCGTCGAGCTTGGAAAGATAATCGGAGAAACGACGGATGCGTTCATTCAAATGATTGATGGCTTGACGTACCACATCCGCGTTCGCTCGGATGGTGTCAACAATGTTAGGGGGATCGAGCTTCTGTCTCGTGGACATCTGAAAACTCCTTGCCTGTCGGCAATAGGGTTCCTGCTGGATCGCCGCAGTCACGGCAGATCAGCCTATTTCAGTAGAACCACTGCTTTTTATCACAGCGTTGTCTTGGTGACAGTTCCAGCCTACCTGTAGGTCGGCATGGAGACTATCGGCCTCGGAAATGAAAAAGTCAAGCAAAACTTCGCCCGAGGAAACGACTGAACGAGACATCGCTTTTCGTTCCAGAACCTTCGAAGCGATTCGCCGATTTGGCCGCCGCCCCGCGGCCAATGGCCGCGGCTTTACAGGGGATAGTCGGAGATCCAGGGATATGGGCGCGCGGGCATTCCATGACGAAGATTATGCCGTTCAATATATTGGCCGGCGTTGTCGAAATTCGCGGCGTCGAAGATGAAACCGCGCCAGCGCCCTTTTGCCCAGACCGGGCCCTGATGGGATGTCTGGCGATGGACCGCTTTGGTCGTTTGGTCGGCGATCCATTTGGCGGTGGTGTCGATGTCGCGTCCCGCGTAGGGAAGCAGCAGATGCATATGAGTCCTGTCCACAGCGGCCGCGACGATCAGGAGATCGCGGCCGGCTTTGGCGACGCAGACGCCCAGCGCATCGACGATCGCCGCCGCCATGGCGGCGTCTAGAATCACGGCCGGATGGGTTTGTCGTTCCATCGCCATTCTCTCGCGCACCGGATCGCCGGGATGAAGTGCATGGGGTTCAAGAAACCCGATCTGATCGTCCCACGATTCCGACCATGAACCGCGATCATCGCCGGGGAGCCAGAGGCCGTAACAACTTTTGACCAAATGGTAGCCAATCGTTTTGGGCATGCCAGTCCCTGTAAAGCCGCGGCCAATGGCCGCGGGAAAAAGAAAGGGGTCACCACTGGTTAGACTTCCCGGGTCTTCCGGGCGGACGAAGGGTTGAGAACAACCCCATCCGCCTGGCGGTCGTGGAAGTCCACCTGTCGGCGCCCAAGGGACGGCCGCGATTCACATGTTCCTTTCGCAGCGCTTCAAATTGCCGTGATTCCATTCGCTCGTTTACAAGAGTATGAGTTTAATCCACCGGCTCGGGGATGGGGGTTTCCATGGGGCGACGCCAGAGGAGATGCATGCGCCAATGAGCGTCATCGCGATCGGGATAATCGAGGCGGTAATGTGCGCCGCGGGATTCGGTGCGCGTGTAGGCGGCGGTGGTGATGAGGAAACAGGCGGTGAGCATGTTCTGAAGTTCCCATCCCGCCTCGGCGCCTTCGGGGCCGAGGGCGGCGGGATGAAATATCTTGTCCATCACATACCGGCTCCAGAAGGCGATGATTTCGCGGGTTTCGGTAAGACGATCTTCAGTTCGTTCAATGCCCACGTTTCGCCACATCACGCTGCGCAATGAGCTCTTCACGTCCGCGACGTCAAGTTCAGTCTTGACGCTGCTGGGAACCTTGTGCTCGATATTCAGCGGGAATTTCATCGGATGATCGCTCGACTCACGAGCCGCCGCTGCCCCGGCGCGGGCGCCAAATGCGAGCCCTTCGAGCAGCGAATTGCTCGCAAGCCGATTGGCTCCGTGCAGCCCCGAACAACTCGCTTCCCCAACGGCGAAAAGACCTGGCAAACTGGTATGCCCGTCGGCATCCGCATCCACCCCGCCGATCATATAGTGTGTCGCAGGATGAATAGGAATCAGATCGCTCGAAAGGTCGATCTCAAAACTATCGCAGAGCTGCGCCAGTTGTGGGAATCGCGCGCGGAACGCCTCGGTCGGCAGATGCCGAACATCCAGAAAAACATGCGTGAAATGCGTCTTGCGAATCTGCGTCACGATCGCCCGGCTCACGACATCGCGCGGCGCCAGTTCACCCATTGGATGAAAATCCTTCATGAACCGATAGCCGTTTTTGTCCACCATGTATGCCCCTTCACCGCGAACCGCTTCGGTGATGAGCGCTCGGCTGGACCCGGCCACATACAGCGTCGTCGGATGAAACTGCACCATCTCCATGTCGCACACAGTTGCCCCGGCACGATACGCCATCGCATGACCATCGGCGGTCGCGATCTTAGGATTGGTGGACTCCCGATAAAGCTGCCCCGCCCCGCCGCTGGCGAGAATCGTCCGCCGGGCCCAGATGACATTGATATCGCCATCGATCATCGCCAGCACGCCTACACATCGGCCTTCTTCGGTGATGAAATCGATGGCGAATGATCGCTCGGAAATTCGTACGGTCTCTTTGCTTCGCACTGTGCGAATGAGCGTCTGCGCGAGTTCCTTCCCCGTCGCATCGCCATACGCATGGAGAATGCGCGCGAAGCTGTGTCCGCCTTCCAATCCAAATGCGAGGTCGTAAGGATTGCCTTGCTTCTTATCAAACTTCGCCCCCCACTCCAGGAGTTCAAGCACGCGCTTGGGGCCTTCTTCGATGACGATGCGGACGTTCTTCTCATCACACAATCCAACGCCAACATCGAGCGTGTCCTTGACGTGCGATTCCACGGAATCCAACGGCTGCAACACCGCCGCGATGCCGCCCTGGGCGTACCAGGTGTTGGATTCATCGATGGTGTCCTTAGTGAGGATCAGGACCTCCGACCCCGCGGCGGCCGCCGCAATCGCCGCCCGCAGCCCGGCGACTCCGCCGCCTATCACCAGCACATCCGTAATCTGCTGCGGAAGCCGTGCGGCTTTGAAGGGGATAAGGTATCGGCGTTGTGTGAGCGATTCAAACATTCGTGACACATGTTACGCCCTGGCCGCATCGGTGTCAGGTCCGGCGGGAATGTCCAACGAGCAGGCTGGGTTGTGGATCAATTTGAAAGAATTTGACCATTTGGCGAACATTTGTAGCCTTTTGTGGAACCGCTGCGCTCTGCATGGCCATCACTGCTCTTGGGGGAATCTGAATGGCTGCCGACAATTCTTCGGGGTTTCAAGCTGCGTTTCCGGCAATCGCCGCGGTACTGGGCATGCTGGCAACCGGGCTCTGGCTGCTGCCCGGCCCGCTCGGCTCCAGCCGCCCGAAATCCGATGGTGTCGAATTTGATTCGGTCGGCGATCAGGATGTGCAAGCCCGACTCTGGGCCGACCCATTTCGTGCGGTGAGCGATTACGGACGCGAGTATCCCACGACTATGCCGGCTGATGGAAGTAGCGGCGAGTTTAAGTCCTCTCAGCCGCACACGATCGACGATCTCCGCGTCACCATGCAGCAGTTCATCAAGCCGGACAAGAGGCTGTTGATCCTCCCGGTTCTCGTGCGCGGCGCGGCATACGCCGAGGACGCCGAGGTGCGGTTGCGAACACGTTATGCACTACTTGCGGCTCTCAACAACTCCGGTTACGTGCCGCATGACAGCGAGCACCTGGGATTCATCACCGAGCCGTGGCTGACGGACCGGCAGGTCGAATCAGATCCCGTCCCAGATGTCGGTTCTACAAATTTGGAGATCCCGTACGAGTGGCTCACGCACGATGATGCGTATCCACCGGCAGCGGCGGTCGCCGAATCGAATAATGCGAATCCACAGAGCATCACCGGCGCGAGGGCGACCCACATCCTGGTGCTGTGGCTCGACGACACCCAGCTGATGCACCGCCCGCTGGTGCGGCTTTCAAGATTTCTCAAGCGCCTCATCCACTCCCCAATCGAGAGACAAAGCGTTCAAGTACGGGTGTTGGGTCCATCCAACTCTGAATTGCTGCGGGAGATGCTTAGAGATCCGCTTCACTCCAAAACGGCTTCCCAATTTGAAACTGACGAGCCAACCTATCAAGGCAGCAAGCTCGACGATCCTCTCGACAACTTCGAGATCTTGTCATATCGCGCTAGCGCCGCTTTGGATGCCTTGTCCTGTGGCGCCCGGAGTCAGCTTAATCCGCAAACGACCTTCGCAGACCCTTGCGGCTACCAAGCGCCCTTTCTGTCGTCCGCGCCCGCCTCTGCCCCACAGCCGACAACGGCGTCCACCAATCCGCCGATCTATCGCACGACCGTTACGGATGATGAGATCGCCAAAGCGATGTTCAACGAGCTTGTGAACCGGGGACTGGAATTCAAGGACGCGAGCACTCGTCCGCACCACATATCCCAGGCCGATCACATTGCGATCGTCAGCGAATGGGACACCTTTTACGGGCGGGCGCTACCAATCACCTTCGACGCGGTGCTGCGAAGTCGCAACGCCGGCAACCAAAATCCCACAGCGCTTTTGCACTTTATCAACGAGTCGGTCCACGATGCTGAGGCCTTCGACACGCCATACGAAAAAAGCCTGGATCAGAACGTCTTCTATTTCAGTTATCTGCGGGGAGTGGATGGAGCGGCTCCCGGGCAGGCGACCGGAACCGGCTCCAGTTCGGCAGGGACCGGCGGTGAATCCAAGGGTACGGCGGCAGGCAACTCCGATAACGGCAGCGCCGGCGACACGGTGTCCAAGCTCCTTCGCCCCGCCGATCCATCCGCTCCGCCCGCAGGCACGATACAGTTCGATTATGCACGCCGAATGGCTGACGAAATCGTCAAGCTGGACACCACGCTGCGCGACAACGGCCGGCACGGAATCGGTGCTGTCGGCATCCTCGGCAGCGACGTGTACGACAAGCTGCTGCTGCTCCAGGCGCTGCGCAACCAGTTGCCGCGCGCGTATTTCTTCACCACCGAGTTGGACAACCGCCTGCTTGATCCCACGCAATTGCCCTACACCCAGGGCGTATTGGTCGGCAGTGCTTTTGGACTGCGGCTCGCGGATCGATATCAGCACGACATTCCTCCGTTCCGCGATGCCAACCAGACATGCCTGTTTCTGACCGGAATGCTCGCCACCGGCGCAATACGGGCGAGCGATTTCCCCAGCAACCCGGCAGCACACATATTTGAGATCGGGCGCAATGGCGCGATCGAGCTGAGCGATTTAGACGCCGCTCCAGAGTTTCCCCTGCGTTCGGCAGACGACAAGCCTGGAACAAGCGGCAGTTGGCTCAATCCGCCGCGGCATACTTTCGATGGCCGCGAGTTCTGGTCTGACCTAGTCGTGGACCTGGCGGTGATCACCTTGGTCGGTGTCGCTCTATTTCTAGTTTTCAGCGGCCGTTTCTTCGGCCTGTTGGTGGATATCGTGGACTTCCTGCGGGAGCCGAAGAAAAACTCCATTTGGGAAAACGAAGGGTTTTGGATGTTTGCCTGGACGATCTTGGCCGCAGGCACGTTTATCTGGCTTTTTCTTGTTGCATATCACCAAAACCTCGACTCCTCCGGCGAACCCTTTGCGCTGATATCCGGGATAAGTATCTGGCCAGCGGAATTCCTCCGTATATTCGCGTTTATTCTCACCGTTTACTTTCTCATCCACGCACGATTTGTGCTTTCGGCAAACGAAGCGAATATTGTCAAAGAGTACGACCTGACGGCACCTGCGGGAAATGCGTGGTCGGCGCCACCAAAACGGCGTTCTAAAATCGAAAAAGTTCTTGTGAAGCTCTGGCGCTTCATCGCTTCCGCCGCCTCGATCCTGGTCTGGGGAAGGGAGGAACGGCCCGCCAGATACCCAGCCGATGAAACCTGGGCCAGGTATTGCCAATTGGCTCTCCTCAGGCATCGGTTTTCTCGGGTGTTCCTGCCGTCGGTCTGTATCTTCATGTTTCTGTGCGTGCTTTTCGGCGTGTTCGGACGTCCGATCAGCTTGTGCAGGGGCGGACCGTACATGGCCCGTTTGGACGTTGCTTGCGGGTTACTGGAGTACGTGGCGGTGATCGTAATCAATTGCGTTGTCATCGATGCTTCCAGGCTTTGCAAAATGCTCGCCGAGAAGCTTCGAGGCGAGAAATGCATCTGGCCCGACCCTATCTGTCTTGCTCGCGCCAAATCGAAGGGAGCGCATCCTAAAGACATTGGCTTCTGGCTCGACGTTCAGCTCATTGCCGCTCGCAGCGAGCCGATTGTAAAGCTCATCTATGCGCCGTTTATCGTGCTAACGCTGATGATCCTCTCCCGCCTGACGATGTTCGACCGTATGGGCTATCCGCCCCCGGTCATCTTCACCTATGTGGCCCTTGCCTCGTGTTCGGTGGCCGCCGCCCTGATGCTGCGGAACGCGGCCGAATTGACCCGGAAGGAGGCGCTGAAGAAGCTGCGAGAACACCGCACGCGGCTCCTCGGAAAAGCCGCCCCCCGAGCCGTCGAGCGGTTGCAGCAACTCGACGCCTTGATCGCCGAGGTTGAAAAAGAGGATCGCGGGGCGTTCGCGCCGTTCTCACAGCAACCCGTCGTAGCGGCTCTCCTTCTCCAGACCGGTGGCGTTGGTGTCTGGACCGTGCTGGAACACTTCTCGGCGTTCACGGGGAATTGAAGACCGCTCGCTTCATGCACGGTGGCATTCACCACCGATCGTGCACAAGCGCTCGAACATGCCGATCGTAAATCGCCCGCACCGCCGCCATCTGCGATTCGCTTAGCCCTAACAGATCGGCGGCTGCGGCATTGCCCTCGGCTTGCTCTGGCGTCTTCGCTCCCGGGATGGCGCACGTCACCGCCGGGTGCATCAAAACCCAACGCAAAGCGAATTGGGCGAGTGTCGCGCCCGCCGACGCCAGCGGTTTCAATTCCTCGACCGCCGCAAATGCCGCCTCGAGCCCACCGCCCAGGCCGCTGAAGGTTTCGCCCATGTCGAACGCTTCGCCCAGGCGATTGAACCCGCGGTGGTCGTCCTTGGCATATTGCGTGGTGCGCGACAGTTTGCCCGTGAGCAGGCCGCTGGCTAGCGGTACGCGGGCGAGGATGCCGACATTGCGCTTGATGCACTCGGGGAAGAACAATTCCGTGGGCCGCTGGCGGAAGATGTTGAAGATGATCTGGACAGACTGCACATTGGGGAAGTCGATTGCCTTGAGGCCTTCTTCTATTTTCTCGACGCTTACGCCATAGAACCGGAGTTTGCCGGATTGCACGAGAGTGTCGAGCGCGCCGAAAACTTCGGGGCGATAATAGACCGCGTTGGGAGGGCAATGCAGTTGGAGCAGATCGATTGTATCGGTGTTGAGATTCTTCAGGCTTCGCTCGACGAAGGCGGTCAGGTTCGCGAGGTTGTATCCATCGGCCGAGTGCGGCGACAGACGCCGGCCGGCCTTGGTCGCAATGTAGATCGTCTCGCGACGTTCGCTCTTGAGTCTGGCGATCAATCGTTCGCTGCGGCCATCGCCATATACATCAGCGGTGTCGATGAAATTAGCACCCAGATCGATCGAGCGATGCAGCGCCGCGAGGGAATCGGCATCGCTCACCTCGCCCCAGCCGCCGCCGATGGCCCAGGCGCCGAAGCTGATTTCAGAGACGTTGAATCCGGTTCGACCGAGGGGGCGGTATCTCATGGATGCTTTCTGTAAATTGAGAGATTTCAATTTACGAAAACGCCCACGATTCTCCAAACGAGCACCCAACCTAGAATTCGCGGCGTCCTTGAATCGCTTGCGGTTTTCCTTGACCCGCGGTTGCGCGGCAGATAGCGTTCTATCGCCATGTTCAACTTTCGCTACGAAAAGGTCGGCAAGGATCACGACATCCTGTCCGTGGTCGTTTCGGGCAATCTCGACGAGAGCAACTGCAACTATCTCCTCGACTGCGTGAAGGAAGAGATCCTTGAGGGCCGCAAGAAATTGATTCTGGACTGCTGCCAACTCAATTATATTTCCAGCATGGGCCTGGGCGTTCTGGCCCGCGTGCACAGCCGGATGAAAAAGATCGGCGGCGACGTCAAGCTGGCCGGCGTCCATGGCACGGTCGCCAATGTGCTGAACATCGTCCACTTCAGCCGCCTGTTCAATTTGTACCCCACCGTCGACGAAGCGATCGCCGCGCACGGTCAATGAACGGTTGAGCTCTTCTCAGATCCGAGGATGTCGACCCGATTTACTTGACCTCTATACTCACAACAGGATATTCATTTTAAAAATACTGTCGAGGCCCCCCCATGCTTGATCTTGCGAATATTCGTTCTCTGAGTGATTTCCAGCGGAATACCAAGGCACACTTGCAACGATTGCGGAAGACCGGAAAGCCGGAGGTGCTAACCGTCAACGGGCAGGCGGAACTGGTGGTGCAAAGTGCCGGAGCCTATCAAAAATTGCTCGAACAAGCCGATCTTACCAAGTCGGTTCAGATTTTGAAGGAACGAATCGCCGCGGCCGACGCGGGCGGCAAGAGCGTTCCGGCCGCGCGGGTTCTGGCGGCTGTAAAGCATCGCCTCCACCTCGGCGGCTCGAAGTGAAAACCTACGAGGTTGTCTTCGATCCGGACGCGCAGCGGGAAGCACTGGAGGCAGCGGACTACATCGCCCAAACGTCGCCGCACAACGCCGAGAAATGGTTCGCCGGTCTGCAGGTCGCAGTCGAGGGTCTTCGCCGGATGCCCAAGCGCTACGGCAAAGCAAGGGAATCCGAAGCACTTGGTATCGATCTTCGGCAACACGTCTACCATTCGCATCGGATGATCTTCCGAGTTGAGGAAGATGCGGGCACCGTTCGAGTGCTTCATATCAGGCACGCGGCGCGGCGCGCAATCGGCGAAGTTGATTAGCGCCAACTCGAACAGTCAGTGCGGTGGGTGCCTTAAATCCGTCAGTTCGGGATGAATCGGCCAAAGTACAGACGTGTTTGATATTCGATCCGAATGAAACCGTCGGCGGCAAATTGATCGAACAACTTCCGCAGCCGCGGCATCATCGTCGCGTTGATCGGATCATCGGGCAACGGCATGTACGATGAAGAATAGACGCGATCGAGCAAGCCGTTCCAAGTCAGATCCTGATGGTTGTCAAACTCTCGAATCTCAAATCCGTTTTCGCCAAAGAATTTTTTGACGGCCGGCTCCGTGCCGAACGATCCGCCTCGCACCGAAGCGGTGGCGCGATCGCCGGTAAATTCGTCGATGAACGCATCGTAGGCCGCATTGAAACCAGTATTGATCGATCGGCGTTCGTTCCAAATCAGCGTCACCCACCCGCCGGGGCGGAGAATCCTTCGGAATTCCATGGAGGATTTTACCGGATCGAACCAGTGAAACGCCTGGCCGGCGGTCACGAAATCGACGGACCCATCGGCCAGCGTGGTCGCCTCGGCGGTGCCGTCGATGCTGCGATAGTTGCCATGGCTTGATAGCTGCGAGTTCCCCGCCTCGCGCATGTCTTCATTGGGCTCGACGCAGTAAACCGTGTTGCCGTTCTTGAGGAAGAGCTGCGAAAGAATCCCGGTGCCCGAGCCGATATCGGCAATGATGTGGTCGGGCTTCAGAGAGAGATCGGATCGAAAGAATTCAATGAGCGACGAAGGATAGCCGGGACGGGAGCGAATGTAATAGGGGACACGGCTAGAGAAGCGTTTTGTGGAGTCGCTCATACTGTTTTGGCGTGGCACGGGCGGCTCGCCCGTGGTACTGCCTCATGGCCATCAGAACACGGG
>Ga0302326_10013994_pt1 | contig 17004 bp, 12 predicted proteins | sample Palsa_T0_3_FD_202264 | JGI IMG/M metagenome (GOLD analysis project Ga0302326, IMG submission 202264) | Peat permafrost microbial communities from Stordalen Mire near Abisko, Sweden - Palsa_T0_3 | ecosystem: Environmental > Terrestrial > Soil > Palsa > Peat permafrost | place: Sweden: Abisko...
CGGCGTACGTCGAAGCGTACGACGCCGCCGGGCGCCGGCTCACGATTACGCAGCCGTCGAATCCGACGTTCCTGTCTCCCGTGCTCCAGTTCGCTACGACCGTGGAGATCGCGGGCCGCACGCTTCCAGCCGATGCGTTTGCGACGCCGTCGCTCCATCGCCAGGTCAGCGCGGTCTACATCGATGCCCGCACGGGTCAGGGACTGGGCGCGCATCGCTTCGGCGATCGGAGCGTCGTCCTCTTCTCGGTACGCGACGACCGCGGGCAGCCGCTGGCGCAAAGCATCGGGTTCGCGGCGAGCGGCGACGTCGCACGCGTCGCCGATCTGCGCCTGCGCGTCACGATCGGATCGTATCCGCAACTCGTGATCGGGGCCGCGCCGCTGCCCGTCGCGCTGTGGATCGGCGGCGCCGCGATCTGCGCCGGGCTCGCGCTCGCGTGGGTGCCTCGGCGCCGTCGCAGCGAGACGGTTCCGCGGCTCGGCGAGAAGCGCAGCGCGTGACCGGTGCACTTCGCCGCTGCGCACTCGCGGCCGTCGCCGCGGCAGCGCTCGCCGCGTGCACCCGGGTCGCGGGATCCGGAACCCCCGGCGCCCGGCACGCGTGGACCACGCCCGACACGCTGCGCGTGGGCGCCTACGAGGAACCGGATTCGTTGAACCCGGCGATCACGTCGATGTCGTTCGCCGGCGACGTCTTCCAGCTGATCTACGACGGCCTCATCCGCTTCGACGAGCGTGGCCGGCCCGTTCCGGACCTTGCGACGGAGGTGCCGTCGCGCGCGAACGGAGGCATCTCGGCGGATGGAAAGACGCTGACGTATCACCTCGTGCACAACGCCCGCTGGCAGGACGGTGTCCCGTTGACCGCCGACGACGTCGTCTTCACGTTTACGGCGATCATGAATCCGTCGAACAACGTGCCGACGCGCATCGGGTACGATCGGATCGCCGCGATCGAGGAACCCGACCCGTTCACCGTCCGGATACGCCTCCGGACGCCGTATGCCCCCGCGCTGTACCTATTCAAGAACCTGTCGCAAGGCGCGATCATGCCGAAGCACCTGCTCGCGCGGACCGTCGACGTCAACACCGTCCCGTTCAACACGAGCCCCGTCGGCAGCGGCCCCTATCGCCTGACGGGTTGGGCGCACGGCAACGAGATGACGTTCGACGCGAACCCCGAGTACTTTCGCGGCGTGCCGAAGATCAAGCACGTCGTCTGGCGGTTCATCCGCGACCAGAACACGCTGCTGCAGCAACTGCGCACGCACGAGATCGATCTCGCCTTCGACGTGCCGGCCTACGCGGTGCGCGAGGTGCGCGCGATGGACGGCGTGCGCGTCGCGACGACGTCGACGCTGCACTGGGAACACCTCGCGTTCAACGTGCGTCACCCACCGCTCGACGAGCGCGCGGTGCGTTTGGCGCTGTGCTATGCCATGGACGAGCCGGCAATCTTCGCCAAGATCTACCACGGCCTCGGAAGCCCTGGCCCGACCGACCAGAATCCCGACTACGGCTGGAGCGACCCGCGCGTGGCATACTACCCGCACGATCCGAAAAAGGCTGCCGCGCTCCTCGAGCGTGCCGGCTGGACCGTCGGGTCCGACGGCGTGCGCACGAAGGGCGGGAAGCCGCTCGCCTTCAGCATCTCGACCGTTGCCGGCGTGAAGGCGCGCGAAGCAATCGAGGTGATGCTGCAAAGCGAGTGGCGCGACGTCGGCGTGCAGCTCACGATCAAGAACTATCCGGCGCAGATCCTCTTCGCACCGGCCGCCGCCGGGGGCATGCTGTACGGCGGCAAGACCGATGCAACGATCTTCACGTGGGCGAACGCGACGCCCGACCCCGACGACGAGAGCTACATCGGGCCCGATCGCCTCCCACCCGCCGGGCAGAACGTGACGTTCTTCGTGGACCCACGCATCGGACGCGATCAGGAGGCCGCGCTGCGCATCTACGACCCAGCGAAGCGTAAGCCGCTGTATCTCGACATTCAGCGGATCATCCTTGCGTCGGTTCCCGAATACACGTTCAACTGGTTGCCCGAGATCGACGCCGCGAACGTCGACCTGCGCGGCCTGCGTCCCGTTCCCGTCGGCTCCGATTTCTGGAACATCGCGGACTGGAGCTTGTGACCGCGGCGCGGTCGATCGACCGTTCGCGCTTGCTCGCGCGTATGGACGAGGAGCGCCGCCATCGCATCACCGTGCTCGTGGCGCCGGCGGGCTACGGGAAGTCGACGCTCCTGCGCGAGTTCCTCGCACGCGGCTCCAGGACGCCGGTTCCATTCTACCGCGTTCGTTCGGAGCGCGAATCGCCCATCGGATTCGCGCGCGGCGTACTCGACGCGATCGGCGGGGTGATCGAGGTTCCTCCGCTGCACGAGTACGCGTACGTCAACGGCGTGCGCGACCGGGCGGCCCTGCGCGACTGGCTGCTCCGGGCGCTCGCGCCGTTCTCCGGGACGATCGTCGTCGATGACCTGCATCTGGCGACATGGGATCGCGCGTCGGCCGAATTCGTCGCCGGCGTGATCGACGGCGGCGGGCATGCGATCCGGTGGATCGTCGCGACGCGCAGCGTCGCCCGCCTCCCGGTCGCATCGTGGCGTGCTCGCGGAGAAGTCGGCGAGCCGATCGGCCAAGCCGATCTCGGGTTGACCGCCGAGGAGTCGGTGCGGCTCTCGCGCGCGCACGGCCTGGAGGTGAGCGACGAGATCATCGACCACGTTGCCGGGCTCGCGCGCGGCTGGCCGGCCGCGTTCGCGTTCGGCATCCGGCTCGCGGCCAAAGGCATCGCGGCCGCCCGCGTCGCCACGTACACGCGCGCGTTCGTCGACGACCTCTTCGCGGAGCAGGTACTCGCGCGGCTCCGGCCCGAGCAGCGCGACTTCCTCCTGGACACGAGCCTCGTGCGGCGCGTCGATCCGGAGGTGCTGCGCGGCCGCTACCGCTTCGATCCCGAGGCAATGCTGCGATCGCTGCAGCGCGAGGCGTCGTTTGTCGAGCCGGACGAATCGCGCGGATACGTCTACCACGATCTCTTTCGCGATTTTCTGCGCCGAGCGGTGCGGGCCGAGCCGGCGCCGGCGATCGCGGCCCGCGTGCGCCGCGTTGCGTTCGCGCTGCTCGACGCCGGCGAACCGCACGAAGCGCTCGCACTCTGCGTCGACATGGCCGCGATCGGCGTCACCGTCGAGATTCTCGAGCGCGTCGGCTTTCGCCTGATCGACTGTGGGTACGTCGACGTTGCGGGCCACGCCGCCGCGCGGCTCGAGGCGGCCGGCGAGCGGCACCCAATCGTCGCGGGCATTCGCGCGACCCTCGAGTCGATGCACGGGAACGACGTGCACTGCGAGGAGCTGTTCGCCCGTGCGATCGCTGGGGCATGCGGCGAACTCGCGACCGAGTTACGAATCAAGCTCGCGACGCATCGCCTGAACCGTCGCGACGCAGCCGGCGCTGCGCAGGCCGTCGCCGGCACGACCGGGGGCGGCCGCCTCGATCTGCAGGTCGGGCTCGCCACGATCGACGCCTGCATCAAGGCGCGGTTAGGCGACCCCGCTGCGCGGGCGCGCCTGGAGGACGCAGTGTTGCTCCTGCGCGATCTCGTCGACGAGACGCAGATCGCGGTCGCGCACCACCAGGTGGCGCTCGTCCTGTACTTGCTCGGCGAGTTCGAGCGCGCGCGCTCGTACGCGTCGTCGGCGGTGGCGATCGCGGAGCGACAGCGCGTTGCCGGAGTCGCAGGCCGCGCGCGCAGCGTGCTGAGCGCGATCGCCGCGGAGGTCGGCAATCCGGCCATCCAGCGCCGGATCAATCGCGAGCTGTTCGCGCTCGCCCAGGGAGCTCAGGATCCGAAACTCGAGTTCTTCTCGCTCGCGAACCTGTTCATCATCGAGATCGAGGCGGGCCGGCTGGCGGCGGCGCGGACCGTCGAAGCGGAGCTGCGCCAGTTCGACGCCACGCAGTTTCGCGATTCCGAGGAGGCGCTCTATCCCGCCTACGCGCTGCGCGCGGCGTGGGAGGGCGACTTCGGGCTCGCGTACGCATTCGTGCGCGGCACCGACGCGGCGCTCTCGCCGGAGACGCGGCGCCTCCTGCGCACCAGCGAGATCGCCCTGTACGCGGTCGCGTGCGGCGACGTCGACGAGGCGCTGCACGCGGCGACGGCCGGCAGCGCGACCCTAGAGAGCTTCGGCGGCGATCGCAGGACGATGCACTCGCGCGCCCTCACCTCCCGTATCCTCTTGGGGCTGACGTACGCGCTGTTGGGAGACGGCGAGGCCGCAGCCTCGGCACTCTCGCACCTGCGGTACGCGAACGCGGTGCAGCGCCGCACGTTCGAACGCTTTGCCGCCGCCGCCCGCGCGTTCGTGCGGGCCGGGCGGCGCGACGACCGCGACGGCGCCGCGATCGCGCGCCTGCGCGACAGCGAGCTGGGCGGCTACGCCATGCTGATCGACGCGCTCGCGAACGTACCGGCACAGCGCGGGGCCGCCGATCGCGCGTCCACGCTGACCTCGGCGGAGCGGGCGGTGCTCGATCGCCTGTCGCGGGGCCTGACCAGCAAGGAGATCGCCGCGGCCTTCGGGCGGAGCCGGTACACGATCGACACCCAGGTCAAGTCGATCGTGCGTAAATTCGGCTGCAGCGGCCGCAGCGAAGCCGTCTACCTGGCCCGTCGGCTCGGCATCTTGGACTGATCCCCCGGGTTCTGCGAGTCGTTCTCAACGAAAGCGCCGCCGGTCGCAGGGAGCGCGAGCCGGATGGGGAGAACGTGACCCGGCGAGTGGACGACACCTGTACCGCGCAGCCAACGCGGCCTTTCGTGTGCTCGCGGCGTTTTGAATGCCGCGCAGTTCTTGGCCGGTCGACGATGCCCCGCGAACGGATTCCTGCGGTGTCAGTCCGTGGATGAGTTCGGGCTGTCCAAGGTCGTGGCTCGGTCGCTTCGAGCTCACGTCGAGCGCCGCCGGCGCGAGCTGGTTCTCGCAATACGCCGCGCCTGCGGCGACGCCGCGCGGCTGCGGAGTCCCGTTCGCGTCGACCTCGCCGACGCGTTTTTGGAGCGGCTCTGCGACGAGCTCGCGTCGGGCGATCGAGCCGCTACGGACGCGTGGGCGGAGTCGACGGCCGTCGCGATGGGCGAGGCGAGTTCGACCTTCTTTACGGTCGGCTGCGCACTCGTGTCGTCGTCGTATGCGGCCGAACACCCCGACGCGAACGGCGTGGCCCGCTTCCTTGCGCTGCGCTCGAAGCAGCTCGACGAGATCCGCCAGCGTGCGGCGGCCGGGGGGGCGGGCCGGCCCGACGAGGTCGGATCGCTCGTCGACCGCGCGGAGCTGATCTCGTCGTTGCTCGCCTCACTCGAGGCCCGCGATTTCGCAACGTGCGAGCATTCGCGCGCGGTGGGTTCGTGGGCGGCGCGGATCGCCGCGACGATGGGCATTCCCGCGGAGGAGCGCCGGTTCGTCGGCACCTGCGGAACGCTACACGACGTGGGAAAGCTGGCGACGCCGCGGGCGATTCTCCTCAAACCCGGCGCCCTCGACGAAGAGGAATGGGTGACGATGCGCAGCCACTCCGCCGTCGGCGGACGGATCCTCGAGCAGATCCCGTCCCTGCGCGACTGTGCGCCCGTGGTCCGGGCACATCACGAACGCATCGACGGCACGGGCTATCCCGACGGCCTGTCCGGCGACGCGATTCCATTGCCGGCCCGAATCGTCTCCGTGGCCGACGCGTTTCACGCGATGATCAGCGACCGGCCGTATCGAACGGCCGTCTCGGCGTCGCGTGCGATGGCTGCGCTGTCGGAAGGCAAGGGTACGCGCTGGGACGGCGTCGCCGTCGACGCGATCATCGCCGTCGTCGGGCGAACCGGCACGCGCCGAGCGGCCCTTCGCGTCGTGGGGCTGGAAGACCGCGCCTAGCGGCGCTGCGCGCCCGAGCGCGCGCATCTAGAACTGGGTCGTGCTCGAAAACGTGAAGCGCTCGAAGCGCACGGCCGGAACGACCATCGAGTACGAGTAGCTCGCGGTTCGCACGAGTTCCCTCGCGAACGTGCACGAGCCGAGCGCCTCGACGATGCTCTGGTTGAAGCGCAGGTTGCGGACGCCGCGCGTCACTTGGCCGTTCTCGATCAGGAACGTCCCGTCGCGCGTCATCCCCGTAACGATCGTCTGCCGCTGATCGACCGTCCGCACGTACCAGAGGCGGCTGATCAGGAGCCCCCGCTTCGTCGCCGCGACCAACTCGTCGCGCGTGAGCGTCCCCGGCTCGATCACGAGGTGCCCCGCGAACGGTCCGAACGCGTTCGGAGCGGGAAGCGCGTGACCGGTATTGTCGATTCCGAGCTTGCGCGCCCAGCGGTCGTCCGTGACGAGGCCGCGCGCGGCGCCGCCCTCCATCAGCACGACGCGCTGCGTCGGCGTGCCCTCGTAATCGAACGGCATCGCCGGGTTGAGTGCGTGCCGCACGTCGTCCACGATCGTGACGTTCTCGCCGGCGAATCGTTCGCCGCGTTTGCCGCTGAAGAAGGACGAGCCCTCGTCGTAGGACTGCGCCGAGAAGTGCTCGGCGAGAAACGCCGCGAGTTCCCCGAACGCGGGCGGTTCCAGCACCACCGTCCACTCGCCCGGGGCCACGTCGACGGGGTCCGCAGAACGCAGCGCCTTCTCGGCGGCGACGGCGCCGACTGCGGCGCCATCGAGCGCGCCGACGTCCGTCGAGTAGAACTCCGCGAACCCGCTCGAGGTCGGGCCGTTCTGCTTGACGTTGACGCCGCTCTCGGTGCCGTCGAACGATTGGAGCGTGCCGCGTGAGTTCGCGACCGTGACGCCGCCGCGCGACGTGGTCACGAAACCCGCGGCCCACAGCCCCGAGCCTTCTGCGGCGTCGAAGATCCGCCGTGCGAGCGCGGCCCGCAGGTCAGCCGACGTGTCGGCCGTCGCTGCGACGTAGGCGGCGGGATTCGGTGCGGCGGCCGGAGACGCGACGAGTTCCGCTTGCTCCGGATCGGGCGGGGCGAGCCGCGCGATCTCCACGGCTCGTGCGACCACGCGAGCGATGCCGTCGTCGCCCAGATCGTTCGTCGCGGCGACGCCCGTTCTGCCGCCGGTCACCGCGCGAACGCGGACGACGACATCGCTCGATGCAACGTTCTGATGAATCGCATTGTGGGTGAAGCGCGTCAGGCTCGCATCCTCGTCGAAGACGATCACCTCCGTGTCGTCCGACGGCGAGCGCTGGAGCACGCGCTGCGCGAGCGCCTCGCGCTCGGGGCTACGCACGGTAGCCGATTCCGACGGCGACGCGGCGAAACCGCGCGGGCGACGCGCACTGTGCGGTGCGCCCCGTCTGCATCGGCTCTCCCTTGCCGCAGTTCGGCGTGCCCCACGCGACCCACGACCGTTCGTCGGCCACCGCGTCGCACGAACCCCAGAAGCGCGGTGTGACGCCGGCGTACGTCGGATTCTTGACCATGCGCCCGCGCTTCCCGTTCTTGATCTCCCACCCGATCTGACAACCGAATTGGAAGTTCAGGCGGTGGTCGTCGATGGACCACGACCGGTTCGACTCCATGTAGATGCCGTCGGCGATGTCGTCGAACAACGCGTCGAACGCATGCGGTCCCGGCACGAGGTTCAAGTTGCACATGCGAATCATCGGAACGTACTGCCAACTCGCCGCGCGGACGCACGCGTTGCTGGCGCGTCCGATCGTGCGCGCGGTGTCGCGCGACATTTCGAAGCCCACGAGCAGCCCGCCGCGAACGATATCGGAGCGAATGCTTTTCGTCCCCTCGTCGTCGTAGCCGACGGTCGCGAGGCCGCCCGGGAGCGTGTTGTCGACCACGATCGTCACGTGGTCGGAGCCATAGCGCAGCGTGCCGAGTTCCGCCGGGTCGAGGAAGCTCGTGCCGGAGAAGTTCGCCTCCCAACCCAGGACGCGGTCGAGTTCGGCCGCGTGGCCGCACGACTCGTGGATCTGCAGTGAGACCTGCGAACCGCCGAGGACGATGTCGAATTCGCCCTGCGGGCACTGGGGAGCAGCGAGCAGCTGCACGGCTTCGGAGCCGACGCGGGCGGCATTCTCGCGCAGCGCCGCACGCTCGACGACTTCCCAACCGCCGCTTTGGTAGAGGCCGATATCTCCTGGGAACGAGCGGTCTTGCGCGTCGGAGTCGTCGACGGCGAGCGCCGAGATACCGCTGCCGGTTTGGCAGAGCGACTGCGCGATCTGCGAACCCGTCGTGCTATAGAACTCCTTCTCGGTGCGCCACAGATCGAGCCACGCGCGGCCGACGGACACGCGTGGGTCGCCGTGCAGCAAACCCTCCGCATCGAGGAGCAGCGCGACGCGCTCCCCCAGCGGAACTGCGTCGGGATCGCGTTCGACGGGTGTGACGTAGCGATCGACGTGCACGTCGCTCGGCGCCTCGCCGAAGCGCTGGCGTGCGACCGCCGCGCCCGCAACTGCGATCTCGACCGCGCGAGCGGCCGCGGCGTCGACGCCCGGTTCGGTGAGGTCGGCGCTGGCTGCGAACCCCCACGCCCCCTCGACCAGCGCGCGCACGCCGTAGCCCACGCTCGTCGCGTCGTCGAGCGTTGCGACGACGCCGTTGCGCACCTCGATGCGTTCGCTGCGCCCGTCCTCGAAGCGAACGTCGGCGTACGAAGCGCCGCGGGCGGCGGCGGTGTCGAGCGCGCGGCGGCCCAGCGCGGTGAAGGTCACTCAGATCGCTCCTCCCCCGCGGCTTCGGCGGGTCGGGGCAGCGCTTTCGCGCAAGCGAAACATGAACCCCGTGTTAAACCTGCCTTGCCAAGGGACGAAGCATGGGAGTAGCGCGTTCCGCGTGGAGAACAGACTCGGGAGCGCCGCAGACGTATCGACGCATCCCTCGGACGTTTCGTTGTAAGGAGAGTATAGTGAACCTTCGTTCCCTCATCGGGTCCCTCGGTATTGCCGTCGCGATCGCTTCCGGTGCCGTCGCCGCGAGCGCCCAGACGACCACGCCGCCGTCGGGGTATCGCCAGTCTAGCGAAGTCAACGTCACCTTGATCAGCGAGCGCCTCGCCCGGCAGATCGCCAACCTCCAGCGCGACGCGCACGACTACGGCGGGCACCGCGACGCCGCGATCGGCATCCTACAGAACGCGCAGAACGAGCTGACCGCCGCAGCGCAGTTCGCCGCCGCGCACGGCTACCAGATGCCCTCGACGTCGCCGATCACTCGCGGAGGCGGCCGTCGCCAGCAAAGCCAGAGCGACCACAGCGTGCAGAAGGCGCAGGAAGTCGTGAGCCGCGTCATCACGCGTCTGCAGAAGGATTCGCGTGACTTCGGCGGCCATCGCGTCGCAGCGATCAACCTGCTCAACCAGGCCCAGGGCGAGCTCACGGCCGGCGCGCAGTACGCCGCGTCGCACGGGTACTAGACACCCCGGACGAACGAGGAAGGGGCGGGGCTAGCGCTTGCGCCCCTCCTGCGTGCCCGCGAAGGTCACGCGCAGGTCGCGAAAGGCGATGACGCCCGCGCTCGCGGCGGGCTGGCCGGCCAGCGTGGCGACGGCGTAGAGGGCTCGAAGCGCGAGGGGCGCGCTCGCATCTGCGGGGAGCGTCACCGAGCAACGCTGCCAACCCCGCCAGTCTGCGCGTTTTGCGAGGGTGACGGCGATCCGGTCGCCGTCGGCATTTGTCAACGCCGCGCGCACGCCGGCACCGTTCCCGTCGCTGCGGACGTCGACGGACAGGCGTAGCGGGCGACCGGGGAGGGGCACGGTCGTGTTGGCATACGCCGCTCGCACCCCGCCGAGAAACGCATAGGCGAGCTCGAGGACCGGTGCGTGGCCCTCGCCCGGGACGAGAGCCGCGCTGCCCTGGCCGCCGGCCGGATAGGTCGCGAACGTCCACGCCGCCGGTGGGGCGAAGATCGGGAGCGCGGCGTCGGTCGTTCCGACGCGTACGATGGCTTCTGCCTGCCGGCCGCCGGCCCGGGCGACGATCGTACCGTCGGAGGAACCCGCGCGGAAGACCCCATCGGGCGTGACCGCCCCGTCGCGGGCGCTCCACCGGACGAGCCCACCGAGGAGCAGCGGGGAACCCGCGAGGTCCGCCCCCGCTGCCCGGAATGCCGCCGTCCCCCCGGGCGCCACCTCGGCGTCGCGCGGTTCGATGCGCAGGCCCGCCGCGTCGGCGACGACGCGGATGGGCGCTTCGGCGGTCAGGTCGCCGCGCCGCAGGCGCAGCGTCCCGGTTCCGGCGGCGAGCGCCGTGACCGTCGCCTCCGCGCCCGCCCGAGCGAGGGCCGGCGGGTCGATCGCGACGCGCAGCGGGCCCGCCGGACCTGGGACCGGCCGGCCCGTCGCGTCGGTGGCCACGGCGGACAGCGTCACGGTCGCGCCGACGAGCAGCGATATGTCGGCCGGGCGGACCGCGAGCCGTGCCGCCGGCCCGGCGGGCCCGTCGGCGTAGAAGAAGAGGCCATCCGCGACGCGCCGCTCGCGACCGTCCGACGGCACGCTGCGCAGCGCGGCGCGGTCCTCGCCCGGCGCGCGGACGGCGAGCGACACGGACCCTCCCGAATCGAACGCCATGGCGTCGTTGGCACCGAGGCCACGCAGCAGTGCGCCGAACTCGGGACGCGTCAGGCCCACCGACTCGTCGCGCGCGCGTCCGTCGACTTGCACGAACGCAAACGCACCGGTGCGCTCGATCAGCACCCCCGCTTGCGGGTCGCGCTGGAGCGCCTCGGCCGGTGAGGGAGGATCGGGATCGTCGTATGGCACGCCGCCGCGCACGAGCTGCGGACCGCCGCCCACGGCAGTGGTCACGCCGTCGAGCGCGGGATCGGCAACCGCATCGAGGTGGACGGTGTCGCCCTGCACCGGCAGCGGTCCGGCGTCGGCTGCGCGGACGCCGAACGCCAGCATCGCGCAGTGCTCGCACGGCGCGCGATCGGTTGCGACCGCCGCGACCCGCACGTCGCTGCCGCCGGTTCGCAGCGCCTGCGGCGCCGGGGCGAGCGCCACGAGCACCACGCCACGTGCGACGGGCGGCATCGGCCCGAACGCGGCGAGGATCAGCATGGCCCCGGCGCCCTGCGGGGGCCACTCGTCCACGCCTTCGAGGTTCCACGTGCGGCCCGCATCGGTGACGTCGCCATGCCAGCGGTACGTTCCGATGCGCGCCGAGCCGTCGCGCGCGATCGAGAACACCGCGCGTCCGCTCGGCGTCCGCTCGAGCGCGCCGTCGCGCACGACGATGTTGAGCGGTTGATTCGTTTGCCCGATATCGAAGTAGTCCGCGTTGATTCCTGCTACCGCGCCGGTCCGCTGCGCCATCGACGAAACGGTTTCGCCGGGCGAGATCAGCGCGTCGTGCGCGAGCACGGCCTCGACCCGCAGCGCGCCGTCCGCCGGTTCGGCGTCGAGCGCGCGGACGACGAGCAGGCCGCGGGTCGTGGCAACATGATACGTCACGAGCGTGAGTCCGGGCGCGACGAACTCGCGAAACGCGGACTGCGCGACGACCGGCGGGAAGGGCGCCGGCGGAGCGAGCGTCAGCGGAAGCATTGGCGCGCGCGCGCAACGCACGCAAAATCGAATCGAGGTCGATCGCTACCGAACGGAACGAGCGGGCACGTCGACTCCAGCGCTGCCGATGTGATCCGCTGCGATGCGTCGCCGCGTATCGCTCGTAGGACAGACGTGATGCGGGCGGTCCCCCCGGAAGGTTGGAGTGCGAAGGTTATGGTTGGGCGTTTTGCAGATATCGGTCGTCGCGACGAGCGGACTCGGTCGGCGCGGATGTCGCGCGGGGACCTCGCGGTCCTGAGCGTCACGAGCCTCCTGTTCGGCCTGGCAATCATCGCGAAGGGTCTGTTCTTCGGGGGCTAGCCGGCGCAACGGCGGCGGCCTCCGGCCTCACGGCCGTGACGGCCAGAGGGTAGCCGCCGGTCCGAAACGGTGAGCCCGCGAGTGGAGCGAGCGAGCGCAGGTCGAAGGCCGCGATCGCGTTCGATCGGGCGCAGGGCACGTAGAGGCGGTCGCGGACGGAGTCGACCGCGGGTCGCCACGGGACCGCGCAGGCGCGCAGCGGGCTGTGCGTCGGGCGCAGCGTCCGCGCATCCAGGACGGCAACGACGCCGGCGGCCTCGTCCGTCACGAACAGCCGGCCCCTGCGCGCATCGAGTGCGGCTCCGATCGGAAAGCGGAAGTGTGCGGACCGCTGGGTGACCTTGCCGGAGTTCAGGTCGACCGCCTCCACCCGCCCGCCGGGTCGCGTCAGGGTCTGGGGGACGTTGGAGACGACGTCGATCCGCCGCTCCGGGGCATCGAGGACGACGGAGAACGGACGCTCGGCGACGCGGAACCGGCGGCGCACCCGCATCTGCGCGAGATCGACGTCTGCGACCGTCGCGTCGTTCACATTCGCGACGTACCCGTCGACGCCGCCGGCGTCGATCGCCAACCCCTCAGCGGTGTCGCCAGTCGCGATCCGCGTCGGGATGCCGGCACGCACACGCGTCAGCGCGCCACCGCCGTCGACGTCGCGATTCGTCACATAAATGTCGCCGCGAGACGCCCGGACCTCGTTGCCCGTTGGCACGCCGTCCGTGCGTCGCGACGCGCCGGTCGAGAGGTCGATGGTCCATAACGTGGGAGCGCTGGACGACGGGGCAACCAGCGTCGCTCCGGCCTGCGCCACGTCGTCGACGCCGCCCTCGAGCGGCATGAGGCCGAGAAGCTTGCCGTCGCTCGCGCGATGGAGCGCGAGGCCGTCATCGTATGTGGCGACCGCAAGCAGGTCGTCCGTCGCGGGCCACGCAGCGAGGTGGAGCACGAGGCTACCCGCGGCCTCGCGCGTACCGGCGACGACCGTGGCAGTGGCCGGAGCGGCGACCCGCTCCGGCGCCACATAGATGGCACCTTCGAGGCGTCCGGGCCCGACGAGTACGAGTTTCGTGCGCTCGGCGCCGGAGTCGGTGACGATCGGGAAGCGAGCTCCCGGCAGGAGCGGGCCATGCGGCGCGGCGATCGAGATGCTCCCGTGCGACGCCGGCAGCGCGCTTGGTCCCGCCAGCGGCAGCGCAAACGCGCAGGCCGCGCCACCGAGGTGACGAGCCGCGGCGAGGAACCGTCGGGCTCGCGCTCGCATTCCATCCTCGGCAGAGCGGAGGGAGCCCATGCGAAAGCGCGCCGGCCTCTTGGTGTGTATCGCCGCCGTCGTGCTCGCGAGTTGCAGCACCGGCGGCTCGCAGTGCGAAGGGGGCGAGTCGGTCCAAGGGCTTCCGCCGCCAGCGAACGGTGCCGTCGCGGCGACGCCCACCCCGGTGCCCGTGCCCGGCATTTGCGGGGCACCGCCGCAGGCAACGTTGCCGACGCTGCGCCCGACGCCGTCTCCGACTCCCTCACACACGCCGTAGCGCCGCGTCGTGACGACGCTCGTGCTCGATTCGCTGTACGGAGCGGAGTCCCGCGAGGATGTCGGTCCGCGGCGCCACGAGCGTGGCCTCGGTGCGCGAGCGGTCGTAGACAAACTGCGCGAGCCGGAAATCGCCGAACGTGCCGCACGCGACGGCGCCGTCCGGATCGACGGCAAACGCGCGCTTCGTGGCGATGGCGTCGACGACGACGACGTATGCGCGCAGTTCCGCCGCGCGCGTGCGTGCGAACGCCGTTTGCCAGCGCTCCTCCAGCGGTTCGTCGATCGTCCACACGAAGAAATCGATGCCGCGTTCCCGCGCTGCGGCGAGCGCGCCGGGATCGAACACGTTCGCGTTGCGCGCGCGGCCGAACGCGAGGCCGCTGCGCGCCACCACCTCGCCGAGCGCGACGCCGCAACCGAAGCGTTCGGGTGAGACGGACGCGTCGTCCGTCCGTCCTGCGCCGATGAGCACGTCGACGTCGGCGAACGCAGCCGTACGCGCGAGGTCGTCGAGCACGCGTTCGTCGCTCTCGGCCGTGATGCCGAAGCGGCAGCGCCTCCGCTCGCCCTGCACGGCGTCCGTCTCCCACACGAGCGGCGCCGCCGCCCTGCGCTGGTCGCCGCCGATGACGACCTCCGCGAACAGCGTCTCGGCGTCGTGCTGCCCGGCCCGCGCGAGAACGTCGCCGCGTGCGTCGATGATGGCGCTCTTGCCGCAGTAGGCGACGGCACTCAATTCGACGCCTGCCTTGTTGGCGGCAACGAGCGGGACGCAGTTCTCGCGCGCACGCACGGCGGCCATGAGATCCGCTTGCACGTTTTCGAGAACGTCCGGATCGCGGCCGCTCGTCACCCATGCGGTCGGGACGACGAGGATCTCGGCGCCCCGTTCCACCAGCGCGCGGGCGAGGGTCGGGAGGCGTCCGTCCGCGCAGATGAGCACGCCGAGCCGCCCGAGCGGTGTGTCGATCGGCTCGAGCGAGCGGCCGCGGGCAAACCAACGCTCGTCGAAGTGCCAGAGCAGATGCTTTTCGGCTCTGCCCGCGACGCCGCCGCCCGGGCCAACGACCGTGCCGGTGTTGTACGCATGCCCGTCCTGCACGTGCGCGGACCCGTAGACGATCGTCGCGCCGTACGTGCGTGCGATCCGGCTCACGTTTTCGAACGCCCGCTCTAGGGTCGCGACATCGAGGTCGCCGGTGCCGATAACGTAGGCGGGGACCGTCCCTTCCGGCACGACGATCAGGCGTGCTCCGCGGGCCGCGGCTTCCTCGACCGCGTGGCAAATGCGCGGCCAACACTGCTCGAAATCGCGCAGATCATGCGCGATCGTTTGTACGGAGGCGACGGGTATCTTGCGTTCGGCCACGAAAGGCTTTGTCCCAACAACCTGCATCGCGAGAAGGAAAGAGAACGTGAGGCGAGTGCTTGGGTTTCTTTTTGTCCTTGCCGGCGCTTCCTCTGCGGTTGCGAGCGCGGACACATCCGCGACGACGCCCCAGAAGGCAGTGACGCCCGCAAAACCGGCGGTGCACGCGGCGGCACCGGCCAAACCAACCGTGCATCTAGCGCCGGCCGACGAGTACTTCGGACCGCTCAAGATGAGCGTCCTGGGTATCCGCAACGAGATCCACGATCTTGCGATCCGCTACGACGTGCGCGCAGATGCGGATCATGCACTGGCGAAGCAGATCATGGGCACGGCGCTCATGACTGAGGCGTCGCTTGCGGATCTGGAGAAGAAGTATCCGGCCGACAGTCAGTTGGCGCGCGACGTCTATCTCATGCAGCACCTCTACGCGAAGATCGACTACGACGACGCGCGGGCGAAGGCCAAGTACTGCGCGCAGTGGCTCTTCTCGCGCTACTCGCGCACGTGGTACGCGAAGAACCTGCACGAGACGATGGCGCACGAATCGGCGGCCCCGGCCCCGGCCCCGCCGGCCGCCGCGCCCGCGCAGCCGCAGCCCGCGCAGCCGGGCGGCGCAGGATCCAGCGGAAGCGCGACATCCGAGACCTCGGGGACGCCGGGTACCTCCTCCGCGACGTCCGGGACCTCGGCGACCGGATCCGTCTCGTCGGTCGAGGTGCCGGCCAAGGCCGTGCCGGCGCCGGCGCCGGCGCCACCCGCGAAGTAGAGCGACCCCGAGCGCATCGGCGTAGGCCGAGCACGCAGCCTGCGCCGATGCGCAGGCTGCGCGCCGCCCCGCGAGAACTGCGAGGCCGGTGAAGGTCTGGGGCTGGCTTGCGTTCGTCGTCCCGTTCGGTATCTACGCAGCATCCCTGTCGCCGTACGTCAACGTCTGGGACACGGCCGAACTCCAGACCGTGCCCTACATCTTGGGCATCGCGCATCCGACCGGCTTCCCGGCGTTCGTCCTCGGCGGTTGGCTTTTCAGTCACGCGCTGCCCTTCGGCACGGTCGCGTGGCGCATCTCGCTCTTCTGCGCGCTCGCGATGTCCGGGACGGCGCTTACGGTCTTCGTGCTGTGCCGGCGGCTCGCGATCGGCGCCGCGGCGTCGTGCGGTTCCGCGATCCTCTTCGCCGTCGGCACGATCGCGTGGACCCGCGGGACGCGCGCGGAGGTCCATGCGTTCGCGACGCTGGAGACCGTCGTCGCGGCGACGGCCGCCCTTGTCTGGTACCAGACGAAGCAGCCTCGCGCGCTCGTCGTCGCCGCGCTCGCGCTCGGCGTCGGCCTCGCGACCCACGAGACCGTCGGCCTTGCGGTACCGGGCGTCGCCGTGCTGATCGTCGCCGCGCGGCGCGTCCCGTCGTGGCGCGTCGTCGCGCTGTGCGTGGCATGCGTCACCGTGCCGTGCGCGAGCTACGCGTACATCCCGCTGCGAAGCGCAGACGTGTTCGCGCACCATCGGGACCCGACGCTCGCCCTCGGCGTCCCCCCGGGGCGGCCATTTTGGGACTACGGACATCCGGCGACCCCGGCCGCGTTCTTGCGGTACGTCACCGGGAGCGACTTTCGCGCGGCCGCGACCCTCGCGAAGATCCTCGATCCGGCGACGTACGTGGCCATCGGCCCGGATCTGTGGACCGTCGGCACCCAGGAATTCCCCGGCCCTGCGCTCGCGCTGGCCGCCGTGGGCGCAGCCGCGTTGCTGCGCCGGTCACCCGTGACCGCCGTCGGTCTGGGCGTTGCCCTGTGCGCTGCCGTCCCGTTCGCCTATGCGTACACGGCCGAATCGGATCCGGCACGGTACGCGCTGCCGGCCTTCGCCCTGGTCGCGACGTTGGCAGGCTACGGAGCCGAACTGATCAGCGGATGGCTCGCCCACGGGGACGGGCGCCTGCGCGACGCGACGAGCGCGCTCGCGCTCGCGATCCTCGTCTGCGCGGTGCTCAATCGGAACTGGTATCTCTTTGGAGAGCGGACGGACGCGCGCTGGGCGCACTACGTGGACCGGGTGCGCGCCGCGACGCCGGGCAACGCGATCATCGTTGCGGACTGGGCCTATGCGACGCCGCTCGCGTATGCTGCGTTCGTCGAGCGCAGCTTCGGGCGGCGCGTCGTCGAGACGTCCCACCCGTCCGATGACGTGAACCGGGTACG
>Ga0302326_10013995_pt1 | contig 17003 bp, 19 predicted proteins | sample Palsa_T0_3_FD_202264 | JGI IMG/M metagenome (GOLD analysis project Ga0302326, IMG submission 202264) | Peat permafrost microbial communities from Stordalen Mire near Abisko, Sweden - Palsa_T0_3 | ecosystem: Environmental > Terrestrial > Soil > Palsa > Peat permafrost | place: Sweden: Abisko...
CGGAGGTTGGTCCAGAGTTCAATGAGGGCGCGGAGGACAGCGGCTTCGGTAAGCTCGCGGCCGAGGCGATCCTGAATTTGGACGGCGGTCATTTCGCCTTCGCGGTCGAGGGCTTCCCAGGTGCGCAGGACGATGGGTGCGGTGCGTCCGCCGGGGGCGGTTTTCCATTGGCGGTCGCCGCGAACGGCTGCGGCCCAGGGAAGGATTTCCGGAGTGACGAGGAAGTCGGGCTGTTCGGAAGCGGCACCGAGGAGGTTGAGGGGGATGGCGCGGCGTTCGTCGATGAGGCGGATGGCGAGTTCAGTAGCGCTTGCGATGGCGGCGGGTGGCGGTGTGACGGCAGGTGCGCCGCTGCAGGCTTCAACGAAGGAGGGCGCGGGCGCGGGAAGCTGAGTGTGGCGGGGCAGGAAGAGGCAGAGGCCGATGTCGTCGAGCCAGCGGGCCGCGTCGTCGAAGGTGACTAGACGGGTGTCGGCGGTCTGGTGCCACAGCGCGGCGCGCGCGAATTGTAACTGTTGCTGATTCAAAATGTCCTGCGTCAGAGGTTGGTTGGCGAGCCAAGGTTAAAAGCGCTGCGTTAAATGCGCTGGAACGCGCGCTGAATGTCTTTCCATGAATATCGTAATGCAATGGGGCGGCCATGGGGGCAGCTGGTGGGGTGGTCGGTCCGGGCGAGGGCGGCGAGGAGCCATTCCATGCGGGCTGGGTCGAGAGGCATATTGACCTTGATGGCGGCGTGGCAGGCGATGGAGGCGGCGATGCGGGTGCGAGCGGTTTCGAGGTTATCGGACTGAGCGGAGGCGCCAGGCTGCTCGAGGACTTCGTGGATCATGCGCTCGAGTTCGTTGCCGGAGAGGCCCGACGGCGCGGCTTTGATGGCGATGGTATGAGGGCCAAAGGGCTCGGCCTCGCAACCGTTGCGATCGAGCTCAGCGGCGAGGGAGGAGAAGACGACCATTTGCTGGGGGAGCAGGTCGATGAGCATGGGCATGAGGAGGCGCTGACGCTCGACGCGCTCGGTTTGGCGCTCGCGGAGAATTTTTTCGAAGAGAACGCGCTCATGAGCAACGTGCTGATCGATGATCCAGAGACCTTCGTCGTTGGTAGCGAGGATGAAGGATTCGCGGAGCTGGCCGAGAGGTTTGAGGGAGGCCAGGGAGTGGAGGGAGGGGGGCGGGTCTCCCCCATCGGGGAGAGCGGGGACGGCGCAGGCGTGGCCATTGGTGGTGGCCGAGGCGCCGGAAGGAAAATGCAGGTCCTTCGATTCCACCTCGCCGCGCTGCGCTCGCTCGGCGTCGCCCAGCATGAAATTTGTCGTGAAGGGGAGATGCACTTCTTCGGCGCGGGGTTCCGGCGGGGCGAGGTTGAAGGGCGTGGCGTCGATGGGTTGCGGCGGGGCGTCGGAGTCGGTGAATTCGGAGATGGGCTCCGCGAGCGCGGAGGCGCTGTCGAGGACTAGTGAGGATGACGCGCGCGGGGTGTCGGTGAGGGCCGCGATGAAGCTGGCGGCGGGGCGGGTCTTCATCAGGGTAATGCGAATGCTCTCGCGCACGAAATCATGGATGAGGGATTGCTGGCGGAAGCGGACTTCGGTTTTTGCAGGGTGGACGTTGACGTCGACTTCGTGCGGCGGCATCTCGAGGAAGAGGAGGACGACGGGGAAGGAGGTGGGCGGAATGATGTTGCGATAGGCCTCCACGATGGCATGGATGATGAGGCGATCGCGGATGAGGCGCTGGTTGACGAAGACGTAGATGGAATTGCGGTTCAGTTTTTGGAGCGCGGGGCGGGATGTGAAGCCGCGGATGCGGAGGAAGCCGGGATCGGGCGGCGTGTAGTCCTGATCGCGACGCCAGGGCGGAGGCTCGGGGATACCGGAGTGGTCGAAGCGGCGCTCTGCGGTGATGGGGAGAAGCTGGTCAAGAGTGTCGCGGCCAAAGATTTGGTAAATGCGCTCGGAGGGTTCGCGTACGGGCGGCGCGTTGAGTAGGGCGTGGGTCGCGGAGTGCAGCTCGAAGTGGATTTCAGGATGGGCGAGCGCGTAATGCGTAACTAACGCTGTTACATTAGAGAGCTCGGTGGTTTCGGCGCGGAGAAATTTTCGGCGGGCGGGAGTGTTGAAGAACAGGTCACGAACGGTGATGGTTGCGCCGGGCGGCCCGGCGGCATCCTCAACCGCGAGGATTTTGCCCCCAGCGATTTCGAGGCGGGTGCCGGTGGAGTCGTCGGCAGGGCGGGTGATGAGTTCGAGGCGGGAGATGGAGGCGATGGAGGGGAGGGCTTCGCCGCGGAAGCCGAGGGTGGCGATGGAGAGGAGGTCGTCGGAGGAGCGGATTTTGGAGGTGGCGTGGCGCTCGAAGGCGAGGAGGGCGTCATCGCGGACCATGCCACAGCCGTCGTCGGCGACGCGGATGAGGCGGCGGCCACCGGCTTCGACTTCGATGCGGATGTGAGTGGCTCCGGCGTCAATGGCGTTCTCGAGGAGTTCTTTGACGACGGAGGCTGGACGGTCGACGACCTCGCCGGCGGCGATCTGGTTGGCGACCTGGTCAGAGAGAACGCGGATGCGGCCCATGCTGGATTCAAGGATATGCGCTTCCCGTGTGTGGGAACCAGGTGTGGCGAACCGGACGTGGAGAAGTGGTTCAGTTTTGGACGCGGGTGCACTGTGGCAGGACGATTGCGCGGGGTTGGCTCATGGGCTTGGGAGGTGCGCCGAAGGGCTAAGTATGTGCGGCTTTGCAGGGGCGAGGCGCCGGGCGGCGGTTATGGATGTGGATCGGATATCGGCGATGGGGGGAGTGGGGCAGGAGCAGAATCCGGCGTGGACGCGCGAGAAGATGCGGAGGCGGAAGTTCAGCGAGGAGGTGGAGTTGTCGGAGGGTGAGCAGCAAGAGGCCGCAGCGGCGGTTGTAGATGAGTATCATGATGGGTTGCTGGATGTGATGGCGTGAGAGCGACGAGAGTTTAGGGATTAGGAACACCCCACCACGGCGCGCCAAAAGCCGCGCAGAATGGGGCATCCGGATTTTGGCGAGTCTAGAGCGAGCGCAGGATTGCGTCGGCGATGCTGGCGGCTTCGCGGGCGGTGCGGACTTCGTGGACGCGGACGATGCTGGCTCCGGCGAGGATGGCTGCGGTGGTAGCGGCGAGGGTGGCGTTGGTTCGGGCTTCGGGTGGGATGTCGGCGAGGTGTGTGGCGGCAGGCGCTTTGGGGCCGATTTCGGAGAGAGTGCGGGCGAGGAAAGATTTGCGGGAGATGCCTGCCAGCAATGGCTGGCCGAGAGTGAGTAGTTCGTCGAGGTGAGCGAGGAGCGGGTAGTTGTTGTCGTACGTTTTGCCGAAGCCGTAGCCTGGGTCGAGGACGATGCGGGCGGTGTCGATGCCTGCGGCTCGGGCCAGATTGAGGGATTGCATCAGGCCGGATTTTACTAACGGGACAACTTCTTCCTGGTTGAGTCGGGGCTGGGTGCGCCATTCGCTGGGGCGGCCGCGGGTGTGCATGAGGATGACGCCACAGCGTAGGTCGGCGCAGGTTTGGGGCATAGCGGGGTCCCACTGGAAACCGGAGACGTCGTTGACGATTTCGGCTCCGGCGGCGGTGGCGGCTCGGGCGGTTGCGGTTTGATACGTGTCAATCGAAAGAACCGAGGTAGGGCGCTCGCAGAGGATGGCTTCGAGGACGGGGAGGACACGGTCTTGTTCTTCCTGAGAGCCGAGGGGTTGAGAGCCGGGGCGGGTGGATTCTCCACCGATGTCGATGAGGTCTGCGCCCTGGTCGAGCATAGAGAGCGCGTGCTGGACGGCGCGTTCGGGATGAAGGAAGGAGCCGCCGTCGGAGAAGGAGTCAGGCGTGACGTTGAGGACGCCCATGATGAGGGTGGGTTCGCCGAGCGCAAGGGAGCGGGTGCGGAGTTGCCAGGAGAATGGTGGGGGGCGGACGAAAGCCATACGGGAACGATGCTACAGTCAGAAGCGAGCGAGAGGCGAGCGCTTAGCGGAAGGACGGTCCTCGATACAACGGTTAGCGAAAATGCGGTCAGCGAAGTTCGGCTGGGCGTGTGGGCTTGTGGTCGTGCTTCTGACGGTTCCGGCTGGTGCGGCTACAAAGCACAAGGCGGCGAGACCGGTTCATAAAACTGTGCCGCTGGACGTGACGATTCAGCAGATCCTCGCGGATCCGGCGGTGGCTCGCGCGCACTGGGGCATTTCGGTGGTGACGCTCGATGGCAAGCCGGTGTACGCGCTGAACGACGGGCAATTTTTTCAGCCTGCATCGAATGCGAAGTTGTTTACGACGGCGGCGGCGCTTGGACTGATTCCGGCGAATGCTACGTGGACGACTACGGCGGTCACTTCGGGGACGATCGATGCGAGTGGGACGCTGACCGGCGATGTGCGGCTGCTGGGCGCGGGCGATCCGACGATGTCGGGGCGGACGTATCCGTGGGACGGGAAGACGGAGCGTTCGAATACGCCGCTGCTGGCAATCGAAAACATGGCGGACCAGATTGTTGCGAGTGGCGTGAAGACGATTACGGGCGATGTGATTGGGGACGATGCGTGGTTCGTTTGGGAGCGCTACGGCGGGAGCTGGGCGTGGGACGATTTGCAGTGGGAGTATGGTGCGCCGGTTTCGGCGCTGACAGTGAACGACAACGTTGTGTATCTGAACGTGACTCCAGACGTGACGCGCAGGCCTGCAGGTGCGGCGAATGCAGGCGCGGCGGCGGGGAGTGAGGGTGATACGGCTGCTTCGCCGATGATGGTGGCGTGGGTCCCGGATGTTCCTTATTACAAACTGGAAGATTCTCTGACGCTCGCGGCGGGGGGAGCGGCGGCGCATTCGGGGATCGATCGTGCGCCGGGAAGTTTGGCGATACGGCTGTATGGGTCGGTGAGCGCGAACGGAATGCATGAGGCACTGGCGGTGGAGGATCCCGCAGAGTTTGCGGCGACGGCGTTGCGGCAGATGCTGCTGGCGCGGGGCGTGACGGTGACGGGGACCGCGAAGGCGTGGCATCGGCTGCCGGTGGACACGGAGGATTATCGGGCGGAGGTGAATCAGGTGGTGGTGCTGCGGCCGCTGACGCTGACGACGATTGAGCCTCCGGTGACGGGATTGAACGTACTGGCCAAGCACGTGTCGCCAACGCTGGCTGAGGATGTGACGGTGACGAATAAGGTGAGCCAGAATCTGCATGCGGAATTGTTGCAGCGGTTGTTGGGACGGCTGGAGGGGCAGGATGGATCGATTGCGCAGGGAGCGCGAGTGGTGCGGCAGTTTCTGATGAATGCCGGAGTCGATCCGGGAGATTTTTTGTTTTATGACGGGTCGGGCTTGTCGGGGAACGATCTGATCACGCCACGCGCTGCAACCACGCTGCTGACGTATGCGGCGCGGCAGCCGTGGGGGGAATTGTATCGCGCCTCATTACCGATTGGCGGCGTGGATGGATCGCTGGCGGGGCGGTTCGCTGGTCCGCTGAAGGGGAAGGTGTTTGCGAAGACGGGGACACTGTCGGAGGTGAACGCGTTAAGCGGGTATTTGACGACGGCGAGCGGGAAGACGCTGGTGTTCTCGGTGTTGTGCAACGATCGGCAGCCGGCGGGAGACGCGGCTCGGACTGCGCTGGATCGGATTGTGACGGCCATCGCTGACAGCAATTAGCGAGTCAGCAGGTTAGCGAAGGGACGGTTAGCGGTGAGACGGTTAGCGAGTTTGCGGGATCAGGGAACGAAGCTTTTGGCTCTTGCCTGGCTCATAAGCAGCTTGATGTCGGTGGGGTGCGGGCCTTCGCTGGGGCCTTCGAAGGCGGTGAGTGAGCTGACTCCGCAGGAAGCGCGAGGTCGGGCGGTGTATCAGCAATATTGCGCGAGCTGCCACTATGCGAATCAGACGGGCGATTTGCATGGCCCCAGTTTGTTCGGCTTGTATCGGAAGAAGTATCTGCCGTCGGGAGCGCCGGCGAACAATGAGCGCGTGGCGCCGGTGATCCTGCGCGGGCGGAACATGATGCCCGCATACGGGAACGATTTGAGCGATCAGCAACTCGCCGATCTGATGGCGTACTTACACACCTTATGAGCGAAGAGGGCAGGGGCGGGCTGTTGCCGGGGATCGCGGCGATTGCCATCTGGATGTTCTTGCTGGCGGTGCTCGGACTGATCGGCATCACGATGCACAAGGTGCCGCTGGTGTACGTGGTGGTGTGCGCGGCGTTTGCGGCGGCGGGGCAGGGGTTGTTTCGGCTTCGGCGATGGGGATGGGCGATGACGCTTTCGGCGGTGCTGTTGTCGGCCTTGTATGAGATGTGGTCGATGGTGAAACTGCATCAGCCGTTGGAGTTGGCGGGCGTGGTGGTGAACATGGTTTTCTTCTTGTATCTGGTGCGGCCTGAGGTGCGGGCGAGGTTGCGATGAACTGAGGTTACAGGTTAAGGGTTACAGGTTACAGAACAGCGTTCAGGACAACTGTGAGTAGCGGACTCCCTGAGTAGTTCGCGAGCTAAGGTAGCGTGGGAGCCAGTTTGTCGGTCGAGTCATGCAGGGAGTAGAGCTCCATCTTTGGACCTCCGCTGACAGTCATTGCCAGGAGCAGTCCGGCATCGGAGGTCCAAAAGGTGCCTCCTTCGGCGGTGAATTTGTGCGCCAGAAATGTTCCCAATGATGTTGTCAGTTTTTCCTGACCCATGTAACGGAACGGAATACGATCAACGACCTCGAGTTTCAGGGCAGCGGGGCCTGCATTGTCGGCAATGGAAACCACAGCTATGGAAGTCACCTTGCCCGGAGTCCGGTCGACCTGGATACATTCGAGAGCGGAAAGCCAGAACACATCGGTGGGTAGACCAAGCAGAAAGACGCGCGGGCCGCTGATATCCAAAGAGGCTCTGTCGGTTTTCCTCTTGTAATGCAAAGTACACGTGATCGAAGCCGGAGCGTACTTACACAGGACGCGCTGGGAGGGGAGTAGCGCATTCATAGAGTTCAGTGCGAACGAGTACGAAACGGGGCGCCAGTCGGCTGATAACTGGAAATCCTGGACGATGCTAATTTGTCCTGGGTTTGTCACGGTGTTGTCGATCAGGAATCCGCCCGTCGCGGTCCTGGCCATGGTCCACTTTCGGGCCGAAGTCCTTTTCTCTAGGGTCGGAGGATATCCATAGGTTCCATCGGCGATCACTCCGGTCGATTGAGGACGGGCGCCAGGAGCATAGAGAAGCAACATCGCAATGGCCGCGCCCAGGACTCGATGCATCACGTTGGTCTCCGCGTATTTCAGGAAATGCCGAGAGAATACACCGCGGCGACAGAGGGATTCACGCTACGCGGGAAGCGAGTATCGGACTCCGGTGAGTTGTTCGGAGACTTGCCAGAGTTTGGCGGCGAGGGATTCGTCGTAGGCCTGTTGTTCGGCGCGGACTTCTACGGGATAGCCACGCATTTGGCGGAAGCCATTGGGGCCGTAGAAATGGCCGTCTTGCGCGTCGGGTGAAGTGGCGCCGTAGAGGGTGGGCAGTGCTCCCTGTGCGTCGGACTGGGCGATGAGGCGGATGACGAGCGGGGCCATAACGGCCTCGATGCCTTTGCCGGTGCCAGGTCCGGCGGCGAAGAGGTTGGTGTTGGAGACGCCGGGGTGGACGACGATGCTCATCGCGGGAACGTTCGCGCGGGCGAGACGGCGGTGGAGTTCGAATCCGAAGAGAAGATTGGCGAGCTTGGTGCGCCGGTAGGCGGGCCAGGGTTTGTAGTCGTGCTCCCAGTTCAGGTTGTTGAAGTCCATAGTGGCTCCGCGATGTGCGATGGAGCTGACGGTGACGATGCGCGGCGGCCCGGTCGGTGAGGGCTGCAGGATCGATGGGAGCAGGAGGCCGGTGAGAGCGAAGTGGCCGAAGTGGTTGGTGCCGATCTGGAGCTCGAAACCATCGGGGGTGAGGCGGCGCTGGGGGAGGGCCATGACGCCGGCGTTGTTGACGAGGAGGTCGAGGCGGCGGTTGGTGGCCAGGAAAGATTGAGCTGCGGCGCGGACGGAGGCGAGGCTGGCGAGGTCGAGCTGTGCGATTTCCAATTGGGCTGCGGGAATTTCGGCGAGGATTCTGTTGCGTGCGGCTTCGGCTTTGGCTTGGTCGCGGCATGCGAGGATGACCGTGGCTCCGGCGCGGGCTAGCTCGAGAGCAGCGTGGAAGCCGATGCCGCTGTTGGCTCCGGTTAGGTAGGCGAGCTTGCCGTGTTGCGGGGGGATTTGGGCGGCAGTCCAGTGGGTCATCGATCAACACAACTTTCCTGTGCGGGCTTGGCAGTTGGATGTGGACCGCTCGCGGTATGACTCACGCAGATTGATCGTGGGCTTCGCCTAACGTGACGCGGGCTGACATTTTGCGGCGGCCGCGGAAGAAGGTGACGGTGACGGCGTCGCCGGGTTGATGGCCATTCATGATTTCTGAGATGTCCTGGGAGTTGGTGATCTCCTGGCCATCGATGGCGACGATGAGGTCGCCGCCGACGGAGATCTGCATGTTGCCGAGGTAGGCGGTCTGGCCGCCGCCATGGAGGCCGCCGTGCTCGGCAGCTCCGCCAGGGAGGGTTTTTTCGATGAGGACGCCGTATTGCGCGGGGAGTCCCATCTGTTCGGCGAGATCGGGGCCGATGGGGAGAGTGACGACGCCGAGGGAGGGACGACGAGAATGGCCGTACTTCTGGAAGTCGCTCAGGACGGCTTTGGCGGTGTCGATGGGGATGGCGAAACCGATGCCGGCGTTCTGCTCCGCGCCGTTCTGGGCAATCATGGAATTGATGCCGATGACTTCGCCCTGCGAGTTGAGGAGGGGGCCGCCGGAGTTGCCGGGGTTGATGGCGGCATCGGTCTGAATCGCGTTTTCGATGGGCGCGCCGCCTTCGGCTCCTTTGACGGAGCGGATGGCGCTGATGATGCCGACGGTCATGGTGCCGCTGAGGCCAAAGGGATTGCCGATGGCGTAGACCTGCTGGCCAACCTGAAGATCGCGCGAAGAAGCGAGGACGGCGGGGACGAGATTGGGCGCGTTGATCTGGAGGAGGGCCAGGTCGTGGAGGCGATCCTTGCCGATGACCTGGGCGGTGTAGCGATGCTTGTCGTGGGTCTGGACCTCGATGGTCCTCGCGTTGGCGACCACGTGATAGTTGGTGAGGATGTGACCCTGCTTATCGAGAATGAAACCGGAGCCCTGATCCTGCTGGGGAACGATGCCCATGAAGAAGTCGAGGGTTACGGTGCCGGCGGTGATGTTGACGACGGAAGGGACGACGCGCTTGTACACGGAGATGTTGTTCAGTTCCGCGTTGCTGTACTCGGGTGCGGCGTGCGCCTCAGTGATGGTGAGCGGCGAGCTATGGCCGTCGGAGTCAGCGAGATGGCGTACTTCGAAGTGGGTGATGAAGTACCAGAAGCCCGTAACGAGAAGGAGAACCAGAAGAAGTCGGCGAAAGGTCATGGTGTTTGGTTTTGCGTTTCTTTGTCGGGCCCTGAGACGTCGATGAGCCGGCCGCGAATGAAGGCGCACCTAACGGGCTCTTGTCATTGTATCGACATACGCTCAGACACCGGATTGAGTTCGGAGTTCCGCAAGGATGCGTTCGGTTTGTTGGCGGGTCGAGTCGATGGGACCGGAGTTGTCGATGATGAAGTCGCTGCTGGGAATTTTGACGGAGTCGGGGAGTTGCGCGGCGAGACGAGAGCGCGCATCGCGCTCGGCGGCGTCGTGGGCTTCGGAATCGGCTGGAAGGATGCGGGCGAGGAAACGCTGGATCTTGAGGTCGTCGGGGGCGGTGACGAGGATGACACGGTCGAATCTCTTACGCCAGTTAGGGACGGTGCCCCAGGCTTCCGCCTCGAAGATGAGCGCGGATTCGATAACTGCGATTGCGTGTGGATCGTTGGCGAAGATTTCGTTCATGCGGCGTTCCTGTTCCGCGATGACGGGCGGATGAACGATGCGATTGAGCTCGTTGAGGCGACCTTCATTAAATGCAAGATTCGCGAGGCGCGGGCGATCGAGAGAGCCGTCGGGGCCGATGACGGAGGGGCCGAAGTGTTCGGCAATGCGGCGATAGACTTCATGGCCGGGCTGCATCATTTCGCGCGCGATGGCGTCGGCTTCCAGGATGTGGAAGCCGTGTTCGCGGAAGATGGCGGCGACGGTGGTTTTGCCGCTGCCGAGGCTGCCGGTGAGTCCTACACGCAACATACGTCTCCGATCGATACACCGAGGAAGAAGAAGGATGAAATCTCCGATGTGATTGTAAGGCGGACGGGCGCGGCGAACGGAAGGCGAGGGAGAAACGTATACAGAATGGGCGGCACTATTCAGTGACGCAACATGAATGGGTGAATGAAGAGCCAGGCGATGCCGATGGCGATAAGCATGGCGAGGAAGATGAGCGCAAGCATAAGGGCCCAGGACGGGCCTGGGTGGGGCGCCGGACGGGTTGCCTTGGGTGGAGCGTCTTTTTGCGCATCGGGCACCGATCAGTTTACGGCGATGGTTACCGTATGGGGAGGGAAGAACCGAAAAGGGCACGGCGGGCGGCGAAATCAGAAGGACCGCAGCAACACAAATTCGCGCAACTGGTGTCTAAGGGTGCAGAGGTTGGTGGAAATCGAGAGGGCTCGGTAGCAGACGAAGGCCGGGCAAACCGAGGTTTAAGGAGAGGACCATGACGAGCGACAGCAGAATCGAGAAATTCCCGGTGGCAGAGCTCGCAGGTTTGCGTACAGAACTGTTGCAGTCGGGGATGGATTCCTGGCAGGCGGCGGAGCTGGTGACTACGTTCCTCTCCGGTCGCGGATACGGAGCGGATCCGGCGATGGTACGCGAAGCGGTGGTGCGGCTGGAGGCCAATGCGTGCAGGTTTGACTGCATGCAGCTAGAGCTGGAGCGCGTAGCATACGTGATGTAAATCCTGAGTAAAAAATCGTTTTAGTAAAAACTTTTGTCACCCGCATAAATCAGGTTTTCCTGAATCCAATCTACCCCCTCGCACGTCGAAGTCTACAGAGGGTGGTGTTTCCACCTTCGGTCAGGGGTCGTTTCCTTCCAGCGCTTCGTTTTGAAGATGCTGGTTGTTTGAGGCGATCCACGAGGCGGAACCACGTAGTATTCCGCTGGCGCGTTTGCGCCGACTCACGGTACCCACTGATCCATGTGAGCAGCCGATCCGTGAAGGATAGGTGCGTTTGCAGAATTTCGTCCGGATTTGGGACTGCAGGGGCGTCGCAGCGTAACGGCAGAAGTTTCTGCAGAGGAGCGAATTACATGCGTTTTACATCTTTGAAGAGCCTGTCCTATGGTTTGGCACTTGCATCGTTGGTTGGGGTAGGGGTTGCGTCCGCGCAGTCTTTGGTGGGCGTGAACACGAGACTGGATCGTACGCTTGATTCAAAGAGCGCGGCTGTCGGTCAGGTCGTGACGGCAAAGCTGGACGGAACGGTGACGACGGCGGATGGCACGAAACTGCCGCGCGGGACCGAACTGGTTGGCAAGATTGCCGAGGTGAAGAATGCGAATGGCAGCCCGGTTAGCGTGAGCCTGCTGTTCACTTCGGCGAAGCTGAAGGACGGGAAGGAAGTTCCGGTGAAGGCTACGGTGCTGGCGGCTTTTCCTGAGGCCGATCCGGTGGGAGTGTCGCTTGGGGACGTGGCCACGCAACAGGCTCCGGAAAAGGTGGCCGGCGATGGGAGCTTCAATCAGCAGCCCGGAGCGCTTTCGCATGTTGCTTTGACCAGCGCAGTGAAGAGCCCGGACTCGGGGACGTTCTCGAGCACGGCGGGAAATTTCAAACTCTATGCGGGGACGTTTCTGCAGGTTGGGATTGCGCCGGCAGGTGCGAGCAGCGGAACGACCGCGGCCGAGTAGGCTTTCGTACCATCCTCTAAATTGAGAAGGCCGTCCTTTGGGACGGCCTTTTTGTTTTTGGAAGAGCCTTTCACCACAGAGAGCACGGAGGACACAGAGAATACTGAGGGCCCTGCGGGCGCAAGGGACCAGTGGCGCGGTCAGACCTGCATAACTTCGGCTTCTTTCTTTTTTGCCATCTCTTCCATTTTTTTGATTTCCTCGTCGGTGAGCTTTTGGATCTCGTCGAGGGAGCGCTTCTCCTCGTCTTCGGAGATTTTTTTGTCTTTGGCGGCTTTCTTGATGAGGTCGTTGCCGTCGCGGCGGATGTTGCGGACGGCGGTGCGGTGATCTTCGAGGACGCGGTGGAGGTGCTTGACGACTTCCTTGCGGCGATCCTCGGTCATGGGCGGGACGGGGATGCGGACGATTTTACCGTCGTTGTTGGGATTGAAGCCGAGGTCGGAGGTGCGGAGAGACTTTTCGATTTCGGCGATGAGGCTTGCGTCCCAGGGAGTGACGACGATGAGGTTGGCGTCGGGGGTGGTGATTTGGCCGACCTGGTTGAGGGGGGTGGGGGTTCCATAGTAGTCGACCTTGACCTGGTCGAGCATGTGGATGGAGGCGCGGCCGGTGCGGATGGAGCCGAGGTTGGTCTGGAAATCGGCGACGGCTTTGTCCATGCGGGTGCGGAGCTGGGCGTAGTCGGCTTTGAGAGCGGGAATGCCGGCGATGAAGGATGGTGCCATGGTTGCGGTCCTTACGAAAACGAGTTCAAAACAGGTATTGTACGCGCTGGCCGGGAGCTCGCTCTCGGGGTGAAAAACACTGTTTTTCTTTTTGGCTAGGGGTGGGCTCCAGACAGCTTATCAATATGATTCCACGGGGGTTGCGGTTTCCTCGTACACAGTTTGTCAACAGGGCCTCTGACGGTTATGTATTTGATTCTAAAGTAGAAGTTGTGTAGCCATTTTGTTTTGTTATTGATAGCGGGGAGCCCGGAGCGGATAGCGGATAGCTGGGAGCCAAGAGCTTGGAGCGGAGCCTGAGTGTATGGAGATGCCCCTTCGAAGACGGTCGGCGTTGGCGGATCGAGGTTGGGAGATGCCGGGGCGGGAGAGCTCGAAATGTGTGTTTTTTTCGAAAATGGGGACCAGTCTCCGCGGCGTTTAAGAATTTGATTCCATTGGGTTAAGCCCGGTTTTGAGACGGTTGTCGACAGGTTCGATTGACGGCTATCTATTTGATTCGAAAGTAGAAGTTGTGCAGCCATTTTGTTTTCAAATACATGCGTGTGGAACAGGTTGCAGGTCACAGGTTTCAGGTTACGGGTTGCAGGTTCCAACCCATGCCTCGGAGGCTGGGGCAGGAGGGCGGCCTTGAGCGGGGCGGACTTGATCGACATGGTCTCCTTTCTGGACGCAGAAAAGCCTGCCGGGATGGCAGGCTTTTTTTCTTTACCCTATAACTTAATTATATCAGGTTAGTGCGGGGTAACATGCCAACTATCTTTGGGGTTTTTGGCTTGTAAGTGGTGTGGAATGTGGGGGCATTACTTTGGTGGGTTGGTGCGGGGGTTGACAGGGAATGTCGACAGATCGAGAAGCGGTGTATTCTGGTAGCACCTTAAAAGGTGCTCCAATTCGAGGTGCCTATGCTCGACATCACGAGTGACATTCAATCCCTGACCACATTTCGGCGGTCCTCCGGCGACTTCATGAAGCAATTGAAGAAGACGAAACGCCCGGTGGTTCTGACGGTGAACGGGAAAGCGGCTGCCGTGGTACAGGACGCGGAGGCCTATCAGCGCCTGCTCGACATCGCCGCGCGGGCTGACGCTGGTGAGGGGATTCGGCAGGGCCTCGATGATGCAGCGCGCGGTCGCACCCGGCCGGCAAGGGAGTTTTTTGACGAGTTCGAAGCCAGGCATGGCGTATCTCGTTAACATCACTCTCCGCGCGGAACGAGATTTTGAGAGTCTGTACCGCGAAATTCACGCCGAGGAGTCCGACGCAGCGCTCGAATGGTACAGAGGCCTGAAAGAAGCTGTTCTCAGCCTCGAAGAACAGCCGAACCGTTGTCCCGTTACCCCTGAAAAGCGACAGCTCCGTCACCTTCTCTATGGCAGCAAGCCTCACATCTATCGCGTGATTTATCGCGTGATGGAGAAGCAGAAGCGCGTCGACATACTCCACGTCCGCCACGGCGCGCGAAAGAAGCTGCAATCATCCGATCTCGAATGAACTCGGACGCGAACATTACCTATGGCATGGTGCAGATCGCGGGGAAGTCGCCTTCGCCATGCTCTTTTTCCCCGAGGGTGCTGCCGGGCCTGGCGCTCTGACTCAGCGGGCAGACTGTGCCATGTGCGGGATGGCGAAGCCGCGCCTCACTTTGTTTCCAATCGCTTCCTCAGTCTCTCAATTGAGGATCTAAAGTCTTTGCGAGTAGACGGGGAATGCTTTTCTCTAAATTTGCTCATCCTGCTTTGGAGGACGAAGATAGTAACTTCGACTCCAATGGCCGCGAAGAATACAACCACAGCTTGCGCGCCCAACTGATTTGTCTCCGATGCGAGGAGGTGGGAGCTATTTGTGAGGGATGCATTGAGCATTTGAGCGACATTTTTGATCATAAGAAGCGTCACTGCTCCGAGCAAAAGGAGGAACGCAGCAACGATCATCAGGAACTCGACACCCCGCAAGGTCCAGTCCTCGGCCTCACTAATTTGCGCAAATTTGGTTTCATATTCGGTAAGTTGCGTTTCTAGTTTTATGAGACGCGAGCGGGTCGATTCGACCGACCGTTCAGCCCACCAATTTCTGAGCGGTGGCGTGAGGAGGTTGGCCGTGATTGCGAGAGGGACTGCCAAAATGAGCGCCGTCAACCCAAAAACAAAACCCCACCAGCCAAAGTCATGCCTCAGCCACATAGAAAACCGTTCTCCTGTTCGGTCTTTAGGTGTTGCCAGCCACAAAGCGCGCGATCGCGTTTCTTTAACACGGCGCCCTTCATTTGACCGTCCACGCGTATAGCTTCACGCTCATCTTGTGTGTAGGCCCGTCGCGGCCGAACCACACGTCGCTCGAAACTAATTTCGGCCTCCAGGGACTGAAAGCCGTGCGCGTCGTTTCCGACCAAGCCTCAATTGTCACGGGCGCGCCTCCGGACAACTGATCCGACATCAAGACGCATTTCTGGCCACCCTCGTTTAGGACTCGATACTCAGCCTGCCAAGGACCCTGCCAAGGCCAATCATTCCCGTTCATCTGTCCAAACGAAGATATGACAGTAAGCGAGCACCCCGCGTCTAGGATGTTGGATACGTGTCTTTGATTATTGAAGATCGCGGTGCTGACTCCCATCACCAATAGCGACCCCATCAAGGACACGAAGACCACAGCTCCCGCGCGTTTAAGATCACCCCCGCTGCCAGACCGCCTCGCGTTTGGTTCCCGCCCCACCTTTTCAATCACAACGCGATCGCTCTTGTAGAAGGCCACCTCGTATTCATCAGAATCCGGATCAACCGCCCTAAAGGTAAACTCCATCGAATCGGTAGTGGGAAATTGAGGTATGCGCCACCGAAAGCCCTTTTTCCACGGCGGCGATACGATAACCTCCATTGAAACTGGCGCAGTGTTACTTAGCGCTGGCCGTTCAGCGCGGCCCTCTACATCTTGCGCGGGAAAGTCAAATTGGATTTCTGCGTCCTGGAGATTTAGGCCGGAGGTATTGCGGAGAGTGAATTGATACTCCCTGACATGCTTGATTTCTTCCAACTGGCCGTTGCCTACGGTTCGCGCGAGAGTGAAACCTTTCAGCCCAGGTTCGACAAGCCGATTGACACGTTCAACCAACGGAATTGCTTGAACCTTGGCGTTCCGACGGCGGAGCCACTCGTTCAGCAGAGCCCCAACCGCGCCACCACCGAGGAGCGGGACGAGTATCTTGAGGATTTCAACGAACATGATGTGCACCTGGCACAGTAACAACAGCGGACGTTTGCCGCCATGTTACTAGATTGACGCTATGGCGTCGCACAGGCATTTGGGGACTGTCGGCCTAATGCAGCGTTATTTGACCAAAGATGATCCCTCGGCGGCTAAAGCCGGATGTTTTTTAGGGCTGTTACGGCATGACTCAAGTCATGCCCCTTCACTTTTCCGTGCCTGAGATGAGACTGAGGCTGGGATGGGAAGGCGCTCAGGGGCTGAAGCCCGATCATTTTGGGAGTCATCTTCGGCACGACTCAAGTCATACCCTGATACAAAAACGGGCCGAGTGTTCGCTGATCTGCGCGCGTAGGTGGTGAATTACTGGCATTCCGGAAGTTTGGCGCGAGAGAGCAACCGCAGATCCTTCGTCGCTGCACTCCTCAGGCTGACAGCGTTGGTGGGGGCGGTTTTTTCCCAGCCCAGAGCAAGAGCGGGCGCTGGCGCGATCCCGGGTCTCAAAATCGAGACCCGGGCCAGCCTGCGAGATAAACCATCCCTCGGCGGCTAAAGCCGGGCTAATTCTGCCGTTCTTACGGCACAGCTGAAGCTGTGCCCCTTCAAAGCTGTCAAGTTTTTCCGCAAGCTGAGGACTGCGAGCAACGCGATCACGGCAGACCGGTACGCAGCGTTCATGGTTCTCACATGATGGGAAGATGAGCAGAGTTGGCGGTGGAGGCTTGGGCGTCGCTTTGTTCGTGCGCGTGATAGCTGCTGCGAACTAATGGGCCGGATTCTACGTGGCGGAAGCCCATGGCTAGTGCTTCGCGTTTCATGAAGGCGAATTCTTCGGGAGTGTAGTAGCGGGCGATGGGGAGGTGGTCCTTTGAGGGGCGGAGGTATTGGCCGATGGTGAGGACGTTGACTCCTACGCTGGCTAAGTCGCGGAAGACGGCGAGTAACTCCTGCATTTCTTCGCCAAGTCCGACCATGACTCCTGATTTTGTAACCGTGGATGGATTAATTTCCTTCGCGAACTGGAGGAGGCGGAGGGTGCGCTCGTAGCGTGCTCCGGAGCGGACGGCGCGGTAGAGGCGCGGGACGGATTCGGTGTTGTGGTCGAAGATTTCGGGGCGGGCTTCGACGACGAGGCGGATGGCTTCTTCGTTGCCCTGGAAGTCGGGGACGAGGACTT
>Ga0302326_10013996_pt1 | contig 17003 bp, 15 predicted proteins | sample Palsa_T0_3_FD_202264 | JGI IMG/M metagenome (GOLD analysis project Ga0302326, IMG submission 202264) | Peat permafrost microbial communities from Stordalen Mire near Abisko, Sweden - Palsa_T0_3 | ecosystem: Environmental > Terrestrial > Soil > Palsa > Peat permafrost | place: Sweden: Abisko...
CGTAGTACTCGTCGTCGTCGATGCGGCGGTGGCGCCAGCCAAGGTATTGGGGGTCTTGCAGGAGCTCGACGTTATCGGTGCCCACGTCGAGCACGATCGGCAACGTTCGCGCGGGGTCGATACCGCCGATCAGCGTGTACAACGACAGCTTGCCGATCGGAATGCCCATGCCGCCGATGCCTTGGTCGCCCAGGCCGAGGATGCGCTGCCCGTCGGTCACCACAATCACCTCGACGTCATGTTGGGGCCGGTTTTGCAGCACCTCGTCCAGGCAGTCGCGTTCCGGGTAGGACACGAACAATCCCCTTGGGCGCCGGTAGATCTCGCTGAAACGCTCGCAGGCCTCGCCGACGGTCGGTGTGTACACGATCGGCAGGGACTCGGGAATGTGGTCCTGCAGCACACGGTAGAACAGCGTCTCGTTGCGGTCTTGCAACGCGCGCAGATAAATATGTTTGTCGAGATCGTCGCGGCGCGTGGAGAACTCGTGCCAGCAATGCGCCGCTTGCTCGTCCTGCGTCTTCACCGCCGTCGGCAGCAGGCCCAGCAGGCCTCGCGTGCGGCGCTCGGCCTCCGAGAAGGCTGTGCCTTTGGTCGTCAATGCGTCGAAAAGGGCTTCCTGCCCCCGCTTTTCGTCAGGCACCGGCGTCCTCGCCGATCCACACGGTCTTCGCGTTCATGAACTCACGCATGCCCAAGTCGGACAGTTCGCGTCCATAACCACTGAGTTTCACTCCGCCGAAAGGGATCTCCGGATAGCTTGTCGTGTTCCCGTTGATGAACGCCATACCCGACTGCACGTCGCGGATGAACATTTCCCGCTCGGCTTGGTCCTCACTCCACAGGTTGGAACCCAGTCCGTACGGATGACCGTTGGCCAGCTCCAGCGCCTCCTGCAGAGAAGACACCGAAAACACCTGCGCCACCGGACCGAAGACCTCTTCGTGATACATCTTCATGTCCGGGGTGATGTTTGTCAGCACAGTGGGCGGATAGAACCAGCCGGGTCCGTCCGGCCGTTTCCCACCGACCAGCGCTTTGGCGCCCTTGCCCACGGCGTCGTCCACGTAGGCCTCGACATCTTCGCGACCGGATTCGGTGGCCAACGGGCCGACGTCGGTCGCGTCGTCCATCGGATCCCCCACCACCAACGCGCCCATCTTGGCGACGAACTTGTCGAGGAACGCGTCATAGATGTCGGCGTGCACGAAAAACCGTTTGCCGTTGATACAGGACTGCCCGTTGTTGAGAGTCCGCGCCTTGACCGCGACGTCGGTGGCCCGTTCCAGATTCGTCGACGGCATGACGATGAACGGGTCAGAGCCCCCGAGTTCGAGGACAACCTTCTTGATCACGCTGCCGGCGATGGTGCCTACCGACCGGCCGGCGGGTTCACTACCGGTCAACGTGGCGGCCTTCACCCGGTCGTCGCGCAGCACCTGCTCAACTCTTCTGGCCGAGATCAACAGCGTCTGGAAAACATCGTCCGGGAATCCCGCCTCACGGAAGAGCCGTTCCATGTACAGCGCCGTCTGGGGCACGTTGGAGGCGTGCTTGAGGACACCGACATTGCCGGCCGTCAGCGCGGGCGCCGCGAAGCGCATCGCCTGCCACAGCGGCAGATTCCACGGCATCACCGCGAGCACCACGCCGATCGGCTGATAACTCACAAACGTCTGCGTGGCACCGACGGCGCGCGCGTCACCGTCCAGGTTCCGCAGGAATTCGGGGCCCTTCGCGGCGTAGAAGCGCAGCCCCCGAACACATTTGGCCACTTCGTCGTGGGCCGCGCGCAGGGTCTTGCCCATTTCGGCTGTGATCAACTCACTGACCGAGTCGGCCTCGTTCTCTAGGTTCTCGGCCGCCTTGCTCAGCCAGCCGGCTCGCTGCTCCACGCTTGTCAGCCGGTAGGACTCTGCGGCCTCTGCTGCGCGAGCGAGCTTGTCTTCGAGTTCTTCGGGGGTGAGCTCGTCGAAGCTCTTGAGGGTCTCTCCGGTGACAGGACTGATCGTCGCGATAGCCATGGGTGGATGATATGGCCGCGGGCACGGCCAGGGAATAGCGCTGAGTTATTCCGTGGCAAAGGACGATTGAAATCTTGTATTCGACGTCCGAACAGATGCGGACCGCCACAAGCCGAGGAGAAACACGGTATTCGATGTGAGCCTGAATGGGGTTAGCTTGCCCGTGGAGACCGAGTAGTGACGATGTCGTGGGGCGCGGTGATCGTCTACGAGTGACAACACCCAGTAACGACGCAGTGAGAACGCAAACCAAGGAGCACACCATGTCTGCGACCCTTCCCCGCAAGGCGTTGATTTCCATCAGCAGCTACCACGGCGTGATCTATCCCGACGGCACGAAAACCGGACTTTTCTATACCGAGGCTCTGCATCCGTATGAGGTGTTGACGCAAGCCGGGTTCGACGTGGACCTTGCCAGCGAAACAGGCACCTACGGCCTTGATGATCTTTCACTGACCGACAGATTTCTGGCGGGCGACGACAAGTCGGTCTTCGACAACCCGGACCACCCGTTCAACGTGAAGTTGACTACCCAATTGAAGAAAGCGGCGGATCTCGACAGCGAAGAATACGGGCTGTTTTTCGGCTCCGCCGGTCACGCCGCTCTTTATGACTACCCGACCGCCCGAGGGCTTCAGGTAGTCGCCGAAAACATCTGGCAGCGAGGAGGAATCGTCGCCGCTGTTTGCCATGGCCCGGTACTTCTGCCCGGAGTGATCGACTCGAAGACCGGTAGGTCGATCATCCACGGGAAGACCGTGACCGGGTTCACGGTCGAGGGCGAGGTCGTATTGAAAGTGCTCGACAAGCTGACCGGTGACGGCGTGGCGCTCGTCGTCGACGCCGTCACCGAAGCGGCGGCGGATTACAGCTCCCCCATGCAGCCCTTCGACGACTACTCCATTTCCGGCGGTCGACTGATCACCGGAGCCAATCCCGCCAGCGCACGCAGCGGAGCTCAACGAGCTTTGAAAGCGTTCGACGCGTTGCCCGGGGTTGCCTCGACCGCGTAACCCTGCGCAGACTAGCCACCGCAGCGCGCCGGTTCCCGCCCAAGGAGGTCAGATGAGTCACGACGATCTTGCGGTGGCTTTGGCGCTGGCCGACCAGGCGGACGCGGTCACGCTGGACCGCTTTGGAGCGGTCGATCTGCGGGTCGACACCAAACCGGACCTGACGCCGGTCAGCGACGCCGATCACACGGTCGAGACGGGCTTGCGAGCCACCCTTGCCCGTGCTCGACCGGACGATGCCATTCTCGGTGAAGAGTTCGGCGGCGCAACCACTTTGACCGGGCGGCAGTGGATCATCGATCCGATCGACGGCACAAAGAACTTCGTGCGCGGCGTGCCGGTGTGGGCCAGCCTGATCGCACTGCTCGACGATGGGGTTCCGCAGGTCGGGGTCGTCAGCGCGCCTGCGCTGCATCGGCGTTGGTGGGCCTCCGCCGGTGCCGGCGCGTTCGTGGCCGTCGGCGACACCGCGGTCCGCCGACTCTCGGTCTCCTCAGTGGCGCAACTGAACTCCGCCAGTTTGTCGTTCTCCAGCCTGTCCGGATGGAATGATCTCGGTCTGCGGGACCGCTTCCTGGACCTCACCGATGACGTGTGGCGGGTCCGCGCCTTCGGCGACTTCCTGTCCTACTGCTTTGTGGCCGAAGGGGCGGTCGACATCGCCGCCGAACCGGAAGTGTCGGTGTGGGACCTGGCGCCGCTGGACATCCTGGTGCGCGAGGCGGGCGGGACGTTCACCAGCCTCGATGGGAGCGCCGGCCCGCACGGCGGCAGCGCGGTAGCGACCAACGCCCTGCTGCACGACCAGGTCTTGGCCCGACTGGCCGCCACATAGCCGAACCTGTGAACTAGTTAACAATGCCTGTATCTTACTCCGGAGTAAGATACAGTTCATCGCACTGCCCCAACGACCGAGGCTGCTGTCAATGACAAACCCTGTCACCTCCGCAAATGGCTCCCATAACGGCTCGAAGCCGCGTCCGAAGCGCACCGGCAAAAAGTCCGCTATCGGCGAGCACAAGCACAAGCGCACTGGCATCGACGTAGCGCTGGGCCTGCTCACGCCGCTCGTCGGCCAGGAATTCCTGGACAAGTACGGCCTGCGCGACCCGCTGAACCGGACGCTGCGTTACGGCACCAAGACGATCTTCTCCACCGCCGGAGCGACCGGCCGCCAGTTCAAGCGTGTCCAGAACCTGCGCGGCGGAGCCACCCGGCTGAAGACCAGTGGCAAGGACTACTACGACCTGACGCCCGACGACGACCAGAAACTCATCGTCGAGACGGTTGAGGAGTTCGCCGCAGAGGTCCTGCGTCCGGCAGCGCACGACGCCGACGCGGCGACCACCTATCCCCCGGACCTGGTCAAGAAGGCCGCCGAGTTGGGGATCACCGCGATCAACATTCCCGAGGACTTCGACGGCATCGCCGCGGAGCGCTCCAGCGTGACCAATGTGCTGGTCGCCGAGGCGCTCGCCTACGGCGACATGGGGTTGGCGCTGCCGATCCTGGCGCCGGCCGGCGTCGCCGCTGCGCTGACCCACTGGGGTAGCGCCGGTCAACAGGCGACCTACCTCCAGGAGTTCGCCGGCGAGAATGTTCCGCAGGCTTGCCTGGCCATCGCCGAGCCGCAGCCGCTGTTCGACCCGACCGCGCTGAAGACCACCGCGGTCCGCACCCCGAGCGGGTACCGGCTACACGGCGTCAAGTCTCTGGTCCCCGCGGCGGCCGATGCCGAATTGTTCATCGTCGCAGCCCAACTCAACGGCAAGCCGGCACTGTTCATCGTCGAGTCCTCGAGCGACGGCCTAACCGTCAAGGCCGACCCGAGCATGGGCATTCGCGCGGCCGCGCTGGGCCGCGTCGAGCTCGACAACGTCTCGGTGCCCCTGAGCGCGCGGCTGGGCGAGGACGACGCCACCGATGCCGACTACTCCGAGGCGATCGCGCTGTCCCGGCTGGGCTGGGCCGCGCTGGCGGTCGGCACGTCGCACGCCGTACTCGACTACGTCATCCCGTATGTGAAGGAACGCGAGGCATTCGGCGAGCCCATCGCTCATCGGCAGTCCGTGGCGTTCATGTGCGCCAACATCGCCATCGAACTCGATGGGCTGCGGTTGGTCACCTGGCGCGGTGCGGCGCGGGCCGAGCAGGGCCTGTCGTTCTGCCGTGAAGCCGCGCTGGCCAAGCGGCTCGGCGCCGACAAGGGCATGCAGATCGGCCTGGACGGTGTGCAGCTGCTCGGCGGCCACGGGTTCACCAAGGAGCACCCCGTGGAGCGTTGGTACCGCGACCTGAGAGTCCTTGGCATAGCTGAAGGCGTAGTAGTTATCTAGCAGTCATCTGAGTCCCCCATCTCACTGGCAACGTCTGACCGGCAACGAAAGATCAATCATGGCAATCAATTTGGAACTGCCCCGCAAGCTGCACGCGGTGATCGACAAGGCTCACCAGGGCGGCGCGGAGATGATGCGGCCGATCGCCCGCAAATACGACCTCAATGAGCACGCCTACCCGGTCGAGCTCGACACGCTCGCGGAGCTGTTCGCCGGGGCCGCTGAATCCAACACGGATATGGCCGGAGCCGATGGGCTTCGCAGCAGCGAAAGCAACGGGGAGAACCGCAACGGCGCCAACATGTCCGCTGCGCTGCAGGCGCTGGAGGCCAGCTGGGGCGACGCGGCCATGCTGCTCTCAATCCCCTTCCAGGGCCTCGGCAATGCCGCAGTCTCTGCGGTGGCCACCGACGAACAGTTGAAGCGGCTGGGCCGGGTCTGGGCGGCGATGGCGATCACCGAACCGGGATTCGGCTCTGACTCGGCTGCGGTGTCCACCACCGCCAAGCTGGACGGCGACGAGTACGTGATCAACGGCGAAAAGATCTTCGTCACTGCGGGTTCGCGAGCCACCCACATTGTGGTCTGGGCGACGCTGGACAAGTCCAAGGGACGCGCGGCGATCAAGTCGTTCATCGTGCCGCGCGAGCACCCCGGTGTCACCGTCGAGCGGCTCGAGAACAAACTGGGGATCAAAGGCTCTGACACCGCCGTGATCAGGTTCGAGAACGCCCGCATTCCCAAGGACAATCTGCTGGGCAACCCCGAAATCGAGCCGGGCAAAGGCTTTTCCGGGGTAATGGAGACCTTCGACAACACTCGGCCGGTGGTGGCTGCCATGGCCGTCGGGATTGCCCGCGCCGCTTTGGAAGAGCTGCGCAAGATTCTGACCAACGCCGGTGTGGAGATCTCCTACGACAAGCCCGCGCAGGTCCAAAGCGCCGCCGCGGCCGAGTTCCTCCGAATGGAGGCCGAGTGGGAGTCCAGCTACCAGCTGACCCTGCGTGCGGCGTGGCAGGCCGACAACAACATCCCTAACTCCAAAGAGGCTTCGATGTCGAAGGCCAAGGCCGGTCGAGTGGGTAGCGACATCACCCTCAAAGCCGTCGAATTGGTCGGCACCATCGGCTATTCGGAAGAGACTCTGCTGGAGAAGTGGGCCCGCGACTCGAAGATCATGGACATCTTCGAGGGCACCCAGCAGATCCAGCAGCTGGTGGTCGCACGTCGGCTGTTGGGTCTGTCGTCGTCCGAGTTGAAGTAGGCCGCTCAGGCCCCAATCAGCTTGAGCGGCAGGCTTTCATGTCGCCGGATGATGTTGTTGAGCGCCCACGTGGGTGATGAGGTCAGCTCGATCCGGTCGACGCGCTCGACAAGTGCATGCAGCATCGCCTGGGTTTCCATGCGTGCCAACCCTTGTCCTGCACATGCATGGGCGCCCTGACCGAAACCGAGTTGCCGGGTGGCGTCGCGGCGGATGTCGAAGATGTCGGGTTGATCCCATTCGTTTTCGTCACGGTTGGCCGATGCGTAGATGACCAGGACACGCGACCCAACCGGAATTCTGATGTCGCCGATTGTTGCCTCCCGAAACGCTATTCGGGAGAAGGCGCGCAGCGGCGACTCGTAGCGGACGATCTCGTTGACCGCGTTGGGAATCAGATCGGGATTGCCTTTCAGGATCTCCCACTGCTGAGGAAAGATCGCGAACAAATACAGGGCGCTGGAGATCGCGCCGATGGTCGTATCCAGCGACGGAGCAACGTAATCGACCATCAGTGGATGGCACTCGCGGTGCGGCAGTTTCCCGTTGTCGGCCGCCACCAGCACGTCATGACCCAAGCTTCCCTCGATCACACTGCGGTGACGCACGACGCGGCGCGCGAAGCGCAGCATCTGCACGCTCGACGGGGATGCCTTGACCCAGCGCAGGTTGAGCGGACCCAGAATGTCGAACGTCGCTCCGCCCCAAGCGAGTAGGTGATCTCGCTGATCGCGCGGCCAGCCCACCAGGTCGGGCACCACCGCAAGCGGTAATGCGGTCGCAAGATCGGCCACACCGTCGATCTCGGCCTTGTCCAACGCGGCGTCGACGACGCGCGCCGCCTGCTCGTCCACACTGTCGCTGATTGCCCGCAGCGCCCGCGGCAGTATGCGGTGCGCCACGAGTTTGCGCCGCTGATCATGTTCCGCGCCATCGCTGTTCAATGTTGTGCCGCGGGACAATCGGTTGGTGATGGCGTTGAGCGCTACTCCGCGACCGGAGACGAACGTCGCATCATCGCGCAGCACGGCCTTGCATTCGCCGAATCGCGGCAGCGCGTAGACCCGGTGCCGCGGTAGCCACACCACCGATCCCAGCTCGCGCAGGCGGGAATAGTGCGGATAAGGGTCGACGATGGCGTCGGTGGAGTAGATGTCGGGCCGATAGACGGGAACTCCGTCGGGCGGGCTGCGCATCACGCGTACCTCACCACGTTGCGCTGCGAGCCCAGGTCGATGACGCCGTCGTCGGTCGCGACCGCCGCCTCGACAACGTCGCCGTCCCGCAGATACTTCGGGTTTTTGGCCTGCCGGTTGAAGAACGCCTTCCACTTGATCGCGGGTGGTAGCAGCGAGCCGATGATCTCGATCGGCTTGGGCGGGGCGGACAGCGCCGTGCCGACCGGTGTCCCGGTCAAGACGAGATCGCCCGGGTCCAGTCGTTGGAACCGAGCCAGGGCCTGCAGGGCCTGCAGCGGCGGATAGATCATGTCGCCGTTGACTTTCGCGTCCTGACGGACCTGGCCATTGACTCGTAACCGAAGACGTAAGTCGCCGAAGCGCTTGAGTTCGTCGGCATCGAGCAGGACCAGCGCCGGGCCGGCCGGAGTGAACGTCGGGTACGACTTCGCCTCGTAGAACTGGGTTTTCGGGAGTTGAACATCGCGCGCGGAGACATCGTTGGTCACCACCAGGCCCGCGATGTAGTCGGACAATTGTGACTCGGAGATCTCGGTGCCGACGGGGATCGCGCGACCGATCACCAGACCGATCTCCACCTCGTAGTCCAAGAACCGAACATGCGCGGGTCTGATGATGTCGCCGGACGGTCCGGTGATCGACCCCGATGCCTTGCGGAAGAACGTCAGCGGAATCGACGTGGGGTCCATGCCGGCGTCTTTGACGTGCGAGGAGAAGTTGGTCATCTGCGCCACGACCCGACAGGGTGCCGTCACCGGGGACACCAGTGTCAGGCTGTCCAGGGGCACCGTCTCTGACCCGGATGCCGCCGCGTCGATGGCGGCGCGGTCGCCCAACAGATCGGCTGTGGTGGTGGCGTCGGTGTTGATCTTGACCGCCCCGGTTGCGGTGACGAGCCACCACGCGTCGGTGGTGCGGGCGACGGAACGGGTCATGACGCGGCTACTTTCATCAGGCCGATGAGGCGACGGAAATCGAATTCGTTGTCGCCCCGCAGCGCACTGATCATCGATCGCGCTTCGTGGGGCAGGGATCGCGGGTTGGTGCCGAGGAAGTCTTTGGTGACCGACGGCCCCCATTGGGCCAATCCGGACCCGGTGAACGGCGCCCAGCCAGGTTCCAGCGTGCAGTCGAACATGTCGCCGTCGCTGAAATGCTCGACCATAAAGCCCTCGGGGTCGCGCCAGTAGTCGAATATCTGACTGCCCTGGACGTGTCGGCCGATCCCCCAGGAGCGTTGGTAGCCGGCGTCTTTCAAGTACTCCCCGCCGGCGGCCAGGGCATCAAGGTCGCACACCTGATACGCCGAGTGGACGTAGCGGTTCGTCGGCCCCAACGCGAGCGCGATGGTGTGGTGATCGGCGGGAGTCTGGCCGCGGTCGCAGCGGATGAAACTCATCGTCGGGCCGCGGTCACGCTGCCCGGGGAAGAACAGGAAGTCGCTGACGATCATGCCGAGCTGATCCAGGTACCAGTCAAGCGATTCGAGGTACCTGGCCGTCTGCAGCACGACGTGCCCGAGGCGGTGCACCCCCGCCGGCTGCCGGGGTGGCCGCTGGGCTGCGTTGGCGCGCAGCAGCTCGGTCCCGAAGTTGAAGGTGTGCGCCGACTGAGCCGGCAACGCTTCAAGCTGACGCGTGCTCGCGACGACGCGAACCGGCATGCCGCTGGGGTCCACCAAATCTACGGCGAGCCCGCCGATCGTCTCGGGCAGCGCGCGCGTCGCGGTACCGTTGGCGTCGGCCAGCCGCCGGATGTCGGCTTCGTCCGCGGCCGTGAATGCGGTGCCGACGAATCGCGACGTTGGCCCGCGCCGGATGAGCACACACGGCGAGCCCGGATCGCTGCCGCGCAACTGCAGCTGGTCGCCGCTGCGCGACACGGTGGTGAAGCCGAACGCATGCGCAAACGTTTCGGCGCGAACCAAATCCGGCTTCTGGAATTCCAGCCACGCGAGATCGTGGACCTTGATCACCGGGTTCGACGACCGGCCGCGGTGCTCCCCTTTTCGCGCGCCCTGCTCGCTGTGCGGCCTCGGCGTCATTGCCGACCGTCCTCGGAGATCAGCCGCAGCGCGCTGTCATACAGCGCCCAGGCGTGCAGTTCGAAAAGCGCGAGCAGGTCCACTGCGTCGCCGTAGATCTCTTTGGCGATGAACAATCCGTCCGCGCCGGCGATGGCGTACGTGACCAGTTGATGAACCTGAGCATCGGTGAGATCCGGTGTGAACTCCCGCATGGTTTCGACCAACTGGTCGAAGGTCTGCGCTCGGGACTGGAGGAACATCGCGCGCGCCCGCGGCTCAACCGGGCGGCGCTCCAGCGACAGCATCAGGCCGAGCCGAATGAAGTCGGGCGAATCCAGCAGAGCCTTCGCGATCTGCATTGCCAAGCCCACCAGGCGATCTTGCGGTGAGCCCTCAACGGGGACCTGCCAGGCCTTCAGCCAGTCCCCGAAGCTGCGCTCGATAACCGCCGCGATCAGGTCGTCCTTGTTCTTGAAATGCCAATAGATGGAACTGGCCGGCAACCCGCATTTGGCGCTGACCAGAGCGATGCTGGCGCCTTCGTAGCCGCGCTCGGCGGCGATCTCGGTGGCCGCGTCGAGGATGCGTTCGCGCGACAGCTCACCGTCGGCGCGTTTGCGCCTGGTCGGTTGCACCTTCTTGGCCAACTTCGATCACCTCTTGACTCTGTAGCGATCACTACATTACCGTAGCGATCGCTACAGAACAAGCCCCCCGACGATGCGAGCAAAACTATGACCACTGCGGACACCTACGACGTGGCGGTGATCGGCTACGGTCCGACCGGCGAAACCGCCGCGAATCTGTTGGGTCAGCTCGGATTGAAAGTGCTTGTCATCGAGCGTGATTCCGATGTCTACGGTCGCGCCAGGGCCATCTCGACTGACGAAGAAGTCATGCGGATCTGGCAGTCCGTCGGGCTGGACGAACGGCTACAGCGGGACATGCTGCCCGACCGGCCGCTGACCTTTGTCGACGCCGACAATGTGCCGTTCATCGACTTGAAGGTCCACCCTCGCGGGGCCGGGCATCCACCGCAACAGTTTCTGTATCAGCCAGCGGTCGACCATGTCCTGCGGGACGGCGTCGAGCGATTTGCCAACGTTGACGTGCTGCTGGAACACGAATGCCTGCGCATGCATCTCAACGACGACCGCGTCGAGTTGATGCTTGCCGACCTGCGAACCGACACGTTGAAGCGGCTGCACGCCGGCTATGTCATCGCCGCCGACGGCGGCTCGTCGCCGACTCGGGGCCAACTCGGCATCGGCTACACCGGGCGGACCGACAGCGAGCGCTGGGTAGTCATCGACACCAAGGTGCTGCGGGAGTGGGAAGGTCACGACCGGTTGCGCTTTCACTGCAATCCAGCCCGCCCAACCGTCGACTGTCCGACTCCCCTGGGCCACCACCGCTGGGAATACCCCGCGCGGGCAGGCGAACTCGAGCGGGAGTTGCTCCACCACGACGCGATTTGGAAGGTGCTGAACGACCAGGGCATCACCGACGAGAACGTCGAGATTCTGCGCGCCGTGATCTACAGTCACCACGTCCGCGTCGCCGACCGTTGGCGGGTAGGCCGAGTCTTCCTAGCCGGCGATGCCGCGCATGCGATGCCGCCGTGGATCGGCCAGGGAATGTCGGCCGGTGTTCGCGATGCCGCCAACCTGTGCTGGAAGCTCGCCGCCGTGTTGAAAGGGCAAGCTCCGGAGTCGTTGCTCGATACGTACCAAGCTGAACGCAAACCACACGTCACCGAGGTGACGCGGCGCGCCTGTCGCACCGGGCGGATCATCACCGAACGCAACCGCGCGATCGCCGTCGTGCGAAACCACTTGCTGCGCAACATTTTGCGAATCCCCGCGGTGAGCGCCCGGCTGGACAAGTTCACCTGGATTCCCGATGCACGATACCGTCGGGGCTTTTTGAGCTCCGTCGGCCACCGCGCAGTGGGATGGCAGGTCCCGCAGCCGTGGGTGACGAACGCCGATGGCGCGAGAGTCCGCTTCGACGAGCTCCTGGGCGGGCAGTGGGCCATCGTGCACGTCGGACCTGCGCCACGCGGCAGCCAAGCCTGGGCGGACCTGGGCGTCCCGACGATCCCGATCGTCGAATCAACGCTCCTACGCTGGCTACGGCGCAGAAGGGCAGCAGCCGCGGTGCTTCGCCCTGACGGATTCATCTATGCCGCGGGCAAATCCGGACAGCCGTTACCGCCCCCACCGACCGGCTACAGCTTGTCCGCGTTCACCAGAACCGAGGCCAGCGCATGACCACGACCGCCCTACGCGAGCAGACCGTCAACGTCGCCGGAAAGCCGATGTTCGTGGCCGAAGCCGGTGACGGGCCGCCCGTCGTCATGCTGCACGGCGGCGGGCCCGGCGCCTCCGGCGTGTCCAATTACTCCCGCAACATCGACTCTCTCGCAGAGCATTTCCGGGTGATCGTGCCCGACCTGCCCGGTTATGGCCGCTCGGCCAAAGGCGTCGACCAGTCCGATCCATTCGGCTACCTCGCCGACATGATCCGCGGCCTTCTCGACGGACTCGGCGTCGGCACAGCGTGTTTGGTCGGCAACTCCTACGGCGGTGCGGCCGCGCTGCGGTTGGCGCTGGACACACCCCAGCGTGTTGGCAAGCTTGTCCTGATGGGTCCCGGTGGGATCGGGACTACCCGCGGTGTCCCCACCGCCGGGCTCAAGAGCTTGTTGGCGTACTACGGAGGCGACGGACCCAGCCGCGACAAGCTGGCGACCTTCATCCGCAATTACCTTGTCTACGAGGGTGCTTGCGTGCCTGACAGCCTGATCGACACCCGATACGCGGCCTCGGTCGATCCCGAGGTGGTGGCCGACCCGCCGCTGCGTCGTCCGTCCGGACCGACAGCGCTGCGCACGCTGTGGCGGATGGACCTCATCCGAGACAAGCGCCTCAAGCGCCTGCAGACACCGACATTGGTGTTGTGGGGTCGCGACGACAAGGTCAATCGGCCGTCCGGTGGGCCGATGCTGGCCAACCTGATGCCCAACGCCGAGTTGGTCATGACCTCTCGCACCGGCCACTGGATGCAATGGGAACGGGCCGAACTGTTCAATCGAATGGCCGTCGACTTTCTCAGTACACCATCAGTTTTCGACCGATGAACATCTTTGGCAGCGTCCACCTGGGCTACATCGTCGTCGAAACCGAGAGGTTTGCCGACTGGCGGCGCTTCGGTCACGACGCCATCGGCATGCATGTCGACGATACCGGCCCCGACGCGCTGCGATTTCGGCTCGACGACAAGCAATGCGGGTTTCTGTTGCGGCGCGGGCCCGCCGAGGACGTCACCGCCCTCGGTTGGCAGGTCGACGACCATCGCACGTTCGACGAAATCCTCGCCCGGGTTACTCGCCATAATGTGCCGGTTGTCGAGGGAACCGCGGAGGAGGCCGGGCTGCGCGGCGTCGAGCGTCTGGTGCGGTTCCCCGGCCCGAACGACCTGACGCAAGAGCTGTTCACCCGGCCCCGCACCGGCGACGTGCCGCTGGACATGGCGGTCCGCGGCGGCTTCGTCACCGGCGAAGCCGGAATCGGCCATGTCGCTGTCACGTCCACGAAGCCGCATCAGATGCGCGGGTATTACGACACCGTGTTCAACGCTCGGCTCACCGACTTCATCGACGAAACCATCAGTGGTCTCAAGTTCAAGATCCGCTTCCTGCGGGTCAACCAGCGGCACCACTCCATCGCGATCGCCGCGGTCAATCGGCTGCCGATCAACCCGATCCGCACGCGTGTTCAGCACGTCAACATTCAAGTCGCCGACCTCGACAACATGACCGCGTCGTATCAGCGGGTGAAAGACCTCGGGTTCCAGCTGGCGCTGGAGGTCGGGCAACACACCAACGACCGCGAACTGTCCTACTACGCTGTCACACCGTCAGGATTCGAATGGGAAGTCGGGTGGAATCCCATCGTCGTCGACGAGAAGACCTGGCAACCAACGACGTATCAGGGCATCAGCATCTGGGGACACACCCGGCAGGGGCAGACCATCGTCGAGAAACTGGCGCAGTTCAAGACCGCGGCCCAATCGCTGCTGCACCGGGAAGACACCGTCCCCACGCTGGCTCATGCGGCTATACCGGACGACTAACAGGAGGCGACCGTGCTACGCATCGACACCCATCACCACTTGATCCCACCTGAGTACCGAAAAGCGTTGCAGAAGGCCGGGCTTAGCGCGGCCGGCGGACGAGAGCTGCCCGAGTGGAGCCCCGAGGCATCGTTGCAGGCGATGGCAGACCTCGACGTCGGTACCGCGATCTTGTCGGTTTCCACCCCTGGCACAGCGTTTTTGCCGAACCCGGCGGACGCGGCCGCGCTCGCGCGCGACCTCAACGACTACACCGCCGAACTGGCCGCAGCACATCCCGACCGGTTCGGGTTTTTTGCGACCGTGCCCATGCCGCACATCGTCGAGTCCGTCGCGGAAGTAGTGCGCTCACTCGACGAGCTGCATGCCGACGGTGTTGTGCTACTCGCGAACAACGCTGGCACGTATCTGGGTGAGGACGGCCAGGAATCGCTGTTCGCCGCCCTCAACGAACGATCAGCGGTGGTGTTCATTCACCCCGCCGAACTGCCGGGTCCCACGGTGCCCGGCATCCCACCGTTCGCAGCGGACTTCCTGCTCGACACCACTCGCTCCGCATACTTACTGGTGTGCAACGGAATTCGAAGCAACTACCCCAGCATCCGCTTCATCCTGAGCCACGCCGGCGGGTTCGTGCCCTATGCCAGTCACCGAATGGCCGTCACGATCACCGCCGACACCGGTCGCAGCCCTGCCGATGTACTCGATGACTTCGCGAGCTTCTACTTCGACACCGCGCTGTCCTCAAGCGCGGCTGCGTTGCCGACACTGCTGGCCTTCGCGAAATCCGGCCACATCACGTTCGGATCCGACTTCCCGTTCGCCCCGACAGTCGCCGGAAAAATTTTCGCGGCCGGGCTGGAGATTTATCCGCACATCGATACGGCTGCCCGCGAGGCTATCGAGCGCTCTAACGCTCTCGCGCTGTTCCCACGTCTTGGAGCAGCGCCGCAACCCATTTCGCAATCACCGTCGCAACGGGTCCGCCACATCGTCAGCCGATCCGTGATGCGCGGCGTCGCCCGGATTACCAGCTCGACTTAATCCGCCGCGTCCCACGGCACGGTGGCGGACACCCAATGGGTGATCTGCTCTTCCTGGTCGTTGCGGTGCAGGTGGCGTGGCGGCTGGGCGAAGCTCGCGTACGGCCGGCAGCGCACCACGACGCGGTCCTCCTGCTCGGCCATCGCCTCGACAAACGGGCGGCCCTCGTCGGGGAGCGGTTCCCCGGACATTCGTCCGGCAACGGCCATCATCACGTCGACCACGAGATCGCGGTCCCGCTCCACCGTGGCGTCGGCGTAGACCTGTAGGTAGGCGAACGGCCAATTCTCGTCGAGCACGCAAAGACTCACCTTGCCGTCGCGGGCAACGGCTTTGGCCTTACCGCGCGGCGCCATCGTGGACACCAGCAACTCGTCGTCGTCAGTGGGGATGTAATACACGATCGACATTGCCGGTCCATCGTGCAAGCGGCGGTAGCCGTAGACGCAGGTGCGGTGCGTACGCACAAAAGTGCGCCGCTCCGAGGGCAGCATGTCGCGGTCGGTGGGAACCGCGAATGGCTCGGTCGCCAGCGGAAGCAACATCGAATCGTCCTCTTTCTTTTAATAACGGATACAGTGTTGCCGTTATTGCGATCGCTGTCAAGAGCCGCCATACTTGCCCGGTGGAGACGCGACGCAGCCGCGGCCGCCCGGCCATCCCCCTGGACCGGATCGTCACGACGGCTCTGCAGATAGTCGACGATCAAGGAGCCGACGCGCTGTCGATGCGGACGCTTGCACAGCGGCTGGATTCGGGTACCGCCACGCTGTATCGGCACTTCACCGGCCGGGCGGACCTGATCGCCCATGTCGTCGACCTGGTGTTCGGATCCGTTGAGATCGACGCCGCGAAACTCAGCGCCATGCCCTGGCAGGAGGCGTGTAAAACGGCCGCCTATGCGATGTTTGACGTGCTGCGCCGGCACCGGAATGTGGCGCCGCTACTCGGTGCCGATGTAATGATCGGACCGAACGCCCTGGCAGGACGAGAGGGTTTGATCGCGATCCTGCTCGACAACGGATTCCCGCCCGCGCTCGCGGCACGGTCCTACGCGACGCTCGCCCGCTACATCTTGGGTTTCGCGATCCAGCTGACCAGCCATCGCGATGACCTGGACGACGCCGGCCTGTCGCAGGTCTTCCACAACCTGGATCCGCGCCAGTTCCCCGCCACCGTCAAAGTCGCGGACAACCTTCCGGTCCCGCTGGACGACGAATTCGCGTTCGGGCTCGAACTGATCATCGACGGGCTGACGCAGATGCTTGCCCGCAAACCCCAACGAAAACAAAGCGCCGCAACGGCTAAGCGGCGATAAAGTTCAGCTGCTCACGAGTCTCGCCGTCGAGCTCGACGTCGGCGACGGCCAGGTTCTCCTCCAGGTGTTGCAACGACGAGGTTCCCGGAATCAGCAGCACATTCGGCGCCACGCTCAGCGCCCATGCCAACGCGATCTGGGCCGGGCTACGGCCCAACCGCGCCGCGGCCCCCTGCACCACCTCGTGCCCGAGCACCTGATCCGGCGGCGCAAACGGCGACCTCAGGCTGAAGAACGGGACGAAGGCGATACCGCGCGCCGTGCACTCATCCAGCACCGGCGCCGAAGATCGGTCAATGGGATTGAAAGCGTTTTGCACGCAGGCGATCTCGGTATGCTGCACGGCACGAAGCAGATGCTCTAGGGTGATATTGCTGAGTCCGATGCCACCGATCAATCCCTCATCACGGGCAGCGATCATCACCGAAAGCAATTCGTCGAACCGCTCGTCGGGACGGTCGCTGTCCATCAGCCTCAGGTTGACAACCGCCAGTTGATCGACGCCGAGTGTGCGTAAGTTGTGCTCGATGTCCGCGCGGAAGTCGGCGGGGTCGGCCAGCGGCACCCAGCCGCCGGAATCGTCGCGGCGCGCCCCGACCTTGCTGACCAACGCCAGGTCGGCCGGATACGGATGCAGGGCTT
>Ga0302326_10014000_pt1 | contig 16999 bp, 15 predicted proteins | sample Palsa_T0_3_FD_202264 | JGI IMG/M metagenome (GOLD analysis project Ga0302326, IMG submission 202264) | Peat permafrost microbial communities from Stordalen Mire near Abisko, Sweden - Palsa_T0_3 | ecosystem: Environmental > Terrestrial > Soil > Palsa > Peat permafrost | place: Sweden: Abisko...
AGGGCCTGGAGCTTGAACTGGTCGATCGTGGCCTGGGCGACGGCCAGGTTCGGGCCCTCGTCCCGAGCGAGCTTGTAGGAGCGCGCGAAGTTGACCTCGGGCTCGCCGATCGGCGGGAACTCGACCTCGCCGACGGCGCTCCGGAATTCCCGGTCGCCGAGGAGCTGCAGGAGGCTGTCCTCGCCGTTCGAGACGGCCTGCCTGTCGAGGATGAGCTGGTTCTGGGCCGCGGCGACGCCCGCGCGCGCGTTCATGACGTCGAGGTCCGTGAGGACCCCCGTCTCCCGCTTGGTCGTGTTCTCGTCGAGGAGCTGCTGGGCCTGCTTGAGCTCGTCCTCCTGCACCTTGTACTGCTCGCGCTGGTAGAGGAGGTTGTAGTAGGTCGTCTCGACGTTGAAGATCATCGTGAGGACCGTGCTCTTGAAGTTGAGGTTCGAGATCCTCACGCCGAGCCGCGCACTCTCGATGAGGGCGCGGTTGTAGTCCGTGCCGGCGCCCTGGAGCAGGGGCTGGGCGACGCTGATGGAGGCGTTTCCGCCGAAGGCGGGATTTGGCAGGCTGTACACCGGGTTGTAGTCGGAGCGCACCAGGTTGTAGCCGAGGGACACGGTGCCCCCGGTCAGGAGCGTGTCATTGACCGTGAAGGCCGCCGTCTCGTAGCTCGAGTAGGGTATAGTCGTGATGATCAGCTGGTCCTGGGGCTCCTGGGTCACCTGCTTGTTGAGGTTGAACCCGAAGATCGGCTCGAAGGCCGCCTGCTGGATCGTGACGTCGTCGACCGACTCAAAGATCGAGAACTGCTGGATGCGCACGGAGAAGTTCCGCCCCAGCGCCTGGGCGATGCAGCTCTGGAGCGTCACCTGGCCCGAGAGATCGATCGGTGGCGCGGTGTCCCCGAAGGCAGGGGGCTGCGGGTCGGGGGCCTGGGCGGCGCCGCTGGAGGCGAACGCAAGGAGGCAGAGCAGGGCAACGCCCGCGAGGTGGAGGGGACGGGACATGGGTGGAAGGGATAGGGCGGCGATGTATGAATCAACACCGCTATGGGCCCCAAAGTTACTCTTTTTCTACGTGCGGCGCCGCGAACCGAGGGACGGTCGAAACCCTTGGTTGAGCGGCGGCCCCTGAAACGGGGTCACTTGGCCGCCGTCTCGGTCCGCTTGAGCTCCGTGTCGACGATCTCGCGCATCTCGGAGGTGGTCACCGCCCGGGCGAACGTGTCGGCGATCTGGAGCTTGGTCTGCGCAAAGAGGGGATTGGTGCCATTGGCGGCCGGCACCTTCTTGTCGGCCGCATACACGAGGACGCCCTTGTCGGCCGTCGCCTCCATGTCGGAGACCGAGCCCTTGTCGAGGGTGTCCAGCGCGCCAAGCACGGACGGATCGATGTCCTTCGGCTGGGCGCGCAGGGTAAAGGCCGGGAAGTTCTTCACGGTCACCTTCTCGGGGCTTGCGGCCTCCTCGGCGGCCCTGTCGATGGACTCGCCCTCGCCGAGGCGGCGGATGATGCCGGCCTTGAGCGTGCGGCCGAACGCCACAAAGCGGATGCGCCTCTGGTTGTCGAGCGCGTCAGCCCGGACCTTGTCGCGGACCTCGGCGAGCGACGGCTCGCGCGACGGGATCAGTTCCTTCCAGATGAGGACGACCGCGCCCGACGGGGTGGGGAGGCCCTCCGAGTAGAACCTGTCGGCGTTGAGCTGGAAGGCCGAGGCCGCCACCTGCTTGTCGCCGCCGAGCTCGGCGGGACCGGCATCGGCCGTGAACGGGGCGAGGGTCGTGGGCTTGAGGTTGTGGGCGGAGAGGTAGGCGTCGACCGTCTCGCGGGTGACCTTGCCCTCATACAATGCGTAGGCCAGGTCGGACGCGGCCTTCTCGGCGATCTGGTTGGCACGCTGACCGAGGAGCGTCTGGCGCACCTGGGGCTCAACCGCGGCGTAATCCTTGGCGGGATCGCTGGTGACGGTCACGCCCTTTGCGGGGGCCGCTTTGGGGAAGTGGGTCGGGTTGGCCTCGTAGAACTCGTGGACCTCCTCGTCGGTGGCCGTGGCCTGCGCCAGGTAGGCGGACGACGGGAACTGGACAGCTTCCGCGACAACCTGCGGGGGGATCGTGTAACGGAACGAATTATCAGCAAAGAACTTGGTGATCTCGGCATCCGTGATCGTCAGGCCGGGCTCAAACGAGGCATAGGATGTCGTGATCGTGGAGAGGGTCCATGCCGTGTCGCCCCTGGTGAGGATGTCCTTCACGTCGGAAGGCAGGACGTAACCCGGGCCCGCCAGCAGGCGTTGCAGCCGGATCATCCTGACGTCGTCGCCGATCACGCGGGCGATGTCGCCCTCGGACACCGTGCCGCCGTCCTTGAGCGAGCTCCGGAACTGGTCGTAGCGCGACACGTCGAACTGGCCGTCCGGGCCGGCGAAGAGCCGGAGCGTCTTGATGTAGGTGGTGATGTCGGCAGCTGTGGGCTCGGGAAGGTGGAGCTCGTCGGCAAGGTGCTTGGCCGCAATCCGTTGGAGCATGAAGAACTGGAGCTGGTCATCCGTGGCTCCCTGGCCGTACTGGAGCTCGGCGCTGATGCGGGCATCGCCGATCAGCTGGCGCCGGTCCTCGAGGGAGAGCAGGTTGTGCCCGAAGAAATCGCGGTCGGCCGTCTTGTGGTCGGGGCGCCCGATGCCGGGGGTCGACCCGATCGTGAAGATGAAGGGGATCACCATTCCGACAAGGAGGACCGCGAAGATGAGGCGAAAGTGGTGCTGGAACGTGCGCTGAATCCAGGAAATCATATGGGTAAAGGGGCAGTGAGGCTAGGGCGCCCCCGGGGGCTGGCAACGCTTATTTGCCGGCCTCCTCCTCGATGAGGAGTTCCTCGACCGACTTGTTGAAGTAGCCGGCGTGGCCCGCGCACTCGGAGGCTGCCGTGAAGTCGCGCACGATGGGGTCGATTCTCTCCAGGGGATCGCCGGAGGGGGTTGCCCCGAGACCGTCCGCCGCCGCCTTGAAGTCAAAGAGCGTGATCCGGGAGAGCGGCTTTGCCGGCTGGTAGACGATCTCGGTGTTCTGGGAGCCCGGGGCGGGACGCACGGCCATCACGTATCCCGCGTCGACCATCCGGTTCAGGCACTCGTTCACGATCTGCGCGGGCAGTCTCACGGCGACGGACAGCTCTGCTGCCGAGATCGGCGGCGCCGACTCGTGGAAGCGGCGGCACACGGCCATCAGCACGGCCAGCGACAGCCTCTCGCGGTTGGCCGCGCTCAGGCTGCCCCAGGCCAGCCGGCTGTTTCGCACGTGGACGTTCTGGACGGCGTAGCTGATCTGGCCGCCCACCAGGACGAACAGCCAGAAGACGTAGAGGCCGAACATCAGGACGGGGATGATGCCGAGAGAGCCGAAGAGGCTGCGCGTCAGGAGCACGCGCTTCAGGTAGAGGAACTGCAGGAAGTTGTTCGCGGTGAGGAGCAGGGCGACTGCGAACGCGCCCGAGAGGGCCGCCATCCAGTGCACCCGCGTGTTGGGAATCGCGCGGTAGAAGACAGCCAGGACGGCGACAAGCACCACGAAAGAGAACGACGGCAGCGAAAACCGCGTGAGGCGCAGGATGTCGTCCCCGAAGGGCAGCCTGCCGAGGAACACGTTGACGAAGGCGCCGGCGCCGAGGACGGCGACGGCGGCGAAGAAGAGGATCCCGCCCAGCGTGAGGATGGTCCAGTAGAACGCGACGCGGCGCAGCAGTGTCCGGCCGCGCCGCACGCCCCAGATCTCGTTGAACGCGTCCTCGATCGACTTGAAGAGGAAGAGGACGATCACGACGAGCAGCACGGCGCCGACGGCGCCGGCCGTCTCGGAGCGGGCGCCCTTGATGAAGCCGTTGATCATCTCGACGAGCTGCGGGTTGACAGGGACCTTGCCGCCGTTGTCCAGGCCCTCGTACTGCTGCAGCTGCGGCGCGACGAAGGTGATCAGCCTGTTCAGGGCGTCGACGGCCAGGTTGGGGTCGCGCTCGCCGAACAGCGTCGATGCGACCAGCATCGCGATCGCGATGAGCGGGCCCAGGCCCAGGAGGGAGCTGAAGCTCAGGTCCGCGGCGCGGCTGGCCGTCTTTGTCTCGAGGAACGTGGTCGACGTCGTGGAGACGATCCTCAGGAAGGCGAAGAACCAGCCCTTCAGCGAACTGTCGTTCAGCCTCGAGGCCTGCCAGATGTCCTTCTTCCAGAGGCGGCTGATCGCCGAACCATTGCCCGTGTCCGGCATCCGCTCAGACCGAAAGCAGGAAGTACGCGGTGCCCGCCGAGCCCACCACGCCGAGGCTCGACACGATGAGGATCGGGAGCATGTCCACCCAGATGGTCGCGAAATAGAGCCCGACGGAACCGGCGACGACCGTGAGGATCGGAATCGTCATGCCCTGGGTGAAGAAGACGAAGCCGAAGAAGCCCAGGCCCGCGGCGGCCCTGAACCGCACGAAGGGATAGAACTGGACGACGCCCAGGCCGAGCATGACGGCCATGAACAGGTCGATCACGCCGAGGAAGGAGAGCGGCTGGGCGATCAGCTTGCCGATGTCCATCGCCGAGATGGCGTCCGCGGAGGGGAGGATCTCGCCGGCTGCGGCGAGGACGAGGCACGCGACCGCGGACCACATGCCGATGCGGGCGGCGTGCGCCTGCATGATGGCCGGGTCGATCTTGTCCTTCGTGTCGGACGTGCGCCCCTCGGCGCCCGCCAGCATGTCCTCGACCGTGATCGGTGCCAGGGCGTCATGGTGCTTGACGGTCGGCACCACCTCCTTCGCCTTCATGCGCAGCTTGCGCTTCTCGGGGAAGAGGGTCGATTTCAGCGTGTCGTTGTTGCCGATGAGCGACCAGTCCTCGACATTCGGGTCGTACCAGAGGGTCTCAATGGTCACCTGGCCGGTCTCCGCGAGCGACACGAGCTGCTCCAAGTTGTACGGCCCGCGGGCCTCGTTCTCGGACGCCTCACGGATGTAGTATTCCTGCGTCGTCGCCATGTGGGGGCAGGGTGGTTGGCGGCGGGGGGGGCGGCAAGCGCGTTTTGCTTCACATGCGCTCGAGCGTGCGCAGTCCGAGCAGGCCCAGGCCGGTCTCAAGGACGAGGAGCGTGCGCGAGCACAGCATGAGGCGGCGTGCGCGGACGACGGGGTCGTCGACGATCACCTTGTCGGCGCTGTAGAAGGTGCTGAACTCGCTCGCGAGCTCGTAGAGGTAAAGGCAGAGGAAGTGCGGGCACAGGGTCTCGGTCGCGAGGCGCACGGCGTCCGCGAACTTGACGATCCGCCGGGCGAGCGCCACCTCGCCCGGCGTCTGGAAGGGGTCCGCTCCCGCCTCCACGGCGGTGTCGCCGCAGACCAGGCCCTGCTTGCGGAAGATGGACCGGACGCGGGCCACGGCGTAGAGCAGGTAGGCGGCCGTGTTGCCCTCCAGGGTGATCATCTTCTCCCAGGAGAAGACGTAGTCGCTTGCCCGGTTCTGGGACAGGTCCGCGTACTGGACCGAGCCGACGCCGACCACCTCGGCGACCGCCCGGCGCTCCGCCTCGGGGAAGTCGGGGCTCTTCTCGGTCACGAGCGCGAAGGCGCGCTCGGCGGCCTCGTCCAGCAAGTCGCGCAGCTTGATGTTGTCGCCCGTGCGGGTCTTCAGCGGCCTGCCGTTCTCCCCGAGCACGGTGCCGAAGTCGACGTGCTCGAGCGCGGGCACCTTCCTCGAGCGCTTCGCATACCACTTCTTCGCCGTGAGGAAGAGCTGCTCGAAGTGGTCCCCCTGGCGCTTGTCGACCACGTAGAGGATCCAGTCCGCCCGGAAATGCTCGGTGCGGTAGAGGATGGTGGCCAGGTCGGTGGAGGCGTAGTTGGCGGCACCGTCCGACTTGCGCACGATCAGCGGCTGAGCCTTGAAGCGGGGATGCTCGGGATGGAAGACCACGACGGCTCCCTCGCTTGGCTGCGAGACGCCGTCCTCGGCGAGCTCGGCGTAGACCCGCCCGACCTTGTCGTTGTAGAAGCTCTCGCCGAGCGTCTCGTCGAAACGGATGCCGAGGCGGTCGTAGATGCGCTGGAACGCAGCCAGGCTCACCGCGTTGATGCGCGCCCAGAGGGCGAGGTTCTCGGGGTCGCCGGCCTGGAGCTTCACGAGCTCGGCGCGCGCCTCCTCCAACACGGCCGGGTCGGCGTCCGCCGCCGCGCTGCCGAGCTTGTAGAGGCGCTCGAACTCCTCGATCGGGTCGGCCGCGAGGGCCGCCTCGTCCAGGTGGCGCTTCACCGCCCAGATCAGCTTGCCGTACTGGGTGCCCCAGTCGCCGATGTGGTTGTCGCGCACCACGCGCGCGCCGGTGAAGGCGAGCATGCGGCAGATGGCCTCGCCGATGACGGCCGAGCGCAGGTGGCCGACATGCATCTGCTTCGCCGCGTTGGGCGAGCTGTAGTCGACGACCCAGGTCTCGCCCCTGTGTGCGGCGCCGGCGCCGGCGGCCAGGGCCTCCCGCGTGGCGTGGGCCTTCAGCCAGTCCATGAGCAGGGACGGCCGGGCCGAGAAATTGATGAACCCGGGGCCGGCGACAGAGACGTCGAATGCCTCCCGGATCGCCGGGGGCAGGGCGCCGACCAGCGCCTCCGCGACGGGGCGGGGGGACTTTCCGGCCCTCTTTGCAGCCCCGATGACCCCGTTGGCCTGGAAGTCGCCGTGCCTCGGGTCGGAGGTCCTCACCCCCGGCAGAAAGGCCCCCTTTTCGATCCCCAGGGACGCCGCCGCGGCCTCCAGGGCCCGGTTCAGCATGCCGATCAGGTCGAATTCAGGGTGCATCCGGGCACTTCACCATTCCGTTGGCGGCAGGCGCAAGCGCGGACTCTATGGGTCGTTTTGGCTCGACATTTCCCATGAAGCCTATTGGCTCGTACGCTTTCCCCGTTCCGGGGCCCTTCCAGCCTCCCGCCCATCTACTCCATGACGAGCAAACGCAACATCCCCGCAAGACGGTTCATCAAGCCTACCTTTAACTTCTTGATTGAGAAGAAGCGCGACGGCGGCGAATTCACGCAGGAGGAGATCCGCTATATCATAGACAGCACGCTGGACGGCGAGATGCCGCTGCACCAGCTGGCGGCCCTGGCGATGGCCATCTACTTTTCCGGCATGTCGGCGCAGGAGACAGCCGACCTGACCGAGGAGATGATGCTATCTGGCGAGGTGATAGACCTTTCCCACATTGCGAAGCCGAAGATCGACAAGTACTCGACGGGCGGCGTCGGCGACAAGACCTCGCTCGTCCTGGTGCCCCTGGCCATGGCCTCGGGCGTCGTGGTCCCGATGATGTGCGGGGTCGAGCACGACTACGTCATCAACACGTTGGAGAAGCTTGCGGCCATCCCCGGCTTCAAGGGCCACCAGACCAACGAGCAGTTCGCCCAGCAGCTGGCCCGCATTGGCGGCGCCATCATCGCCCAGAACGAGGACCTCGCCCCGGCGGATGCGAAACTCTATGAGCTGCGCAAGGACACGGGAACGATCCCGAGCCTCCCCCTGATCACGGGCAGCGTCCTCTCCAAGAAGCTCGCGGAGGGAGCCGAGGGCCTCGTGATCGACGTGAAGTGGGGCAACGGATCATTCATCAAGGACTTGGAGCAGGCCAAGCAGCTGGCCCGCTCGATGACCCGCGTTGGCCGCTCGATGAAGCGCCGGTGCGTCGCCCTCGTCACGGACATGAACCAGCCCCTCGGCGACTCGGTCGGCACCGCGCTCGAGGTCAAGGAGGCGATCCAGCTCCTGCGGGGCGAGGGCCCCGAGGACGTCAAGGAGCTCGTCCTCAAGCTCGGCATGGAGATCGTCCGCCTGGCAGGCGTCGCCGGCTCGACGCTTTCGGCCAAGCAGACCGTCCAGCGCCACCTCACGGACGGCTCGGCCCTCGAGAAGTTCAAGGAGCTCGTCAAGGCGCAGGGCGGCGACACGACCTACATCGACCATCCCGAGAAATTCCCGCAGGCAAGGCATATCCGCAAGCTCCCGGCGCCCAAGCGCGGCTATGTCCACACGATCAACGCGGCGATGATCGCCCGCGGGGTGCACCTGCTCGGCGCGGGCAAGGAGAACCCGCACGACAAGATCGACCATTCCGTCGGAGTCTCGGAGATCAAGAAGGTCGGCACGCAGGTCAAGCAGGGCGAGCCCCTGATGATGATCCATTACAACGACGAGGCGAAGCTCGAGCAGGCCCTTGAATACTTCAAGAACGCCTACCGCCTTGCGCCGAAGCGCCCGACGCCGCCCCCGGCGATCGTCGAGCGCGTCGCCTAGGCACGGGCGTCGGGAGTGACCGTGGTTGACCGCTCGTCCTGGCCGCGGCCTTGGGCCCAGCTCAAATACGTCACCTTCCAGCCGGCAATCTTCCCGAGGCTGCTCGGCGAGGTCTCGCCAGGGGCGCGCCCGGGCGACTGGGTCTCGGTGTATGACAAGAACGGGGAACCCGTGGGCGCCGGCCTCTTCAACCCAAGGGCGAAGATCCCGCTGCGCGTCGTCGCGCACGGCTCCCAGCCGATAGGGGAGGACTATTTTGAGGGCGCCATCAGGCGCGCCGTCGCCCTGCGCCGCGAGGTGTTCAAGCTGGACGCCGAGGCCGACGCCTACCGCCTGATCAACTCCGACGGCGACGGCCTGAGCGGCCTCACCATCGACCGCTACGGGGACGTCCTGCTCTGCGAGGTGTTCAGCCTCGGGATCGCGCAGCGCCTCCCGGGATGGCTTGCACTCCTGCACCAGCTCGCGGGCACGACGCACGCGCGGGTCCAGGTCGACCACGACCTGGGCAGCCTTGAGGGGATCAAGCCCTCGACGTTCAAGGAGACGAACGCGGCGGCGCCCGGGACGGTGAAGATCCGAGAGAACGGCGTCCGGTACGAGGTGGATTTTGCCGAGGGGCACAAGACCGGGTTCTTCTGCGACCAGCGCGACAACCGCAGGCGCGTCGCCCTTTTTGCGAAGGGCGCGCGGGTCCTCGACCTGTGCTGCTACTCGGGCGGATTCTCGCTGAGCGCCAAGGTCCTCGGGGGCGCGGAGGACGTGACCGGCGTCGACCTGGACGAGGTCGCGGTCGCGCAGGCCAGGCGCAACGCCAACCTGAACCAGGTCAGGCTCAGCCTCGTGCACGCGGACGCCTTCGCCTACGCCCGCCAGATGTTCCAGAACAAGGAGTCGTGGGACCTCGTCATCCTCGACCCGCCGAAGTTCATCTTCACCCGCGACGCCCACGGCAACTGGGAGGGGCGCCAGAAGTATGAGGACCTGAACCAGCTCGCCCTCGGCCTGGTCAGGCCCGGGGGCATCTTTGTGACCTGCTCCTGCTCGGGGCTCCTCAGCCTCGAGGACTTCGAGCAGCACGTCATCAAGGCCGCGCACCGGCTGAACAGGCGCCTGCAGTTCCTGGACAGGACCGGCCCCGGGCCGGACCACCCGGTGTATTCCAACTGCCTCGAGGGGCGCTACCTCAAGGTCCTCTGGGCCCGCGTCACCTGACGCGGCTCAGGCGCGGCCGAGGTACGAGCCATCCGCGGTGCTGACCCGCACGAGCTCGCCTTCCTTGACGAAGAGCGGCACCTGGATCATCAGGCCCGTCTCAAGCTTGGCCGGCTTCTGCACGTTGCTGGTCGTGTCGCCGCGGATGCCGTCGGCCGACTCGATGACCCTCAAATTCACGGCGCTGGGAAGCTCCACGGTCAGGGGCTTCTCATCGACGAAGAGGACATCCACCTTGCCGCCGGCGGTGAGGTAGTTCTTCACGTCGCCGAGGGTCTCCGAGGAGATCTCGATCTGGTCGAACGTGGTCGGGTCCATGAACGCGAATGCGTCGCGATCGGCGTAGCTGAACTCGAGCGTGCGCCGGTCCGTCGGCAGCACCTCGATCGTGTCCGTGGACGCGAAGCGCTGGTCGAGCGCCTTGCCGTAGCGCAGGTTGCGCATCTTCACTTGGACGAAGGCGCGCAGGTTGCCCGGCGTCCGGTGCTGCGTCTCCATGACAAGGTGGGGCTCGCCGTTATGTTTGATTACCTGACCTTTGCGAATGTCGTTTGCTGCGGGCATGGCGTCGTGGCGTGTCGGGGGGCTCTTTCTATCGGTGGGAGGTTCAGTCCTAAGCACGCCGTCACGCCTGTCAAGGCCTTGCCCTTCAACTCTCCGCGCTTGCGCTGACCGGGCACGGCTGCCGACACTCTCTCTTTTAACCCTCTATGAAACAACGGACCCTGTCGCGCGCTGTAACCATCAAGGGCAATGCGCTGCACACCGGAGATGCGGTGACCCTTACAATGAAACCGGCCCCCGCGAACCACGGGGTCGTCTTCAAGCGGGTCGATCTCGCCGGGTCGCCGGAGATACAGCCCCGGGTCGACTTCGTGACGGACCTGGTCCGGGCGACGACGATCCAGTCCGGGCACGTCAAGGTCCACACGGTCGAGCACGTCCTGAGCGCGCTGAGCGGGTGCGGCGTCGACAACGTCCTGGTTGAGATGAACGCCTCCGAACCCCCGATCATGGACGGATCGGCCCGGCCCTACGCCGACCTCATCGTGGAGGGGGAGCCGGTCGAGCAGGACAAGGACCGGGAGTACTACGCCCTCGACACCCCGGTCTCCGTGACCCGCGGGAACTCGTCCCTCATCGCGCTGCCCCACGACGGACTCAAGATCTCCTGCACGTCCGCGGACGACCGCGGCATCCACACACAGCACCTGTCGCTGTCCGTCGACCCCGAGTCCTACTTCGCGCAGATCGCCCCCGCGCGCACGTTCACCATCTACGAGGACATCGAGGAGCTCCTGAAGATGGGCAAGATCCGAGGCGGCTCGCTGGACTCGGCGATCGTGATCAAGGGGGACAAGGTGCTCTCCAAGGAGCCGCTGCGCTTCAAGGACGAGTTCGTCCGGCACAAGATCCTGGACATCATCGGCGACATCTCGCTGCTCGGCATGCCGCTCAAGGCCCACATCGTGGCGACGCGGCCGGGCCATGCGCTCAACGCCGAGCTGACGAAGGCGCTCTTCGTGAAGCTCCAGGAGCGAAAGAAGGGCGGCTCGAAGCGCAAGGGCGCGCTGCGGCCGACGCCCGAGGCCGATGTCGAGTCCATCGACATCCGCAACATCCTCGACATCCTGCCGCACCGCTACCCGTTCGTGATGATCGACAAGGTGGTCGAGTTCAAGGGGGCCGAGGAGCTGGTCGCCGTGAAGAACGTGACCTTCAACGAGCCCTATTTCCAGGGGCACTTCCCCGGTGACCCCGTGATGCCCGGCGTCCTCCAGCTTGAGGCGATGGCCCAGGCCGCCGGCGTCCTCATCGTGCGCTGGAACAACTGGATCCCGAAGCCGGCGTTCTTCATGAGCGCGGACAAGGTGAAGTTCCGCAAGCCCGTGCGCCCCGGCGACCAGTTGCGGATCCACGCGAAGCTGACCAAGGTGCGCAACGGAAAGATCGCCCTGGCCGACGTGAGCTGCTCCGTCGACGGCGCGGTCGTCTCTAGCGCGAGCCTGATGATCACGATCCTCGGCGACGGCGAGTGACCGCGGGTGGCGCCTACTTCTTGTAAACGAGGGCCGGGTCGAAGGCGCGCTTCGCGGCAAACTCCAGGGTGAGGGACTGCGGCTCGCCCGCCTTCGCGCCCGGAGCCAGCTTGCGGTAGAAGCACGACGGGTAGCCGTTGTGGCACGCGCCCAGGCCCGCGTTCCTCACCTTCAGGAGGATGACGTCCTGGTCGCAGTCCACGAAGAGGTCGACGACCTTGAGCAGGTTCCCGGACTCCTCGCCCTTGACCCACAGCTTGCCCCGCGACCGGCTCCAGTACGTGGCCTTGCCGGTCTCGATCGTGCGCGCGAGGGATTCCGCGTTCATGTGCGCGAACATGAGCACCTCGTTCGTGGCATGGTCCACCGTGATGCAGGGGATCATGCCGTCCGGCCCGAACTTGGGTTGGAGCAGCGTTCCGAGCTCGACCTCGGCACTCGAGGTGCGTGGGGGGAATGTGGCGGCTTGTGTCATGGAGGAGGGGTTCAGGAGCCGGGAACCTCGCCCAATTTCCTGAGGTAGTCGAACGTGTAAAGGCCGGTCCTGTGGCCGTCGCTGAAGTCGAACCGTATGGCGTAGTTGCCGACCTGCTCCCAGCCGGTGACCCGCACCCCGGCATGGGTGGCGCGCCTGTCGCCCCCGTACTTGTTTCCAAACACGTCGTGCTCGCCCTGGTTCTCGGCGCTGGGGGAGGCGCGCCTGAGGGCCTCGTGGGAGACGTAAGACTCCGCCCCGTCGGCCCAGGCGACGGCTATCTCGTTGCCTATGGACTGGATGTTGAGCGGCGCTTGCATGGGAGGCCGGCCAATCTCGGCCCGTCCCGGCGCGACCGCAAACGGCAATTTTTGGGGGATGGGGAAGGCCGCATTCCGGGCGGTTTGCCATTGCCCCGGCCCCCCCGGGATGATAGTTCTTGCCGTCTCATGGGACGCCAATGGCTTCATGCGAAACGCGCGATCGTCAACTTGAAGAAGGGGCAGGTCGTGGGGAAGATGGTGAAGGAGATCGCGGTCGCCGCGAAGCTCGGGGGCCCGGACCCCGCCGCCAACGCGCGGCTCTTCGCCGCCCTTGAGAAAGCCCGCAAGGCCAGCGTGACCCGGGACGCCATAGAGCGGGCCATCAAGAAGGGCGCCGGCACGGGCGACGACAAGATGGCCCTGGAGCACGTCGTCTTCGAGGGCTACGCCCCGCACAAGGTACCGGTGATCGTCGAGGTCTACACCGACAACCACCAGCGGACCGCCCCCGAGATGCGCTTCCTCTTCAAGGGCGGCGTGCTGGGCCATGCCGGCAGCAACAAGTTCCTGTTCGACCACGTCGGGATCGTCGAGGCGCACCACGCGGACGCCGCCGTGGACCTCGAGGCCGCGGCCATCGAGGCCGGCGCCAACGACTTCGAGGTCCTCACGCACCAGCAGAACGACGACATCCCCGAGGGGCACGCGGGCGCGCGGTTCATCACCGACCTGAAGGCGGTCCATGGGGCCTCGACCTGGCTTGCGAAGAACGGATGGACCGTCGTCGCGAGCGAGCTCGGGTACCTTGCGAAGACATTCCCGGAGTTGGATGACGCCTCGCGGGCGAGCGTCGGGGAATTCCTCCAGGCCCTTGAGGACCACGACGATGTCCAGCGCGTATGGGCCGCCGTCAAATGACGCGCAGGGCGCTGATTGCCAACGGTTGACACAGCCCCGCCTTTTTCCGAAATGAAGGGTCTACCCTCCCCGCTGTGAATATCCTCATCGTCGAAGACGAAGCCACTTCGCGCGAAATGCTGCTGAGCATCCTCAAAGCCGAGGGTGACCACCGCATCATGACCGCGGCCGACGGCGACGACGCGCTGAAGCTGATGGAGGACCCGCAGCACCCGTTCGACGTGGTGTTCCTCGACCTGATGCTGCCCTCGATCTCGGGCCTGGACCTGCTCGAGCGCGTGAGGGCCACGCCGGCGTGCCGTTACGTGAGGGTGATCATTTGCACGACGTCCACGGACAGCGCGACGGTGGTGCGCGCGGCGCGCCTCGGGGTGCGCCACTACATGGTCAAGCCCGCGGACAAGATCCGGGTCTACGAGCAGCTCAACATCATCAAGGCCGAGATCGCCGGGTTGCAGAAGATCGAGAAACCCGAGGAGGCCGCAGGCCGCCTGGGCCTCGACCTTCCGTCCTACAAGGCGAAGGTGAGCAACACGCTTGAGACCATGGAGCGGTGGCTGACGCACGCCAAGGCGAGCTCGCAGACCGTCGACCGCCAGCAGCTTGCGGCGGACACGGGCAGGCTGAAGGTCGACGCCCTGGACCTGGGCCTGCGCGAGGTCGGGCGCCGGTTCTCGACGCTGGAGACGAGGCTCTCCATTGAGACCAAGGGCGACGTCCCGGACTCGAGGGCGATCGAGATCGCCTTCATCATGAGCCACCTTCACGGCGAGCTGAACCGTGTCCGCTCGGTGCTGAAGATCATCGTCCCGGACAAGGCTTAGGCCCTCCGGGGCCGCCCCGTCAGGGGCCGGCGTCGGGGACGCGCTTCCAGAACCCGACCCGCCTGCCGTCCTCGTCCTGATAGGTGAGGATGTCGCACCAGACATACTGCGGCGAGACGGCCGCGTTGATCTTCGTCCACATCTCCGGCGTGTCGCCGGGCCGGTACCAGAGGACGTAGTCGATGCCCTGGGCGACGAGCCAGTTGCCGGCATCCGGGATGCCGCCGGCGTAGAAGAGCATCAGGCGGTCATGGCGCCGGCGGATGTCCTCGCGGTTCTCGCGCCAGAGGAGCTCATGGCCCCACCAGCCGAGCCACATGCGCTGGCCGGCAAAGAGGGGGATCACGGCGGAGTTGACGAAGGCGCCCTGCTCGTCGGGCCTCTCGATGACGACCCCGGGCTTCTCCACCTTCAGGCGGCCGAGCATGAGCCTCGGGAACTCGTCCTTTGTCAGGTAGTACGTCCCCTCGATCTTGCCCCGGGAATCCTTCGGGCCGTACCACATGGGCTGCCACAGGTCGTACACGTAGAAGCAGGGATAGAGGCAGAAGAAAAAGCCCACGAGCCGGACCCATTTGCGCTTGGACTGCTCGAGGACGACGGGTGCCAGCGTCATCAGCGTGCCGGCCATCACCCAGGGCCACCACTTGAGGGTCGTGTTGAAGCGGTCGAAATGCCCGGTGTACTCGTCGTCCACGTAGAAGAATTCCGTGAAGAGGAGCAGCGTGAGCCAGAGGACGGCGAGGCGGCGGCCCTGCGACGTGCCCGAGGCCAGGCCGAGCAAGATGAACGCGATCGTCGGCAGGAAGAAGAGGATGAACAGGAACGGCGGCGTGTGCTCCACCGCGGGGACAAGGCGGACGGCCGTGTCGTAGCCCGAGGCCGCGGCCGTGAACGCGGACAGGTAGACCCATGCGGCGAGCCAGACGATGGCGGCGCCCCCGGCGACGGCCGGGACCAGCCTCTTCCAGTCGCGCCAGTTGACAGCCATCCACATGAAGACGGCGAGGCCCTGGAGAGGGAGCACCCAGGTGTTGGCGAGGAGCGTCCAGGTCAGCGTGGCGCCCACGATGCCCGCGTACCTCGACAGGCGGCTGCGGGTCCACATTAGCATGCCCATGGCGCACAGGCCGAGGAGATAGTACCCCGAGAGCGGCGCGTGGTAGTCGCCGAGGAAGACGACGTACGAGTAGATCTCGCCGGGCAGCTCCATCACGAACGAGTGGTTGTCCCCCTCGGGCATGATGTACTTGTAGTTGTACGCCCTCAGGATAGGACCGAGCGGCGGCTTGTCCATCTGCGCGCTGCCGATGTACCGCATGTTGGTCCACGGGGTGACACTGGTGTCGGTGAAATGGTCGAGGATCGTCACGCCCGTGCCGCCGATGACGAAGCAGGCGATGACGGCGGCTCGGGTCCACGGCCTGCGGGCCACCATGCACACGGCGCCCGAGAAGGCCGTGCCGCCGAGGGCGATCAGCAGGCAGTAGCCGATGTTGTAGGCGGAGCCCGGGGGCAGCAGGAGCACCCGGCCCATGAGCGCCGCGCCGTAGTGCTGGAAGCTGTAGTACTGCGTCGAGAGGTACGGGCTGAACCAGGCGTCCGGCACCGGGATCGTCGCGCCGGTGTAGTAGCTGCAGATGTAGGAAAAGTCCGCGATCTTCTCGGACGATCCGTCGATGTCCGGGTAGATGAACCGCCACGACATGGCGTAGAGGAAGATGAGGGTGCAGGCGCTGAAGCAGCCGCGGAGGCGCCTGAGCGCAAACTCGGCGCGCCAGGCCCGCAGCAGGGCGAGACAGCGCCCCGTGACCCTGCGCGGCTCCCACTTGACGGCGCTCATCACGATCATGGCGATCGAGACCAGCGTCGAGAGGAGGCCGAGCCCGGGCAGCGACGGCCCGAGCCCGTGGTGGCACTCGATCGCGTAGATCGTGGTCACCGCGAGGATCGGCCCCGCGGCGAGCGCGAACCACCGGTTGCGCCAGTACACCCCGGCGATCAGCATCAGGCCCCACAGGTTCACGGCTAGGAGCGTGAGCGTGAAGAGCAGTCCTAGGTATTGCATGCGGCTGGGCTCGGGGAGGGATTGATGCGCCTCCCACAATGGGGGAATGCCCCGGACGGGCAAGGATTGTCCGGCAGCGGCTAACGCTCGGTAAGCATGAACCAGGTCTGCCACGTGAGCCGGCCCGTGAAATAGGCCATGGCCGCGATCGCGCAGACAAAGGGAAACGGATCTCTGTGCCCCGAGAACCAGGCGATCGCCCCGAGCGGGATGTCGATGGCTGCGAGGGAAAGGCAATAGACCTTGATCCGCCGCCTCCTCGCGAGGTCCTCGCCGGGCACGACACGGAACCAGCCCCGCCTGACGTCGTGCTCCAGGTTTTGCCTGAGGATCTCGTGGACGTCGCGCGGGGCAACCTTTTCGTCGGGCACCGTGACGGCGAACGCGTCCTCGGGCACCCCGGCAGGCTCGTTCAGCCGCTCAAACTCCTTCGGCTTGAACGCAAAGTCGGCGCGCGGGGTGTCGTCCTCCTGGCCCATGGGGGGGAACTGTGGCGCGGGGGGAGCCCGGGGCCAACACCGAAACCGGCGTCAGCCCTTGGTCGTATAGAGGGCCACGAGCGCCGCCCCGATCGCCTGGGACAGCTCGCCGAGCTCGGAGGCCGCGAACTTGATCGTGGCCCGCTGCGCCGGCCAGAGGAACGGCATGGCAGCCTCGCGAAGGACGTTGATGTAGCGCTCCCGGAACTCGGGCGTCGTGGCCTCGTGGTCCATGAGCCCGCCGCCCACGACGACGAAGCCCGGGTCCAGGGCGAGGCAGAGCGAGGCGGCGTGCAGCCCGAGCGCCCGGGCCTGGAAGTCGAAGATCTCGGTCGCCAGCGGGTCGGCCTTCTGCGCCAGCGTGCGCACGGACATGGCTTTCTCCTTGGACGTCATCGGCGAGCGGGCGAGCTCGT
>Ga0302326_10014004_pt1 | contig 16996 bp, 12 predicted proteins | sample Palsa_T0_3_FD_202264 | JGI IMG/M metagenome (GOLD analysis project Ga0302326, IMG submission 202264) | Peat permafrost microbial communities from Stordalen Mire near Abisko, Sweden - Palsa_T0_3 | ecosystem: Environmental > Terrestrial > Soil > Palsa > Peat permafrost | place: Sweden: Abisko...
AGCCGCCCCGGCCCGACGATTACACTCTTCTCGGCGTCCGTCTGGCGACCGTCTGGCCGGTCTTAGAATCTACGGAACTTCCGCACGGGGCCTATGTTGGCATCATCACGGGAGCGCGACTCGCAAACGCCGACGGCAACATCGGAACGAATTGGGACTATCCGGAGTCGAGTATCGTGCGCACGAGCCAGCTGTCCGAGAAGAGCTTCACGCTTCACGGTATGAAGTTGCTGCGCGTCGAGACCACGGACGGCCCCGAATCTCGCGTGGCGGCGCAACTTACCGCATTCACGCCGAACGGGTATCGCTTAGCGGCGTCGCTGCACGTGGGCGATTACGTCGAGCTCGCGCTGCAGAACGATAAGAACGTTCGGGGCGCGATCGTCGCCGAAAGTTCGGACTATGTGGTAATCCAGGATGGTGACAATCCGCCCGAGCGAATTGCGCGCGTTTCCATATCGACTGTCACGTCCCAAACGATCACGCACAGCGCCAAGTTGGCGATCCCGATCTCCGCGCCGATCGAGCCGACCACGCTTTCGTTTAACGTGCGTAACGATGCCAGCCTCCGCGTTCGCATCGGCCTCACCTACGAGGGGCCCGACGGAAGCCGCGAGACGTTTCCCGCGGTCGATCATGAGGCAACCGATGCGAGCGGCGCGGATGTCGAACCCGACTTTACTCACCCTGCGGTTCTTCCGGGGACGACAGTCTTCGATCTCGCCGTGCCGATCGATCTTTCGCTGACGCAGAATCCTTTGGAGAGTGCCACCGAGTACGATCTCGATCTTTGGAGCATCGAGCGCTTCCGCTTCGGCGGTTCCCAACATCGTCTTGCCGGCATCGAAATCGAATTCACGCAACCTCCGGATGGCGGGCCGGCGAACCGCCAATATTCGATTGCGGTCGGCAATCTGAAGGTCTCCCGCGATCGCCTCTTCGCGGGGGATGGCAGCGCGTCCGCGGTCGGGCCGGCTCTGCTTCGCCTCGACGGCGCGCCCGTGAGCCTTTCGCAAGCGAGGCCGATCCCAGATTCGTCGCTGTACTTTACGGGTCAAGCCGAGCTCGGCGTATTGCGCGCGGGCGGCCACGTGATCAATTCCGTACCACTCGACGAAGTGAAGGTACGAGCGGCGACCCTTTCCCGCGGCGCGCCGGGTCATTTTTACGGCGGCCAAGTCAAACGGTTCGATATAGAAACGCCAAGTGAGTTCACGGGCTCGTTGGCGGGCGCTGGGCTGCTAGTCGTTCCTCATACCTACGACGTCGGCTGGACGCTCGCACTGTGGCCCGCGCGTTCTACCCAACCTGCTTTGACCGGGTTCGCTCTGATCGACTGGCTGCGCTCCTGGGGGCACGTCGTGCCGTCGACGGATCACGTCCCCGTCAACACGAATATCGACGGCTGGTATATCGCGCCCGGGATCGACGGGGAGCAGCGCTTCACGATGTTGTTCGTCCCCGAAGCATTGAACGAGCTTGGGTTCGCGCTGACGTTGCTCGCCGTGCTCGGGTTCGCGGTGGGAAGAAGTCTGAGATGGCGTCGTTGATTCCGACCGCCCAGAGCGGTCCGCGCCGGAATGTCGACCCGTTCTTGCGATCGGTGTGGTCGCTGACGCGCCCGCTGTTGGTCGTGCTGCTCGTCGTCGCCTTGATCGACGCTTTACCCCTATCCGCTGCGGGAATCAGCCCGACGTCATTGCTGAAGGCGACGATTGCGCTGCCGGCCGGGTTCGGGATCGTCTACGGCGCCGGGCGCCGCCAGGCCGTAGGCCTGCTCCTGTTCGTGCTTTATTTCGCGTTGATGGTTGCGCTGATTGCCGCGGGCATCCCCCAGGGAGACGGCGCCTGCGACACGGCGGTCCTCTCGATGTTCGCCGTGACGGCGTGGATGATCGCCCCGTATGTTTTTTCGAAGCAGTTTCGGTCTGGGGCTCAGTCGGCAACGGCGTTCGGCGCGGTCGGACAGAGTGCATCGCGCGGGTTAGAACGCGTCGTTACGCGACTATCGGGCCGGTGGTGGGTCACGCGGGCGGAGTGGACGCTGCGAACGATGCTGATTCTCGTCGCAGGCCTTGCTGCCGCTGCGGTCCTTCTTACACTCGCGATCGTCGCTCGGCGCCTTGACGTACCATCGGCCCTACGACTCTTGGAGATCATCGTCGACGGCGCGATAGGTGCGTGCGCGATCTGGTTCGTCGGACGACGTTTCGGGGGTGCCGTTGCCGGTACCGGCGCTGCGATCCTCTGGGCGTGTTGCGGTCTGCGCCTCGACTACGCTGCCGTTCACAGCGAGGTGCTCGCGCCGACATGCGTCGTTCCACTCTTGGTCGCGCTAGGGCTCGCGCTACGCGACAACGACCGGAGCAGGAATCTGCTGTGGCCGGTGACGCTCGCTTCGATCGTGCCGCTCGCTTTCGTCTGGCCGGCAGTGACCCTGACGATTTGGATCGCGCTGATTTTTGCCTTTTGGAGCGCCGGCTATGTGCGAGAGGCACGTTTGGCATTCGCCGGGTTGATTGGGACGGTCGTCGTCGCCGGCGTCGTTGCGCCGGGAATGGTGCTGGCTCATCTCGGCGCCCAAACGGGTATGTACGACCCCGCGGATGCGATCGACGCGTGCGATTCGGGCTGCGACGGAGGATTGCCGTGGGAGTTCTTTTATCCATCGGCTTTCGGTGCCGTTTACGCGGCTTTCCTCGCCGGCCTTTTAACGGGATCGGTGCATTGGGGCAACGTTCAGGTATACTCCATCGCGCCCGGCTGGGCACAATTGGCGCTGGCAACCGTCGGCGCCGCTTCACTCTATCTCGGCGGCCGGGGACGGCTCGCCAATCTCTGGCTTGGCGCCATCGTCGTTGGGGTTTTGCTCGCGCTGCCTTCGCATTACCTCGGACTCGCGCTCCCGTCGCTGACGCGAATCCTCGTCGCGCTTTCGCCTACCTTCGAGTTCGGCGCGCAGTTCGCGCTCGTGTCGGGTTTTTTCGTAGCAATTCTCGGAGGGATCGGGCTGACGACGATACTCGCTTCGGCTCCAAAGCTGCGAGTCGTCCTCGTCGGCGCGGCGGCCGTGTTCGTGCTCCTCGACGTCGTTTCGTTTCCGATCTACGGCCATCCAGGTTCTGCTCTGGCCACGATAAGCAAAGCAATCCCGCCGTCGCCGGTCCCGCCGAAAGTCGTGTTCTATCCGTACTTGTCGCAAGAGTATGGCCCCGAATTTGAAGATCTCGTGCTAGTAGCTCACCGCCAAGGCCTCAGTTTGCTCAACGAGCACCCGAGCGATGCGGACTTGGACATCTCGGCACCGGACGCGCGGGCAAAACTCGCAACACTCGGAATCCAGTATGTGGTCGTTTCCCTCGGAGACTACACGCGCCGGCGTGAGATGCTCCAGGAGGCGCACGTTTTATTGCCCCTTGCGGCGCGGGCGGCCGCGCCGGCCTGGATGGCTCCGGAACCGAACAAGCTCTTGGGATTCCGCGTTTTGGAAAGCGAGTCTGACGGAACGCTGCTCCTTACGCCGTAAGTGCAGCGCCTGCGGCCTATCCCGAAGGATGAGCCGCGCGGTACGAACTGATGCGTTCGGCCGCGTCGATGTATCTGCGGTCGCCGAGTAGTGCACCCGCGACCGCGAACATGCGGATCACTTCCGGATAGTTTACCGCATAAGGCCGGCCTTCAATGGTCTGATGGTTTAGGCCGGTACGCGTATTACCGGCTTCGCTGACGTGACCGCTGTCCTCGACGCGGGACAACTCCCAATCCGCACAGCGCGTTAACGCCGGCCGCAAGCGCGGATCCTCCACAAACAGAGCGATTTCCCCGATCTTCATACATGAAACCGCGTTATACGACGAATCGGCACCCCCGTGTTCGGGGAAGTAACCGTCCGGCGTTTGCAGGGCGAGCGATCGCGAAAGGAGCGCTTCACCCGCGGCCCGCGCTTGCGGAACGTGCGCAAGCTGGTCTCCGAGAAGAAGTGCTTTCGTGTCTTCGAGCAATCGATTCGTGGCGATTCCGTCGTAGTGTTCCATGTCCGCCAGATGCTCGGGCCGCGCTAGCCAGTCGAGGGCGGACTGGAATTGCGGGACGAGTCCGTCGATGCGCGCTCCATAGCCGGACGCGATCGAAGAGGACCGGAGCAACAGAAGCGCCTCCTCGCTCTCGGCAAGCCAAAACGCGTTGCTCGTAGCCGTATCCATCTTCGCGCCGTCGACCGGGTCGGTCGCGACGTCGTTCGCTTCGCTCGCGTAGTCGAAGCTTCCATCGGATCGCTCGTGCGCTAGCGTCGCCGTAATTGCCGGCCAGTATCGCTCCACCAAGGCGGCGTTGCCTCGAATGGCTCCGCCTTGGATTGGGACCATTGCAGTCCTTTGAAGCCATGGTCCAACCCACGTCTCGCTGTTATGACCTACGAGCCCCCCGCGGGGCACCGGTGCGGCGAAGGCCGGGTCGAACACGTCATTCGGAAGCTTGGCCAGCGCCTCAACTCCGGGCAGCGACGCGGCAAGCACGTCTTGCAGAGAACAGAGCGAGAGCAAGGCGACGAGGGTCAGCGCGGTTCGAATCTTCATACGTTTACTGCGGATACTTCATTACGTCTCGTCAACCTTTGGCAGGACGGCGGAAGAGAGCGGCCGCGAATGCAAGCGTTGCGATCACCTCGAGAAGTAATTCAAGCGCGGAAGCTCCGTGGACGATCACGAGTGTCTCGGGGGCGTCGTGGGGCGAGACGAGCCAACCGTTGAGGGCGGCGTCGAGGCGCAGGTGTTGCGCGAAACGTCCGCCGGCCATCGCAAACCACAAGCTGTCGTAGTAGTCGAGGCTGCGCACGAGCTGCCGCCTTCCCGCCGGAAGTTCCACGACGACGATCCAGGGCGCAAGCCTTCGCCAAGCGAGCGCAGTTGAGGGCGCGGTGCCTCCCTCGAGCGATGCCGTCCTCGGGGGATTGCCTTCCAGCGCGATTGCGCACGCCCCCTCGCAACGCAACGCGCGTACGTCCGGCGGCAACGAAATCCAGAGGTAGCCGTTGGTATCGCTCGCGATGCGGCGGTCCCGGTCGTCGCGAAGCGTTCCACGCACGTCGACAAGGATCTGCTTAACGACGGCTATTTGGAGAAGGCGGGTGCTCGTCGTAAACGCACCTCCGAAAGCCTGTGCGATGTCCGGGTTCGACGCGAAACTCAAGCGCGCGTCGATCCATTCGGTTCGCGGATCGTTGCCGCCGCGCAGATGAGCCAGGCCTTCGTAGTCGTTGCTTGCGTCTGCGGCAATGCCGATCGAGCTCGCGATCGATGGATCGACGTCGCCGAAGAACACGTCGCCGTCGCCCACGTGCCGGCACAGCGTACAAAGGTGGCTGCCGTTTTGCAGCGCGAACAGCGGTGCCGCTTGCGTCATCGCTGGTTGCACCTGTCGACACCCGGACGACGCGGGTCCGAGAACCGCGCTGCCCAACAGCGACGCCGCATCGGCGGATTCCGAAAATCCTTGCCGGCAGATCAAACGATTGGTGCCGAGCCTTGCGAGCTCTCGTGTCGAACCATCCCTCCAGTATGCTTCGAGCGCCGTCGATTCCGGAAACTGGAAGAGATAGGTGTCCAGCGGCGTCGTCTGCAAGGACCGATACGATTGGGCCGGGTCGATTCCGGAACCGTCGTCACCGTACTTGACCGGCTGATACGGCGGGAAAACAGCGTAGCGGCCGGGCTCGTCGCCTCGCTCCGTTAGCGGCAGCTCGAACGCGTTCAGCCATAGCCGGCTCGGCGGGGAATGAACCCACACGACGGCAAGCAGCGCTGCGCTGACCGCACCCGCCGCAAGGAGGGCCGGAAAGCGGGCGAAGGCACTCGCAGAGAGCAAAACGTAACCCGCCGCGATGAGACCAACGACGTCGTATAGTTCGCGATAGAAGCCGAACGGCGGAAAGTTCTCAAACCCCGCAGTCATAAGCGGTGCGAGCGGACCCCGCGTTCCTGACGCAACGAGAGCGAGAACGATGGCAAGCGCCGCAACGACGGCAGTCATGCGTCCTCTGCAAGCGACGATCGCGACGGCGGCAACCGCGGCGAAGAGAGCGACGCCGATCGTACCGGCCCGCCCGTCGAAGGGCGCATCATAATGCGTGAAATAGCCCCGCAAGAGCAACGCGTCGTCGAACCGGACGGACTGGAGTCGCTCCCACGTCGTCGTGATGGGGATGGCTGCTACCGTTGCCGGATGGCTTGCGATGCCTGCGAGAAACGGCAAAAGCGCAATGCCACCGTAGGCTGCGGCAGTTCGCGCTGCCTTGGAGTTGCGCCGCACGAGGCAACCAGCCCACGCGAGAAAGAAGAACTGGGGTTGGAAGGACGCTCCAAACATCGCTAACGTCGTCGTCCGAACGTCCGGCTGTGGCGCCAAGAGCTCGCTCCACACGAGGGTCGTACTTGCGTATGAGAGCAGCATCGCGAGGTGCCCTGCGACAAGCTTGTTGTACACCCAGGGATTCAGGCAAAGAAATGCGGCAAGGATCAAGCTTCCGGCGGGACCTAGCCCGTGATGTTTGGCAATGCGGACGGCCGCATGAGCGGTGACGGCGCCGATCAGGGCGGCGTACGCGCCGAGAGCCGCCGCGCTGCCGGTAAGAACTCCAATAAGCAAAAGCGGGAGTACCAGCAGGTACTGGGCTACGTGGGTCGCGGGGCGGCCGAGACCGCTAAGGTCCCATCCGCTCGTCCAGCTCACGAGGTACTCGACAAAGGCGTGCGGTTCGACTGGCCAAAGCCAATCATGTCGCAGTGCGGGCACGCCCTTGAGCAGCGTCGCAGTGACATAAAAACCGGCCGCCAAAGCGTACGTTAGGCCACTTCCGCGCCACCATCCTGCGATGGACAACGACGCCGCTTTGGGCATAGCGCAATGCGGGTCCTGCGCGCATCTTGCATGCGAGGCGTGTACCTATGTAGAACACGCTGATGTGAATGCCGCTCGAATGAGGCGCTAACATGATCGTTCTCATTACCGGCGCCACCGCCGGCTTCGGCGCCGCAACCGCGCGCCGTTTCGTTCGCGAGGGAGCCTTGGTCGTCGCCGCCGGCCGCCGCGCCGACCGTCTCACGGAGCTTCGCGCCGAGCTTGGAGCGAGCGTTCATCCGGTCGTGCTCGACGTTCGCGATCGCCTCGCCGTGGAAACCGCGATCGCCACGCTGCCGCCGGGGTTCGCTGAGATCGACGTGCTCGTCAACAACGCGGGTTTGGCCGCAGGGCTCGAGCCGGCGCAAAGCGCGCGCCTCGACGACTGGGATGCGATGGTGGACACGAATATCAAAGGGCTGATGTACGTGACGCGCACCGTCTTGCCGGGGATGGTCGAGCGCGATCGCGGCCACGTGATCAACCTCGGCTCGACGGCGGGCGACTTCCCGTATCCGGGTGGGAACGTGTACGGCGGTACGAAGGCATTCGTGTACCAGTTCAGCTTGAATTTACGCGCCGACCTCATCGGGACTGCGGTTCGCGTGACCGATGTGGCCCCAGGCATGTCCGGCGGCACCGAATTCTCAAACGTCCGCTTTCGCCACGACGACGCGAAAGCGGAGGCCGTCTACGCGGGGACGACGCCGCTCAATGCGGACGACATCGCCGATGCGATCTACTGGGTCGCGACGCGGCCCGCACACGTGAACGTCAACTTCATTCAAATGATGCCCGTATGTCAGGCCTTTGGGCCGTTCGCGGTGGCTCGCGATGAAAGCGCAACCGCAACGGGGAAAGACACGAAATGACCACGACCGCGACGCGTCCCGCGACCCTGGATCCGCTCGACCTGTTGGGCCTCGACGACGATTTGGATTCCGACGATCGTCTGATCCGCGATACGGTGCGCGATTTTGTCCGCAAGCGGATCCTGCCCAACATCGCAGAGTGGTTCGAAGAAGCCGTGTTTCCTAAGGAGCTCGCGCTCGAATTGGGTGCGCTCGGACTCCTGGGGATGCACCTCGAGGGCTACGGTTGCGCGGGTGCGAGCGCCACGGCCTATGGCGTCGCGTGCCGCGAGCTGGAAGCCGGCGACTCGGGGTTGCGCAGCTTCGTGTCGGTGCAAGGGTCGCTTGCGATGTTCCCCATTCACGCCTACGGTTCGGAGGAACAGAAGTCGACGTGGCTGCCGCGCATGGCGCGCGGTGAAGCGATCGGCTGCTTCGGATTGACGGAATGGGATTTCGGCAGCGAACCGGCCGGCATGCGCACGACGGCTCGGCGCGACGGCGGCGATTACGTGCTCAACGGCACGAAGGCCTGGATCACGAACGGCGGCGTCGCCGACGTCGCGGTCGTGTGGGCCCACACCGACCCCAACCGCAGCGTACAAAACGACGGAAAAGACGTCCGCGGCTTCGTCATTCCAACGACGGCCAAGGGCTTTCGCGCGCGCAACATCGAGCGCAAGCTCTCGCTCCGCGCGTCGGTCACCTCGGAACTCGTGCTCGAGGACTGCCGTCTGCCCGCAAGCGCGATGCTTCCGGGCGTTGAGGGAATGCGCGGCCCGCTCTCGTGTCTCTCGGAAGCCCGGTACGGAATCGTGTGGGGCGCGCTCGGCGCGGCCCGCGCTTGCTACGAAGCTGCGCTCGAGTACGCGAAGACCCGCATCCAGTTCGGCAAGCCGATCGCAAGCTTTCAGATCACCCAAGAAAAACTCGTCAACATCGCGCTCGAGCTGCAGAAGGGCCAGCTACTCGCGAGCAAACTCGGCAAGCTCAAAGACGCAGGCACGATCTCGGCGCAGCACGTCAGCATCGGCAAGCTCAACAACGTACGAGAAGCGCTCGCCATCTGCCGCGAAGCGCGCACGATTCTCGGTGCCAGCGGCGTCACGCTCGAGTATCCGATCATCCGCCACATGAACAACTTGGAATCCGTGCTGACCTACGAAGGCACGAGCGAAATTCACACGCTCATCTTAGGTCAAGCGATTACGGGGATCGCGGCGTTCGGCTAGCGTCGTTCACCTTTCGGACGAGCGGGTCGTGGGCGGCCGGGCGAGCGGGTGGCGCATGCCGGCCTCGGACCACGCCGGCATTTTCCCATCCATGGGAAAATGCGGCTGCCTCTCGCGGCTCCCGCCCCTCCGGGGCTCCGCCGCGATTCACACGGTCCTTGGCCGGCACGCGCCGCCCGCCCGCCCTTCCTGGTACGTCATGAAGGGCGATGCTGGCCAGCTTTGTCGTCCTGAGCTTGTCGAAGGGCGAGGCCGCGATACTCTAACGTAAAACGCGCTGCGTACGATGACGTACGCAGCGCGCTTTGTCTGTTGACGTTAGGTTAGCGGACGACGTGCCAGTCGGTGATCACGTACTGGGCGCCGGTCTTGGTGATCGTTAGCGTGCCGTCGCCGAAGGAGTTGACGGCGAAGGTTGCGATCTGCGTCGTGCCGCTCGTTACGACGCCGGTGATGAACTCGGCGGACTGGGGGGGTTCGCTCGCGTTGGTCGTGACGGTGAGGGTGTCGCCGTCGGAGAGTGTGGCGTTCGTGATCGTTAGGCTCTCGAGCATGCCGTGTACGAAGGTTGCGGTGACGGGCAGGCTGTACGTGCCGACGGCGGTGCCGCCCGCGAGCGTAAACATCGGGGTCGAGATCGGGCACGACGTGTTCTGCGTTCCTTGCGCGATCGAGAGGCCGCCGATCGGGCCTTTGAAGACCGTGCCGGCGTGCGTCGCGGTCCAGGTTACCGAGTTATCCGCGTTGACCGTGCGCGTACCGCCGGAGAGGACGCCGCCCTGCCAGCCGAACGTGACGCCGAGCTTCGCGAAGCCGGTTGCGTTGTAGCCGGACGAATCGGAGCAGAACGCATTGGTACCGCTCGATGCGGATTGCAGGGCAAACTCTGAGCCTGACGCGATCGTCTTGGTGCCCAGGAGATTGAGATTGCCGGTTTCGACGAGATCGTAGCCGTCTGCCGCGATCGGGTAGCCGTACTTGTTGAACGTTGCGTTTGTGATCGCGTGGGATGAGCTGCGGGTCGCGATCGGCGTCGTATCGAGGGGGGCGAAGAAGCTTTCGGTGACCGCAACGGTCTCAGATGAAGCGCCGGTCGAGGTGTAGAGCCGTACGAGGTCGGATGCCTCGATCGTGCAGGCGCTATCGTAGAAATCGAGCGTTTCCGTTGAGTTCGGGTCGCCGTTCTTGTCGGGGGCATAGAACTCGACGCCGTCGTTGCAGGCGCCGGTAGCGGAAGCAACGCGTACGCGCGCCGCCGTTCCTACGCCGGACGAAGCTCCCGAGGCTTTATCGAAGTCGGAATAATCCTTGAGGGGGCTGCCGAATGCGTTTGCGTCGGAAATTGCGGAGTCGGATTGAGCGTTCGAGCTGCCGCCACCGGTCGACGGGCTGCCACCGGATCCGCCGGACGGGATCGTGATCGGCGAACCGCCGCCGCCGCCACTACATCCAGCCAGCAGTGCCGACGCGGCTAGCGTCGCAACGAGAAGATGATCGCGCATAGAGAAGGGTACTCCCAGAGCTAGGTAAGTGCTGATGATTCAGCCTAGTCTGGGAGCACGTATAGTTCATTAGCCTACGCGAAGAGAGCGATTAGGCTTTCGTGAGATCACGCGTTGATAGGAACCGGTCTCGCTCGTTCGTACTGCGAGGGCCAAGGAACCTCGACGCCGAGCGCGGTCGCAGCGTGCAAGGGCCAATACGGGTCGCGCAAGAGTTCGCGCGCGAGCAATACGAGATCGGCTTGACCGTCGCGCACGATCGCGTCCGCTTGCTCGGGCTCGGTGATGAGTCCGACGGCGCCCGTCGCGACGTGTGCTTCGGCACGAATGCGCTCCGCGAACGGAACCTGATAGCCGGGCCGCAGATCGATGCGCTGATGGGCGGCGAGGCCACCGGACGATACGTCGATGAGATCGACGCCCGAAGCTTTGAGTGCGCGCGAAAGGAGCACGGATTCGTCGATGTCCCAACCGCCCGGCGCCCAATCGCTTGCCGAGATACGTACGAACAACGGAACGTCATCCGGCAGCGTCGCACGCACGGCGGCCGCGGTGTCGCGCAACAAGCGCGTGCGGTTATCGAAGGAACCGCCGTACTCATCGGTGCGCTCGTTCGACAATGGCGAGAGGAATTCGTGAAACAGGTAGCCGTGCGCCGAATGGATCTCGACGACGCGAAAGCCGGCGCGCAGCGCGCGCTGGGTCGCGACCACGAAGTCCGACGTCACCTTACGGATGTCGGCGTGGGTCATCGCGTGGGGTAGAAGATACGACGGCGCAAACGCGAGCGCGCTCGGCGCGATCGGCTGCCAGCCGCCGTCGTTGGGGTCGACGGCCTTTCCCCCGCTCCACGGTCGCGCCATGCTCGCTTTGCGGCCGGCGTGCGCGAGCTGGATGCCGGCCACGGCGCCCTGCGCGTGGACGAACGCGGCGATCTCGGCGAGCTTGGTGACGTGCTCGTCCCGATAGATGCCGAGGTCGTTCGGCGAGATACGGCCTTCGGCGGTCACGCCGGTCGCCTCCGTGAACACGAGGCCGGCACCACCGACGGCACGGCTCCCGAGGTGGACGAGGTGCCAGCTGTTGGCGAAGCCGTCCTCGCTCGAATATTCGCACATCGGCGAGACGGCAATGCGGTTGCGGAGCGTCACACCGCGGATCGTGAGGGGTTCGAAGAGATGGGCCATCGCCGCTAGGAAACCCCGCACGCCGGAGCGAGGTTTCAACTCTTTGGAGGCGCAAACTCGGAGATTATGGCAATTCAATTACGCGACGCAGTCATTGTGGAGGCGGTTCGCACGCCGGTCGGGCGGCGCAACGGCTCGCTGAAGGATTGGCATGCGGTCGACTTGCTCGCCCAAGCCATCGCAGAGGTCGTTCGGCGCTCGGGCATCGATCCGGCCCTCGTCGACGACGTGATCGCCGGATGCGTGATGCAAGTCGGCGAGCAGTCGATCAACGTGGCCCGCAACGCGGCGCTCGCGGCGGGGTTCCCCGAGAGCGTTCCCGGGACGACGATCGACCGGCAGTGCGGCTCCGCCCAGCAGGCCGCGCACTTCGCGGCCCAGGGCGTCATGAGCGGCGCGTACGACATCGCGATCGCCTGCGGCGTCGAGATGATGACCCGCGTTCCCATGGGCGCGAGCGCGGCCAATGGGCCCGGTGTGCCGTTCGGTCCGCAGATGAATGCGCGCTACCACAATGGGCTCGTCAACCAGGGGGTCAGCGCCGAGCTGATCGCCCAAAAGTGGGAGCTCGACCGGGCCGCGCTCGACGCCTTCTCGCTCGAGAGCCATCGCCGTGCGGCGGCCGCAAATGCGAGCGGAAAGCTCGCCGCACAGCTGATGCCGGTCCAGGTCAAAAACGAAGACGGGACCGAGCGCAGCTTCGCGCAGGACGAAGGGGTTCGTGCCGACACGTCGCTCGAGAAGCTGGGCGGCCTCAAGACGTCGTTCAAGGCCGACGGCGTCATCACCGCGGGCAACTCCTCGCAAATCAGCGACGGCGCAGCCGCACTCTTGATCATGGACAGCGCCACCGCGCAGCGCTTGAAGCTGACGCCGCGCGCGCGCTTCGTGTCGTTCGCGCTGGCCGCGGAAGACCCCGTGCTGATGCTGACCGCGCCGATTCCGGCCACCAAGAAGGTCTTATCGCGCGCCAATCTCACGCTCGAAGACATCGACCGCGTCGAGATCAACGAAGCCTTCGCAAGCGTCGTGCTTGCCTGGCAGAAGGAGACCGGCGCCGATCTTTCCCGGGTCAACGTGAACGGCGGTGCGATTGCGATCGGCCATCCCCTCGGCGCGAGCGGCGCGCGCATCATGGTGGATTTGCTCTGCGAACTCGAGCGCAGCGGCGGCCGCTACGGCCTCCAGACGATGTGCGAGGGTGGTGGCATGGCGAACGCGACGCTGATCGAGCGCCTCTAAAGGCCGCGCCCGCAGTTCTCGTTATCCGGGCTGGGTCTGCGGCTGCACCGGACGCCGGCGGATGTTCGTCTCGAATTGCAGCCGCTGCGTCGGCGTGAGCACGCCTTCGATCTGGTTGCGGAGTTGAGCGCGCGTCATCGGCGTCGCCGAACTCCGGGCCGCCCGGAACTGCTGGAACGCGGTGCGGATTTGGCCGCGTTGCGCGGGCGAGAGGTTCAAGTTCTGCAGCGCCTCACGCATGCGGTTATGACGGTGCGGGCGGCCGTCCGCCGCCGGTGCGCCGGGTTGGTTCGCGGATGCGCCGGCGGGTGCCGTCGGCATCGGATACGACTGCGCGCGGGCTGCGACGGTTCCGCCGAGGAGGGCGCCCGCGATGGCGAGCACGGAAAGATATGGACGTACGATCACGGTTGGCTCCTGGATGAAGAATACGTCACTATATCGGAATCCCGGATCAGAATGTTGCATCCGCAGGTGAGAAGCAGATGAAAAGTTTCACGGACTACTTGGTCATGGAGACCAAGGAGCGCTACGAGATTCGCGACATCACGGACGAGGTCGCGGCGATCGTGCGCGGGTCGAAGATCGCCGAAGGCATGGTGCTCGTCAGTGCGATGCACATCACGGCGAGCGTCTTCGTCAACGATCACGAGTCCGGGCTGTGGTCGGACATCATGACGTGGCTCGAAGAACTGGCGCCCGCCAAGCCCGGCTACCTGCATCACCGCACGGGCGAAGACAACGGCGACGCACACCTCAAGCGCATGCTGCTCGGTCACCAGGTCGTGCTTCCGATCACGAACGGCAAACTCGACCTCGGCCCGTGGGAACGCGTCCACTACGGCGAGTTCGACGGCCGCCGCCGCAAACGCATCGTCGTAAAGGTGATGGGGGAGTGAGCGGCGGCGATATCGATTGTCGATGACCGTGTCATCCTGAGCGAAGCGCCGTAAGGCGCGCAGTCGAAGGACAGCCGAGACGCGGCGGCTCTTCGACTGCGCGCTTTCAGCGCTTCGCTCAGAGTGACAAAGGGGGTTAGGGCTTGATCGCTATGGCCTTGACGCCTTCGCTTGCGTGGGCTTCGAACTTTTTGAAGTTCTCGTAGAACAGGCCCGCGAGTTTCTTCGCTTGGGCGTCGTAGGCGGCTTTGTCGGCCCACGCGTTGCGGGGATCGAGGACGTCGGTCGGAACTCCCGGGACGGCGGTCGGCAGCGCGAGGCCGAAGAATGGCTCGTACTCGAAGATCGCGTTCTTGAGGCTGCCGTCGAGCGCAGCATTAACCATCGCGCGGGTGTGCGCGATCGCCATCCGTTTTCCGACGCCGTAGGCGCCGCCGCTCCAACCGGTGTTGACCAGCCAACACGTGACCTCGTGCTTGGCGATGCGCTCGCCGAGCAGCTTCGCGTAGACCGTCGGGTGGTGCACCATGAACGGCGCACCGAAACAGGTCGAGAACGTTGCGGTCGGTTCGAGGACGCCCTTCTCGGTGCCGGCAACCTTCGCGGTGTAGCCGGAGAGGAAGTGGTACATCGCTTGCTCGGGCGTGAGCTTCGAGATCGGCGGCAGCACGCCGAACGCGTCCGCGGTCAGCATGATGATCGTCTGCGGATGGCCGGCCATCAGGCCCGGGACGATATTAGGAATGAACTCGATCGGGTATGCGGCGCGCGTGTTCTCGGTCAACGCCTCGCTTTCGAGATCGAGCGCGCGCGTCTGCTCGTCGAACACGACGTTCTCGAGGACGGTGCCGAAGCGATGCGTGGCCGCCCAAATCTCAGGCTCGGCCTTCTGCGAAAGCTTAATGACCTTCGCATAACAGCCCCCTTCGATGTTGAAGACGCCGTCGGCCGACCAGCCGTGCTCGTCGTCGCCGATGAGCGGGCGGTTCGAATCGGCGGAGAGCGTCGTCTTTCCCGTTCCCGAAAGGCCGAAGAAGATCGCCGTGTCGCCGGCCTTCCCGACGTTTGCCGAGCAGTGCATCGAAAGGACGTCGCGCAGCGGCATCAGATAGTTCATGATCGTGAAGACAGACTTCTTGATCTCGCCCGCATACCGGGTGCCGCCGATCAAGACGATCTTGCGCGCCATGTTGACGAGGATGAAGGTCCCGCTGCGCGTGCCGTCACGCGCGGGATCCGCGACGAACTCGGCCGCGTCGACGACCGTGAACTGCGGCGAGAAATTCTCGGGGATCGCTTCCGGAGTGATGAACAGGTCGTGTGCGAACAGCGAATGCCACGCATACTGTGAGATGACGCGGATCGGCAGGCGATAGCGCTCGTCGGCACCGACGTACGCATCGAGCGTGTAGATCTCGCGTTCGGAGAGATAGGCCGCGACGCGATCGAAGAGCGCGTCGAACACGGCGGCGTCGATCGGTTTGTTGGTGTCGCCCCAATCGATGTGCGTTTCGCTGCCGGGCTCACGCACGAAGAATTTATCTTTGGGCGAGCGGCCGGTGTGTTCGCCGGTTTCGACGATCATCTGCCCGTCTGCGCCGATGACGCCTTCACCCTTGCGCACGGCGTGCTCGTAGAGCGCCGACGGCGGTAAATTGCGGTGAACCGCAGGCGCGCCCGCGAGGCCAAGCTGCTCTAGGTGCTTGAGGAGGCTAGAGTCGATTGGGGGCAGCGTTAAAATGGCGGCGTTCCTCCAGGGGGCGAAGAGGGATCAACTTCGTTTCGGCGGCCGTGGTGCCTTGCGCCACATAGAGGCAAAAAGACCCTGTCCACGTTAGCCCTATGGGCAGTATACCCGGCAACCAATTTCCCGCCCACGACATAGGTTGTGGAATTGATTTGCGGCTCGGGGGGTACTGCCCCTGCGTGCCAGGGTCACAGTCAGGCTTGATTGGGGTTCAGTTGACGTAGAGGTACTTGGTCGAGCACGACTTCTTCGCGTCGGCGACGTCGACGTACGTCCCGATGAGGTAGTCGGCGGTCGGGTTGGTGACCCCGTACCAGAGTTTCTCATTCTTGAAGTGGTGCCAGAGATGGTACTTCTTGATCCAGCGGCCGTACGGGGTCTTGGGCTTAAAGGGCACGTGAGCGACGTAGTGGACCCACTCGTAGTAGAACAGCCCGAGCAGGTTCCCCATCAGCAGCGAGGCGACCGCGTCCTTATTCCGGGTCACCGCGTAGTAGATCGCGATGTAGGCGGCCACCGTGGGAAAGAGCGCCCAGGGCGGGAGGAACAGCAACTCGAGCTTGGCGGGATCCACGTGATGGTCGTAGTGCAGCCGGCGCTGCAGCGAGTGGACGAACTCGTTCTTCGAGGGCTTGGCGTGCAAGAGATAGCGGTGCGTCGTGTACTCGCTTTGGAAGAACAACAACACCCCGATCGCGAGTGGGATCGGCTTCTGCTTCAGGCCGCCCGCGGCATGCGCGCCTCCGAGCGCGGCAATCGTGCCCGCCACGATGGCATTGCTGCCGTGCCTGAAGAATTCTCGAACCATAGCGCGGTTTTTCGGTCCGGTCGCGAAAGGCCCCCGCATGCTGTCAGTTCGCACTCTCATCTCGGCGTTCGTCGCGTGCTGCGCCCTCGGCGTCCCGGCGGCCGGGGCACGGACCGCCGGAATCACGATCGGTTCGCTCCCATCGGGACCAAACGACGCGATCACCGACGTCGGCGGCGTCTTGGTCGGCCAGGTGACGAAGATCGAAGGCACGCCGGGCCCGCTCGTGCCCGGGCGCGGTCCCGTCCGCACCGGCGTTACCGTCGTGCTCCCGAACGCCGACCCGTGGAACAAGCGCGCCGCCGCCTCGACCCTGGTGCTCAACGGAAACGGCGAAATGACCGGCGAGAATTGGATCGACGAGTCCGGGTTCATCGAGGTCCCGATCGCGCTGACGAACACGCTCGACGTGGGCCGCGTCGACGACGGCGTGATCGATTGGATGATCGCGAAAAATCCGGATCTCGGCGTCATGGACGACGTCCCGCTGCCCGTCGTCGCCGAGTGCGACGATCAAGGCCTTAACGACATCCAAGGCCGTCACGTGGTCGCCGCCGACGTCGTACGGGCGCTCAACGCTGCGACCTCCGGGCCGTTCGAACGCGGCGACGTGGGCGCCGGCACCGGCATGCGC
>Ga0302326_10014005_pt1 | contig 16995 bp, 17 predicted proteins | sample Palsa_T0_3_FD_202264 | JGI IMG/M metagenome (GOLD analysis project Ga0302326, IMG submission 202264) | Peat permafrost microbial communities from Stordalen Mire near Abisko, Sweden - Palsa_T0_3 | ecosystem: Environmental > Terrestrial > Soil > Palsa > Peat permafrost | place: Sweden: Abisko...
ACTCGTAGCAGCGAACGTCCTGCGACGCCGCGGGCCGCGCGGTCGCATAGCCGTCACCACCGGAAGACAGGAAGCCGATGAACACAACCCTCGCCAGCGCTGAACTCGGCGACCAAGGCCGGACCGACTTTGTCACCGTCGGTGGGCAGCGCCTGCGTGTTGTCACCCAGGGAAGCGGCTCCCCGCTCCTCTTGATCACTGGGCTGGGCGCGAACATCGAGATGTGGCGGCCGTTGATGCGCCTTCTCGTCGGTCGTCAGGTCGTCGCGTTCGACCCGCCGGGAGCGGGCTGCTCGCCTGCTGGGCCTCCGCGCCGAATGCCGGACCATGCTCGGCTTGTACGCGATCTGCTCGACGAGCTCGAGCTGGCGCGCGTCGACATACTCGGATACTCGTGGGGCGCATCGCTCGCTCAGCAATTGGCTCACGATCACCCAGAGCGAGTCCGCCGGCTCATACTCGCGGGAGGGATGTGCGGTCTCGGGTCAGTCCCGGCATCGCCCCTGGTCGTGATGCACCTTCTCCACCCATTGCGCTACTACTCGGCGACGTACCTGAGGTGGGTCACGCCGACGATCTACGCTGGACGCACTGCGCGAGAGCAGTCGGCCATGGACGCACAGGTCCGAGCGCGCGAAGCCAATCCGCCGAGCCTGATCGGCTACGCGATGCAGCTGTTCGCGATCACCGGGTGGACAAGTCTGCCCTGGCTGCATCGGATTCAGGCACCCACCCTGGTCTTAGGGGGCGCACAGGATCCGATCGTGCGAACGTCCAACGCCAGGCTCCTTGCGAGTCGCATCCCCCACGCTGAGCTGCACGTCCTCGATGGCGCCGGCCACCTGTTCCTCTTCGATCAGCCCGAAGAGACGATCGAGCTGCTGGAGCGGTTCCTAGCAGACGAATGAGCAGCGAGCTGCTCACTCGCTAGGCTTGCGCCGGCCGAGGGGTGTTGAGCGACACGCTGGGTGGGGATGGCGGGGGCCGTCAGCGTGCCTCAGCGGCCGCCGACGCCCGCCTCGAGTGCCTAGCCCAAAGCCGAGGCTGGCCCGCACGCGGCCCGGGTGTCGCCGCGACGTTGTGAGTTTCGTGCGGTTCGAGCGGGCCGCGCCTCCTTTCGATCCTGGAGGAGCTCGTCCGTGTCGAGATGGTGCACGGTCAGAGCGCGGCCAAGCCGGCGATAGCGAGCACGCTCTTGAGCGTGAGCTCGCGCGTCCAGCCATCCCCTAGTGCAGTGCCACGGCGAACTGGATACTCCAAGCGCTGGATTGACAATCCCGGCCCAGACGAGGGGTGCCAGCACGGCCGCACCGAATCGGGGGGTAATCGCGCACCGGCGAGCGTCGCCGCAACTCCGCAATTGGAGCGAGCGCCGATTGCGGCGCGTACCCGACGAAGACTCGCGGCACGCCGTCGGGGACAGGCCGGCGGGTTAGAGCCTCAATCCGAGAACCGGCGTCTCACTCGGCGCGCGGCCCGTGCCCGGATATCCACCACCTGCGCTGCGGCGAACGCGACCGCGCCGCTGACGGAGGCACGAGCGAGCTTAGTCATTGTCCACTCGCCCTTGGACAGTGCATCGTGCGGTCGGTGACTTCAGGCCAGCGACCTGGTGCTTACGCTGCCGGTCTGCTGCGTCATTGGTTGAGACCTCATTGGCATTCGTTAGCTCGGACTCCGGTACATGCGCGGTGACACCCGCGGCCGCGTAGGCATCGGCGCCGTCGAGGGTCTCGGCGGCGAGCACTGCCTCGGCGAGCCTGTTCAGCTGGATCGCGAGCGACGAGCTCGCTGGCGACGAGCGCGGCGACAGAGAGGCCGAGCTGTTCGGCGAGGGGACGGGCTCGGCGCACCCGCGGGGTGCGGGCTATCAAGAGCTCCGGATAACCCGCACCCCGTCGGCAGCTGCTCCGGCAGTTCGTCCCAGTGTCACCAGTGTTTGCTGGCGGACACGAGGTCTTGTTAGCAGATTGAGGTGCCGATTCCGAGGCCCCTCTCGATGTCGAGCAGGACGCCGGTGGCTAGAACGATCTTGTGCGACGTAGCGGTTCAGGTGGGACCGCCCTGGGGGACTAGTGGGTTGGGTGAGCGGGTTGCGAAGAAGCGGTGGAGTTCGGCCGGGATGTCGTGGGCGGCCCAATGGCGAGCAAACGCATCCAGCTCGACGCGAAGCCCGTCGTCGACGGCGGGACGGTCGTCGAGTTCGGCTAGCAGGCGCTTCGTTGCTGCTTGCCCGGCGCCGGCCGCGTCGGCCAGCGTGCTCGCGAGGCGATGGCCCTCAGCGACACCGCATCCTGATTCGGTGACCGCATGGAGCCAGCCGGAAGCGAGGAACCGCTCGGCTGGGAGTAGTTCGCCGGTCAGCAGGAGCCATCGGCCGAGTGCGTCGCCGACTTTTCGTCGTAGCCGGACACTCGAGCCGGCGCCGGGGAGGAGCTGATTCCGGACGTGGCCGTCGCCGATGAGGGTGCCGGCCTCGGCCACCACGGCATCACAAGCGAGTGCGATCTCTAGGCCGCCGGCTACGGCGTGGCCGTGTAGCACGGCGACGACCGGGAGATCGGTCAGCTCGATCTGGCGGACGAGTGCGGAGACCGTCGCGAGAAACGCTCGCGGGGTTTGGCCGGAGTCATGGAGCGCCAGGAAGTGCTGGAGGTCCGCGCCGGCGCAGAAGCTGCGTCCTGCCCCGGAGATCATCAGCGCCTGGACGCCCGTGTCTACCTCCGCATCGGAGAGGGCTGTCGCAAGCGCTTCAATCATGCGATCGTTGAGCGCGTTGCGCTGACGGGGTCGGTCGAGGATCAGGTGTCGGACGCCCCCGTGCTGCTCGGTGCGGAGCACCTGTGGGGGCGAGATGGACGCGTCACTCATTGGTCTGCTGTGCGGCGTAGGCGTCGCGGAGCTGCTGACGCAGTTTTGAGCGCTGCACCTTGAGGCTTGCCGTCTTGGGCAGGCTCGGAACCACGTGGACCCGGCGCGGGTAGGCGTGAGCCGCGTAGCGTTCCCGAACAAGTTGCTGCAACTCCTTCACGAGACTGTCGCTGGCGTCCGTGTCGGATCTGAGCACCACGAATGCCTCGAGCACCTCGCCGCGGACGGCATCCGGCCCGGCAACGACGGCGCACTCCGCCACCGCCTCATGCTGGACCAGCACCGACTCGACGTCGTTTGGGCCGATCCGGTATCCGGCCATGATGATCACATCGTCATCGCGCGAGGAGAAGCGCAGCGTGCCGTCGGCGTTGCGGGTGGCGATATCGCCGGTGAGATAGTGCGTGCCGTCGGGGGTGAATCGGCTCGCGGCGCTCACGCCGCCGGCGTACCCGGTGAAGGTCATCAGCGGGCTGCTCGCGATTTCGACGGCGAGCAGCCCTGACTCGCCGACGTTCGCTGGCGTGTGATCGTCCTCCCGCAGCACGGTGATCGTCCAACCGGGGAGCGCGACCCCCATTGTTTGTGGCCGGACGGGCATGTTGAGCGCGGGGTGCTGTGGGAATCCGACGACCATTCCGACCTCGGTCTGGCCGTAGTGGTCGTGGACCTCCAGGCCGAGCGCCGGCTGCAGCCATTCGTTGACCTCGGCGGTGAGCGGCTCGCCCGCGCTCGAGAGCCGCTGTAGGCGGTGGTTCTCCGGGATCGGGACGTCGCTGAGTCGGAGCGAGCGGTACACCGTCGGTCCTGCCGAGAAGTCGGTCACTCCCAGGGAGGTGATCGCCGACCAGGTGCTCGCGGGATCGAAGCCGCCGCGCTGCAGCACGCTTCCGATCCCGAGCATCATTGGCGCGACGATGGCGGAGTACAGGCCGTAGGCCCAGCCGGGATCAGCGCCGCACCAGTACACCCCGTCGGTCGGCACGCCGAGCGCGAACTCGAGGTAGCTCTGCCACCCGGCGACATAGCGAAGGGGATGCACGACGCCCTTTGGAGTGCCCGTCGTTCCGGAGGTGAACATGTGGACGAAGTCGCCATCGCCGCCGATCGGGGTGCTCTGCGAGAACGGGGTCGCGGTCGCCAGCAGATCTCCCAGCCGATAGGCCCCTTCCGGTACGTCGCCGGCCTCACCGGCCACGATCAGGGTCCGATCGGCGGGCACGAGCTTGACGCTCTGGGTCGCGTCGGCGACGACAACCTTCGCGTCTGCGCCGTCGAGGCGGGACGTGGCGGCGTCGGCTGCGAATGCCGTGAACAGCGGGACGTAGACCGCACCGAGCCGCCAGATGCCGAGCAACACCGTCACCAGGTCAGCGCTCTTGCCCATCAGTGTGGCGACCCGGTCCCCGTAACCGACGCCGAGGTCGCGCAGAACGCCGGCGAATCGCTCGGAGCGTTCGCGCAGTTCCGCAAATGTGATGGCGGTCGAGGAGCCGTCGGGCTCCACGATGGTGAAGGCGACGTTCGCGGCGGGGTGACGATCGCACATCAGCCAGGCTGGGTCGGCATCGTCAGCGGAGAACGTCTGGACCAGCTCACGAACGCGCTCGATGGGCGTTCCGCTTTGAATCGGCATTAGTACTCTCCTGGGTACGGTGTACAGTACGATAACGATGCATAACGTACCACATAAAGTACCCGAGCGGTTAGAATCTTTCGCCAGCGGCCGCAAGCGGTGCCACACTCCGCGTGTGTCAGCAGCTTCCGAAGCACACGAGCGCAGCGTCCGCACAAGCCCGCGGAAACGCACGGTCGACAGCACCCGGCAGAACGAGCTTCTCGCTCAGGTCGCTGAGATCTTCCTCAGCGAGGGCTTCACCTCGGTCACGGTCGATGACCTGGCCCGGCGTCTGGAGTGCTCAAAGGCCACGCTGTACAGCCTCGCCGGGACAAAGGACCAGCTAGTCCAAACGATCACACGCCACTTCTTCATCTCCGCGGCCGAGCAGATCGAGGCTGCCGTTGCCGCCGAACCAGACCCGCGTCAGCGGATCCGGACCTATCTCGCCGGCGTCGGCGCCGCGATGCGCAACCAGTCGCCGGCGTTCTACGCCGACATGGTCAGCTATGCGCCCACGGCCCGGATCTACCGCAAGAACTCCGACGTGGCCGCCCGCCGGGTCCGCGAAATGATCGACGACGGCGTCCGCGCTGGCGTCTTCCGCGACATCAATGGCAACTTCGCTGCCCAAGTTGTCGCCGTTGCCATCGACGCCGTTCAATCCGGAGCCATCATCGAAGCCACCGGGCTTTCTGCCGCAGATGCCTTCACCGAACTGGGCGACCTTCTTCTCCACGGCCTCAGCCAGGAGCGGCGGCCGCGTTGATCCGTTGGCGCGCCGGACCCGACGCCAAGCTTCGTGGCTACGCGGGACCGAAGCGCTTCGATGTCCTCAAGCCGCACGTTGCGACCGACAGCGCAGCGCTGTTGGCACTGCGGACTCCTCCGAGCAGGTGAAGAGCCCGGCCGCTGACTGCTACGCGGCGCGGGCGGGCTGGTCCTGTTGTCTAGGTCCGGTGCGTCGCGGGCGGGCGCGCCTCTTCAGCAGCACCAGTAAGGCATCGTGGCATTCCCGCTGGAGCGCAGCGTGCGTCGTCTCCCAGTCGTCCTCCTGCAGCCATTGCAGGAACCCCCCCTCCACGATCGCGCGAGCGTGACGGGCGGCGACGTCGACATCATCGACCTCGAACACGCCCGCCTCGACGCCGGCGCGGATGACGCCGGCGTACGAGCCGTTGATGTGGGTGCGCAGGAGGTCCGTGAGGCCGCCGAACGAGGGATCCCGAACCGAGTACTGGACCAGATCCATATACACGAGGTGGAAGTCCCGGTTGGCCTGGGGCTCGACGAAGACGGCATCCATCAGCGCCGCTAGCGCCTGCTCGGGATCGGTGATGCCCGCCAGGTGACGATGGATGCGCCGAACCGTGCCCGCCAACGCCCAGTGCATCGTCTCGATCAAGAGGTTCTCACGTGACCCGAAGTGGTAGACGAGCAGCGGCGGGCTGACGTCGAGCTCCCGCGCGAGGCGGCGCAGTGAGAGCTGTTGGCTGCCGATCCGCGCCATGGCAGCGTATGTGCCGCGCACGAGTCTGATCTCGTGCTCGGAGAACCGCTTTGCTTCGGGGAAGTCGACCGTGACGCTCATCGTCGTTTGGGGTTGCAGCTTACTGTACACCCGTTCAGCGCCAACTTGCCAGCCGGTGAAGCCCTACGGCGTCTGGTCGCGACGAAGATCCGTCTCACAAGCATCGAAGGTCCCGCGAGCGGCGTCGCTCGACCGCGAAGGCCGGACTCTACCGAGCGTTCCGAGTCATCCGGGGCGGTTTGCTTACAGATTGCACAGATGTGTGTTGCCGGACGCGTTCGGCTGAGGGAGGCTCTACCTCGGCGACAATCATGCGGGAACGACGGCAGGCGTGCGACCTATCGACTTGTTTTTTGCCAAATGAGCGTTTTGCGGACGGATCAGGCAGCGCACCCGTCGCATCACCGTCCGATCATCTCAACGAGTTCCAGATCAGCGCGGTTGCGTGAACCAACTGCGCCGTTCGAAGAAGGCCTGCAGCCCGAGATCTCGGATGGCTCAAGCAGATTGGGCTTAACCCCACCGCTAGTCGGGCGTGATATCGAGACGGATCAAGTCTGTGCCCTTGTCGATCGCGCGCACGGTGGGGGTGGGGCACTCGTGGTCTGCGGCGAGGCCGGCATCGGAAAGTCAGCGCTGCTCGAGCACGCGCGCGCGCGCGCGAACAAAGTCGGCGCGCAGACGCTGCTTACCGTCGGCGTCGAGTCCGAGGCAGAGCTCGCTTTCGCCGGCATGCATCAGCTACTCCGACCGATCATCGGACAGGCTGAGCTGTTGCCCAGCCCGCAGCGCGGCGCTCTAGAGGCGGCGTTCGGTGTCAGGGGGGACCTCGAGCCCGATCCGTTTCTGGTGGCCCTTGCGGCCCATCAACTTGTCTGCGGTGCGGCCGAGACGCGCCCGGTCGTGCTGATCGTGGACGATGCGCACTGGCTCGACCGATCGACTCTCGGGGTGCTGTCGTTCATCGCCCGACGGCTCGAGGGCGAGTCGGCGGTCCTCATCGCTGCCGTCCGCTACGGCTGGGTCGACCCGTTCAGAGAGGCACGCTTACGCAGCGTGCGGCTGGAGCGGTTGGGCGCGGCGGCCGCAGCCGAGGTGTTGGATCACCGCGAACCGGACCTGCATCCCGTCGTCCGAGCTCGGCTGTTGGAGCAGGCCGCTGGGAACCCGCTTGCGCTGGTCGAGTTGGCCCGCGCCTTGCCGTCTTCGGCAGGCGCTCGCGAGCGGCTCTCATCGACGCCGGCGACGCTGACCGCCCGTCTGGAGGAGGCGTTCGCCGCGAGACTCGACGGCTTTTCCGATGAGACTCGCGCGATGCTGCTCGCCGCGGCGCTCGATGGCCGGGCACCGTTGGACGAAGTCGCAAGGGCTGCCTCGGAGCTGCACGGCGACGCGATTCCATTTTCCGCGCTCGATCCAGCGGTTGAGGCGGACCTGGTCTCGATCGTTGAGGCCGAGCTACGGTTCCGGCATCCGCTGATTCGCTCGGCGATTAGGCAGGCCGCGCCTCCGGGGCGGGTGCTGGAGATGTATGGCGCCCTCGCCCGGGTTGTCGCCGATCCGGAACGGCGGCTCTGGCACCGCGCGATGGGCGCCGTCGGTTGCGATGAGGAGCTCGCCGCGGACCTGGACGCGCATGCTGCGCTCGCACGGGGTCGAGGCGCGGTGGCCGTTGCCGCTGCCGCGCTGGAACGTGCCGCCGCACTCACTCCGGAGCCGGCGCGCAAGGGTGAGCGGCTGGTCCAGGCGGCGGAGGCCGCCTACGAACTCGGGCTGGTCGAGACCGCCCGGGGCCTGCTTGAGCAGGTGGAAGCGGTCGAGGTCGGCTCACTGGAGCTGGCCCGCTCAGCCTGGCTGCAGCACATGATCAGCGGCGACGTCTGGGTGCAGTCCGGAGCGGCCAAGACGTTCGTTGCGATCTCGAGGCAGATGCTCAGCGGCGGCGACGCGGACATGGCGCTGCGCTCGCTTGTGCCGATCGCGCACCGATGCTGGTGGACCCGGCCGCGAGCTCGGACTCGGGAATATTTGGTCGACGCGGCCGAGAGCTGCGGCGTACCCGCCGACGACCCGCGCCTGCTTGCCGTGATCGCGCTCGCCCATCCGGAACTGACGGGGCCGAGGGTTCTGGAACGTATCTCACCGATGAGGCTCGACAAGGCTGATCCGGTCTCGGAGATGTATTTCGGGATCGCAGCCGAGAAGGCGGGTGACTTCGTCACCGGGCAGCGACTCCTGGCCCGCGCCGTCGAGCGTCTTCGTGAGCAGGGGAGAATCAGCATGCTCAGTCAAGCCCTCGTTCACTACGCGTGGACCGCGACGTACGTCGGCGATTGGGCGAGCGGCGCAGCGGCGGGTGCCGAGGGGGCACGCCTTGGGCGCGACAGCCGCCAGGCGCAGTACGGCCTGACCGGCGAGCTCATTGCCGCGCTCGCGACGGCTCTGCGCGGCGTGGAGCCGGACCTTGAGTCGATGCTTGCCACGCCGGAGCGGACCCTGCTGGCGATGAACGGTGGGGCCATGCTCGCTCCCGTGCATCTCGCCCGTGGCGCCGCGGCCCTCGGCGACGGTCGGCATGCCGACGCGTTCGGCCACCTGTGGCGCGTCTTTGACAAGAGCGACCCGGCGTTCCATCGATTCATGCGCTGGCCGGCGATCCTCGACCTGGTCGAGGCTGGGTGTCACGGCGAGAATGCTGGACTGGTCACAGAGGCGATCGGCGAGCTCGAGCAGATCGCGAGACAGAGCTCGCCCCCGATCCTGTGCACAGGCCTGGCTTGCGCCCGCCCGCTGGTCGCCGCGGACGGTGAGGCGGAGCAGCTGTTCCGCGAAGCGCTCGGACAGGACTCGGCCGGGTACCCATTTCTCCGTGCCAGGACCCTGTTCTCCTTCGGCTGCTGGCTACGCAGAGAACGCAGGAGTACCGACGCTCGCAGACCGTTGCGCGAAGCGATCGATCTGTTCGACGCGCTGGGCGCGACGTCCTGGGGCGCACGGGCGCGACAAGAGCTGCGTGCGGCGGGGGAAACGGTCGGGCAGCGTACACCCGAGGCGCGTGATCGGCTCACGGCCCAGGAGCTGCAGATCGCGCAGCTCGCCGTCCAGGGACTCTCAAACCGTGAGATCGGCGAGCGGCTCTTCCTCTCTCACCGCACGATCGGCTCGCATCTGTACCGGATCTTCCCCAAGCTCGAGATCACCTCGCGAGGGCAGCTGCGCGAAGCCCTCGTGACTGACACGGACCTGACCGACAAAACAGTCGCATGACTCAAGAGAATCCGGACCTGATGAGCCAGTGTGTTCGCTGAGCGCCCGCGCTGTTCACGGCAGCCGGCCGGCGCGGTCATGCGACTCCGAAAGGGAGGGGCAGATGGCATCGTCTACATTGTCGTCCGCGAATTGTCGACTCGGCCCGCCGAGCGTTCCCGGTCCGTAATGCACTGCCTCAGCAACGTGGTGCCGCCACAACGGACGTCGGGATCAAGGTCCTTTATGCGCACGAGGCGTAGCTCAGGATGAGTCGCTCGCAATTCGGTGATTCGCAATTCGGTGATCGGCAGGAACCCTGATGTCTCCCATCAGTCGCGGGTTCTTGGGCCGCCGGCGTTCTGGCGGGGATCCCTCACGCGTCCCGCCGGGGCAGCACGTGACCAAAGGCTTCCCGGTGCTGTCAGCCGGGCCGACCCAGCACACGCCGCTTCCTGACTGGAGCTTCCGGATCGACGGCGCCGTCAAGGAACCGAGTTCGTGGCGATGGGAGGAATTCCTAGCGCTTCCAGCAGAGCAGATCACCGTTGACATCCACTGCGTCACGAAGTGGACCAAACTCGACACATCGTGGCGGGGGGTATCCCTCGACACGCTGCTGGCGACCATCGAGACCGACGCCGAATACCTCACGGCTTGGTGCGACGGCGGCTACACGACAAACCTGGCGCTGGCGGACATCGTCGATGGCAAGGCTTGGGTCACCTACGAATATGACGGCGGACCGGTACACCCGGAGCACGGCGGTCCCGCGCGGTTGCTCGTCCCTCACCTGTACTTCTGGAAGAGCGCGAAGTGGGTCCGGGGTCTGACGCTCACACCGACAGACGAACCCGGGTTCTGGGAGACCTACGGCTACCACAATCACGGCGACCCATGGCTCGAGCAGCGCTACCAGGGCGACTGAGCTGGCAGATCGGCCGGGTCGTCGACACGATCCAGGAGACCCGCCGCGCGAAAAGCCTCGTGCTCGACCTGCCGAACTGGCCAGGTCACCGCGCCGGACAGCACATCGACATCCGCCTCACGGCGGACGACGGTTATCAAGCCCAGCGCGGCTACTCCATCGCGTCGGCACCCGAGGACGATGGGGTCATGCTCACGGTCGATCGGCTCGAGGACGGTGAGGTCTCGCCATACCTCACCGATGTGGTCGAGCCCGGTGACGAGATCGAGCTGCGCGGGCCGATCGGCGGCTACTTCGTCTGGGACCCGTCGCTGTCCGGCCCGCTGTTGCTGATCTCGGGAGGCTCCGGAATCGTGCCGCTACGCGCGATGCTGCGCGACTGGGCGGCGGCACGTCCGCAGGTCAAGGTGCGCTTGCTGCACTCGGCACGGTCGCTTGACGATGTGATCTTCCGTGACGAGATCATGCGGTTCGCGGCCTTTGACGAGGTCGACGTGCGCATCGCTCTGACCCGGGCATGGCCGGAGGGCTGGCGCGGGCACCGCGGACGCATCGACCGCGACTTCCTGGAGCGCGCGGCATGGCCCCCGCAGGACGCGCCGCGCATCTACGTGTGCGGACCGACCGGCTTCGTCGAGGCGGCAGCCGCTGCGCTGGTCGAGACCGGCCAGCGGCCCGACACGATCAAGACCGAGCGCTTCGGACCGACCGGAGGTTGACGTGACCTACCTACTCGACGGCAACGCGATCGCCGGCGAACTGTTCGCCGCCTTCGGTCGAGAGATGACCGACGTCGTCGGCAAATGCCGCAACTGTGGAACCGTGTCGGTGGTCGCCGAGCTGTGCGTGTACCTCCGCGCGCCGGGCACAGTCGTCCGCTGCCCCAGCTGTCATGCCGTCGTGATGGTGCTGGTCACGATCGGCGATGAATGCAACGTGCATCTGCCCGCTCTCGAGTTTGAGCAATAGGGCTTCGCGACTTGGCTTCGGTCATGCGACTTAGGTCGCAAATGGGGCAGAATCAGTCGCCCGACTCAAGAGAACCTGGAGCTCGTGGGTCAGGATCGAGCGCGCGGCGTCCGTTCACAATTGACCGGCCCCACCCGAGAAGCGTGGCGAGCAACCGGCGATAAGAGCTTTGGGAGGGATCTCAGTGGACACGAACCAAGCTGACCCAGGCGTTAACGACCGGGTCGTCGAGCGGCTCGACTACGCCGTGGCTCGGCTCACGGTACCCGTGCCCGACTGGCTTGAGTTCACACGACATTACGAGGCTGCGGTACCCGACCTGCCCCTTGACACCGTGAGAAAGCTCATCGCTCGGCGGGCGTCCTGGTCCGATATGGAGCGACTGATCGCCGACGCAGCGCCGTTCGGGTTTCTCATCTACTTCCGCAACGTGGTCGGTCCCGTGATGGCGTTGGCCGGCAACGAGTCGCGGTGCACCGCCTATCTGATGGGCAATCACGTGATCGCCGAGCGGATGTTTCGCTACGACCCGCGCGCGATGATGTACGCACCGTTACACACCGTTATCTGGGAGGACCACGAGGGCAAGGCGTGGTTCACGATCGATCAACCCAGTGCGCAATTCCAGAGCTTCGGCATCCCAGAGGTTGCCAAGGTGGGCGTCGAGCTCGATCACAAGGTGGCGACGCTGCTGGAGGCGCTGTCGGTGCCCGTGCCCGACGTACTGCGGTGACGTTGCAATGGCACGTAGCTGCGCTTCAGTCAAACGACTGATTCGCCACCGAGCCGGAGTGCAGTGGAAGTGAACGAAGCCATCCGCGGCGGCTCGGTTAGCGCCGATCGGAGTCCAGCGAGATCTCGACCGTGGGTCCGGCGCATCCGGAACCGTCCAACCGTGACCGCGCGAAGCGCCAGCCAGCGGGTCAAGCGAGCCGTCGTCGACGAGGACCTATTCGGAGGCGGTCTGCGCCTCGACAGGTCGCTAAGACAGGTCATCGACAGATGCGAGGCCCGGGCTGTCCCTTTTAGCCTGCCGCACGTCGCTATCCACAACCATCCAGGGGACCACCGATGTCACACAAGCTCGGCGATCTAATCCACCACCACCACCACAACGACCACGACAACGACAACGACAACGACAACCACAGAGGAGTGGACCACGTGTCAGGTAAACCCAGCATCGTGTTTTGCCACGGGATCTGGGCGGACGGTTCGTGTTTCAGCAAGCTGATCCCGCCGCTTGTGGCGGACGGGTACGAGGTGATCTCCGCCCAATACAATCTCGACTCCGCCCAGAGCGACATCGACGCCGTGATCCGCACGCTCGACCGTGTTTCGAGCCCCACGATCCTCGTCGGGCACTCCTACGGCGGCGCTGTCATCACCGGCGCGGGAATCGACGATCGTGTCGTCGGACTGGTCTACATCTCTGCGGTCGCGCCGGATGAGGACGAGACCGCAGCAGAACAGCAGGCCAAGTACCCGACCACCGAGTTGTTCGGGGAGATCGAGGTCGCGGACGGCCGGATCTGGATGCTCCCTTCCGGCATCGGGTACTTCTGTGGAGACCTGTCTGAAGAAGAGCAGCAGGTCGTGTGGTCGACCGCGACGCCTCCCGCCGTCGAGCTGTTCAACGAGAAGCCGCAAGGCACCGCGTGGCGGACGAAGCCGAGCGCCTACATCGTGGCCAACAACGACCATGCCGTTCACCCAGATCTGGAGCGAGACTCGGCCAAGCGCATGGGCGCCACGACCTACGCGGTCGACAGCAGCCACGTGCCGATGCTCTCCCAGCCCGACGTCGTGCTCACCGCAATCCGCAACCTCGCGGCAACCCTCCAAAGAACCCCCGCGATGGCGTGAGGGGCTTGGAGATCTGGCTCTCCCTGGATGATGAACTGGAGGTGGCGGCCGGGCAGTGTCACGCCGACGGTGATGCAAGAAGAGTCGGTTGCCACCATCAGCTCGACCCGAGGGCTCTCTGGACGTCGGCTCGCCAGAGACCGGGTCCGCACGATCGGGACAACCGCCAGAAGGCGCGGGGACTGACACGCCTCGATCTCAATTGCGGACTCTGACGCGATCATGCTGATGAGCCGACACGCCAATGCACGACTGGAAGGGAGCGCCGCGGATGCCCATGATTGATGTCTATGCCGTGGACGGGACGTTCGCCGACAAGCACGCCCTCGCCAGAGATCTGGCCGCGGCGGTGATGCGGTGGGAGCAGGTCCCAGATCTGGCTCTGTTTCGCAACAACACCGCGGCGTTCATCCACGATCTCGCGTCGGACTCGATGTCGAACGTCGCGGGCGAGAGCAACTACGTGCGAGTCCAGGTCCTGACGCCAGTCGGGGTGCTTGACCGAGCCAAACAGCTCGGCGTCGTCAAGGAACTGACGGATATCATCGCCAGCGCCGCCGGGGATCCGGGGCTGGCGGAGCGGACCTGGGTCCTGCTCACCGAGTCGCCCGAGGGCGGGTGGGGCGTGGCCGGCCATGCCAACACCGGCGCTGACCTGGCGGACGCGGCACGCGCAGAGATTGCCCGGTCCGCGCAGCCGAGCACGGGCACGTAGCGGCCGGCTATGCCCACGGCGAGCTTCCAACGACACGATCAGCTCGGCGAGATCGTGATCGACAACCCACCAATGAATCTATTCTCGAGCGGCGTGATCGCCGACCTTCGCAGCGCGGTCGACCAGGCGGCCGGAACCGACGTCCGAGCCGTTGTGCTGAGGGCCAACGGGCCGGCGTTCTCCGCCGGGGCCGACGTCTCGATCTTCACCGGCCTCGATGACAGCTCCGCGGCAGCCTTGATGGCGACGGTCGTCTCATTGATCCAGGCGATCGAATACCTGCCCTTTCCGACGCTGGCGCTCATTCACGGGCGCTGCTTCGCCGGCGCGCTCGAGGTCGCGTTGGCGTGCGATCTGATCTGGGCCGCTGCCGGTACCGAGATCGGTCAGCTTGAAGCCGTGATCGGCGGCTTTCCGTTCGCTGGCGGCACGCAGCGGCTGGCCGCGCGGGTCGGCGCGTCTCGGGCAGCCGAGATGGTGATCGGCGCGGGCATCTATCCTGCCGAGACCCTGGTCGAGTGGGGTCTGCTCAGTCGTGTGATCGCGGCCGATCGCCTGGAGGAAGAAGGCCGGCGGTTTGCCGCGTCGCTTGCGACAGGGCCGACGATCGCGCACCAAGCGACCAAGCGCATACTCCGGGCCTGGCGCTCGGGAGGCATTTCGGCCGCCGACCAAATCATGCAGTCCGAGGGCCCGCGAGTGATCCTCAGCCAGGACCTGCAACGTGGCGTGGCGAGCCTGATGAGCTCGGGTCCCGGCCACGCTACGTTCTCGAATCGCTGACGTCATCCCAGCGAGCGTCGCTGGAGTAGCGCATCAAACGGCCGGGTGCTGGGCGGAGATTCAATCGGGTGACCTGAATGCTCCGTCTATCTGACAGGCTCTGGAGCCTTGGGATCCGCCCAGCCGACTCGCTGCGAGTCAGTCGGACCGGTCCGCGAGCCGGGGCTCATCCGGACCCTGACCCGCGATCACCGGTCCGCGGTCGATGATCTCGACGGCACCTCTCGGCCGGCAGAGCTCGATCGATTCGGCCTCGCGCCGTAACAGCAGGCGGAGCTGTACGAATGCGACGATGCCGAGAGCGACGGGGAGCCACAGTTCAATCACGCGGTACAGCAGCACGGCGGCCGTCGCGGTCGCCACTGGGAGACCGAAGAGGACAAGCACCCCGATCAGTCCGATCTCGACTCCGCCGATGCCGCCCGGAAGCGGCAACCAGTTACCCAGTTGCCCGATCAGGTAAGCGATCCAGACGATCGAAACCTCGGGGGCGGATCGCAGCGCCCGAAAGCTGGCCCACAGAACGAAGATGTCGAAGGCCACATATCCGACAAGCGCGACCACCAGCAGCGGGTTGCCGTGCCGGAGTTGCGCGACGGCCTCGTCGACGCCGTCGGCCGTGGCGAGGAGCACTGGACCCAGGCGGGTCAATCGAGACTTCTCGGGCCGGGCTCTCAGCCGCCTCTCCGTCCGTCGCGCAAGGTGCCCCATTGCAATGCTTGCGACGATGGCCCCCATCGCGACGGCGGCCGGAATGAGCGTCAGCGCGAGGTTGGCATGGCCGGGAAGAATGCCCGCCGCCAGCCCGAGTCCCACGATCGCGAGCGCAGCGACGTTGGGAGCGCTGGTGAGCAAGAAGAACGCGACCGTCTTACGCGCGATCTCGGTGGCGGGCATACCCCCTCTGCGAAGCGCCCACACCCCGAGCGCGAGACTGCCCGTGCCGCCGACCGGCAACAGGGAGCCGGCTCCTTCCTCGGCCATTGCGATCTTGTAGCTCGTTGCCCAGCTCATACGTGTGCAGAACACGATCCGGAACGCCGGGACGTAGGCGAGGACGGACAGCAACTCGAAGGCGGTCGCGACCGAGATCCACACGGGATTCGCATGTGCGAAGCGCTCGCGCACTTCGCCGAGGCCGGGCAGCAGCACGGTCGCGACAACTGCGATCAGGGCCAATGCGAAGAGCCTGATCAGTGCCCGCCTGACGTGACTCGCGGAGAGTGCGCTGAGGAACGGCTCTGGTTGGGTTTCGGGCACGCCGCCTGTCGGCGCCGTCATCGCCGAGACCGAAGGTGCCGCAGCGAGACTGTCGGCGACCGGATCGCTGTCGGCCTCACCTGCGCTCACGGCACCGGTCACTCCAACAACGTCTCATCATTTCGTGCATCCACCTCGGGGACTGGGTGCCCGAGACTGCGAACCGCCCGTCGCAAATGAAGAACGGCACGCTCCAGATCCCACGCCTCTCGGCTCGATCACGATCAGCGAGCACAGCGTCCGCGTAGGCGTCGCCGAACGCGACCGAGCGAGTGGTGTCGGGCTCGATCCCCATCTCTGCTGTGAGGAGGGCGAGCGACTCGCGGTCATCGATCGCCATTCCGTGCTCGAAGTAGGCACTCTGTATTCGTTCCACGGCGAGATCGGCGATGCCGTGTGCACCGGCGAGTTGGAGCATCCGATGGGCCGCGAAGGTGTCGCCCGGCGTTGTCGCCCCCGGTTGGTAGACGAGGCCCGCGCGCGCGGCCGCCTCGCGGAGTTTCGTGATGACGGTGGCGGCGACATCTGTCGCGTCTGTGCGCTTCATACGGTGATTGCGCATCACGTCCACGACCAGCAGCTCGTCAAACGAGCGTCCGCTCAGGACGTCGAGCTGAAAGCTGCGCCACGCGATGCGGACGTCGTCTCTGTGCTCGAACATCGCGAGCGCTTCGAAGAGATAGCGGACCGCGATGTAGCAGCGGGGGCAGATGAAGTCGATGAACGCCTCGACCTCCATCGAACCAGTGGGACCTCGCTCGGGGCGATGTGCGTGGTCGGCGGTGAGTTGTGACGCGTGATCGCTCACGTGCAGTGCTGCTTCACCAAGTCGATGTGAGCGGCGTAGGCCCATGCCGCTCGTTCTTCGCGTTCCAGTGCGGCGCGGTACGCGGCGTAGGCGAGGCTTCGGGTGGGGCGTTCTGCTCTGCACCATCGGTCATAGGCCAGCCAGACCGTCCGAGACTCCTCGCGCCAGGCGATGTACCGCTCGAGGAGCCCATCAAGTGTGTGTTGCCAGAAGGGCCTGTCCCTGCTGACTTCACTGCTCGTCCAACCTCGAGCGCTCACGTCGTCGTCCAGTAGCGCGGCAGGTCACTCCGTCTCTGTGCCGGTGTTGCCCCGGTCGCGAGATCACTCAGACGCGCATCGATCGTCGTGAGCTCGGCTTCAAACTCTGCGATCGCCTGGCGTATGTGCCGGTCGCTGGC
>Ga0302326_10014006_pt1 | contig 16995 bp, 15 predicted proteins | sample Palsa_T0_3_FD_202264 | JGI IMG/M metagenome (GOLD analysis project Ga0302326, IMG submission 202264) | Peat permafrost microbial communities from Stordalen Mire near Abisko, Sweden - Palsa_T0_3 | ecosystem: Environmental > Terrestrial > Soil > Palsa > Peat permafrost | place: Sweden: Abisko...
AGCGCTCGCCGGCGGCCGCCTCGGGACAGCGACTCTATCTGTGGGGCGCACGTTCAAGCCCGGAGCCGTTGGAAAACGGTGCTGAGGGGCTACTTGAAGAACGGCCGTTCGTAACCGGCGTGACGTGACGGCTCGACACCCCCACGGCACGGCCAAGGTCGGCTGAGGCTGGGTGGTGTCTTCCGTGGGCCGGCCGCGAGCGAACGTCGAGCGGCCACCAGAACCAGCGCCCCAGCAGCGCGGCCACGGACGGCATCAGGAACGAACGCACCACCAGCGTGTCGAAAAGCAGACCGAGACCAATCGTGGTACCCACCTGGCCGACAACACGCAGGTCGCTGACGACCATGGAGGCCATTGTGAAGGCGAATACCAGACCCGCGGTCGTCACGACCTTGCCAGTACCGCCCATCGCTCGGATAATTCCGGTCTTTAGCCCTGCGCCTAGTTCTTCTTTGAACCGAGCAACCAGAAGCAAATTGTAGTCAGCTCCCACTGCCAGAAGAATGATCACCGACATTAAGAGCACCATCCAGTGCAGTTCCAGCCCGAGAAGATATTGCCAGACCAACACGGATAGACCGAAAGAAGCGCCCAGCGAGAGCACCACCGTGCCCACGATCACGAGGGCCGCAATAAAACTTCGGACTATGATCAACATAATAATGAAGATGATGCAGAGCGATGAAATCCCCGCAATTAACAGGTCATAACTTGAACCTCGTTGCAGGTCTTTCAAAACCGTGGCGGTGCCAGCCACATAGATCCTGGCGTTCGCGAGCGGCGTCCCCTTGAGCGACTCCTCGGCGGCGGTCTTGATCGGGTCGATCCGCGAGATACCCTCTTTCGTCGCCGGGTTCCCCCTGTGGGTAATGATGAAGCGCGCCGCCTTACCGTCCGGCGACAGGAACAGCTTCATGACGCGCTGGAAGTCTGGGTTGTCGAACACCTCTCGAGGCATGTAGAAGGAATCGTCGCTTTTGGCGGCGTCGAAATCCTTCCCCATGGCCGTCGCGTCCGCACTCAAGCCGTCTACCTGGTCTAACATCCCTGACATGGTGCTGTGCAGACTCAGCACCATGGTGCGCACGCTTTTCATGGTCGCGATCTGAGACGGAAGCAGCGCCAGCAACTGAGGCATTGCCGTGTCGATACTGTCGAGGTCCGGTCCGAGTTTGTCTAGCTGTTCACTGATCTTGTCGACACCATCGAGCGAGTCGTACAGGGACTTCGTCGCCGAGCAAAGTGGAATATTGTAGCAGTGCGGATTCGAATACAAATAACTACGAATCGGCCGGTAGGTGTCGTCGAAATCAGCGATTTGATCGCGGACTTGACCCGTTATAGCGATTGTTTCTTTTGTCACACCTACCACGTGATGACCCGTGTTGACGAGATGCTGCGCAAGCACATTCATGCGCTCTAACGCGCCGATGGTTCCACCGAGCTCGTCCGCCAGCTTCAACATATCGCGTATTCGGATTTTCGCGAATTGTATGTTTTGTAGCTGCCCCGCATTTTGCACGCTGAGCAGAAATGGTATCGACGTATGCTCGAGAGGCGTGCCTTCTGGTCGAGTTACGCCTTGGACCAGGGCAACTCCCTCGACGCCGAAGATGGCCTTGGCCAGCTTGTTCAAAACCAAAAAGTCCGCCGAATCACGCAAATCGTGATCGGACTCGATCATCAGAATTTCGGGTCTCATCCGCGCTTCGGAGAAATGGCGGTCAGCGGCAGCCCACCCGATATTGGCGGGGGTGCCCTGAGGCATGTACAGCCGGTCTTCGTAGCTGACCCGGTATCCCGGCAACGCAAGCAGGCCTACCAGAGCGACCGCACACGAGGCGACAAAGATGGGTGCGGGCCAGCGCACGATTGACGTTCCCACTCGTCGCCAACCACGATCCGACATTGTGCGCTTGGGTTCGAGGAGACCGAAACGGCTTCCAACGGTAATAACGGCCGGAACGAGCGTGAGTGCGACCGCGACCGCGACCAGCATACCCACTGCACACGAAGCGCCCATGGTCTGAAAAATGGGCAACCGCGTGAAACTGAGGCAATAGGTAGCGCCGGCAATCGTCAGACCGGAGGCCAATATTACGTGGGCAACCCCGCGGTAAGCGGAGTAATACGCTGTTTCGTGATCCTCACCGGCTTTGAGTGCCTCGTGATATCGGCCGATCAAAAAAATTGCATAGTCGGTGCCAGCGGCAATCGCCAGGCACACGAGAATGCTGACAGCGAAAGTTGAAATTGTAATAAGCCCAATGTCACTGAGGTAGGCGACGACTCCTCGAACCGCCGCAAATTCGACCCCAACCATGGCTAATACGAGCAACACGGTCGTAGCCGACCGGTAGACCAGCAACATCATGAGGGAGATCACCACGACGGTCGCCACGGTGATTTTGAGGGTGGTGTGGTCACCAGTGTTGAGCAGGTCCGCTGAGAGCGGAGTCGGGCCGGTGACATAGACCTTGACCCCGGACGGCGGGGGTGATCGGTGCACGATTTTCCGAACGGCCGCAACGGAGTCATTCGCTAGAGTCTCGCCCTGGTTCCCGGCGAGTTTCAGTTGGACATAGGCCGCCTTGCCGTCCGCACTTTGCACTCCAGGCGCGGTCAGCGGATCCCCCCAGAAATCCTGGACATGCTGCACGTGCGTTGGGTCGGCTTTGAACTGACGAATCAAGTTGTCGTAATACTGGTGCGCCTGATCACCGAGGGGTTGCTCGCCCTCCAATACGATCATCGCGACGCCGTCGTTAGTTGATTCCTTGAATAATTCACCGATGCGCCGCATCGCCTTCATTGACGGCGCATCTTGGGCGCTCAGCGATACGGCCCGTTCTTTCGCGACTTGCTCAAGTGGCGGAACGCCGACGCTTACCAGAAGAGTGACCGCTAACCAACCGAGAATGATCGGCACCGATAACTTACGGATCAATCCCGCTATAAATGGTCGCTGGACGCGCTCGTTGAATTTGTGATGGTCGCTCATGCGACCCCGACCAAGCAATGCGTATATGCAATCGCGTCGTTCGGAACCATCTGGCGCACATCGATCGACGCAGTGCAGGCCGCGTCGAATACTTGTTGAATCACCTGCTTGCGGTTGAACGGCATCGTGTCATCGACGTGACCGTCGGCACACCTCGCCCACTCCTCGGTGCCGTGGACACCGTGGACGGGCGACATCATGAATCCGCCAAACCCGCTTTCCGTCAACCCAACCAGCGGTACCTGCGCCCACCGGAGGACTCTGACAACTCGCATCGCCTTCACCCGTCCCAAGGCGTCGACGCTGCGTACTGGATAACGGCGCGCGCAGTGCCAGGGAAAGTACGCCATCCCATATCCCGGGACGGTCTACTTTGTCCCATTCGGTATCTAAAAGACATGTTTATCGCCACCAGCCCTCTACGTTGCGCATATACCGACGCCCCACCAACGTGCCCGAACTCTCGCGGGGACCAGGCGACCACGAGATAACGTCAGGTTATCGCATAGTCGGACAACGGGAATCGCTTCTGTTCCTTGACCGCGCGGCGCACCGAAGTCGGCCGGAAAAGGTCGCTGGGCGACGGGGTGCCGGCCCCGGGTCCCGGTGGGCGGCGATCGCAACCACGTCCTACAGGATCAGGTGGAGTTCGCGTAATGTCCGGAAGTCAGCCCCGAACGACCCCGAAGGACTCGGATGCGTTGTGCCCTTCGTCGTTGCTGCGTCCACACCGGTGTCGCCGTTACAGGCGTCGGCCTCATCGCGGTCGCGCTAGCGACGTCACCGACACCTGCCATTCAGGCGCGCGCCGTGCAGCTCGTCAGCGGCGACGTCAACGCGGATTCGTTGCTGGGCGATGGCACCGCGTTAGTCATGGGCGGCAGCGGCGTTCCCTTACCCCCGGCAACCTACGTCGATGCCGCCGAGACCCTGTACCTCGAGCCGCGCGGCTTCACCGGCTCCCCGCAGGCTTTGGATACGCCCGAAGGCTTCTATCCGACCACCGGGGTCAACAGCCTGACCGCAGACGCTTCCGAGGCTCAAGGAGCACAGATTCTGGACGACGCGATCAAGGGGCAGATCGCCGGCGGACATGTGGACGCCGCGAACCCTGTTGTCGTCTTCGGCTACTCCCAGAGCTCGGCCCTTTCGTCAATCACAATGCAGCAACTCGAGAACCAAGGCATCCCGAGCGATGAGGTTCACTTCGTCCTGGTTGGCGACAGCGCCGCTCCCAACGGGGGCTTGCTCGAACGCTTCGATCTGCCCGGTAGCGATCTGTCCGTTCCGAGCTTCGGTATAACGTTCGGCGATCCAACTCCCGACGATCTCTTCCCGACCGACGTTTACTCGCTCGAATACGACGGCTTCGCCGACTTCCCGCAGTACCCGATCGATCCGCTGTCCGACCTCAACGCGTTCGCGGGCATGATCTACGAGCACGTCACCTACCTCGATCTGAGCCCCGAGCAGATCCAGAACGCCCTTCCCTTGGAGACGACCGGCGACGCCCTGACCAACTACTACATGATTCCCGTCGATGATCTGCCGCTGTTGGATCCGCTGCGGTTGATCCCCGTTGTCGGCAATCCATTCGCTGACCTGCTCCAACCGGACATGCAAGTACTTGTGAACCTGGGCTACGGCAGCATCGGCGACGGCTGGAGCCAGGGCCCGGCCAACGTGCCAACACCGTTTGAGCTGTTCCCGACCGATCTCAACTGGTCCGATGTGCTCACCGCTCTGATCAACGGTGCTACGCAGGGCCTCCAGGCCGCCATCGGCGACCTCGAGAATCCGGATAATTACCAAATCCCATCGCTGCTGGACAACCCGACGTTGTCAACGCTGGTGGATTCGGCCTATACATCCGGCCTCATAGATACCCTTCAACCGACGACGCTGGAGCTCACCCAGGCGCTCCTCGGTGGCAGTTTCCCGGTTTCCGACGTGACCCTGCTCTCGCCGCTGAACGACATCATCAACGACCTCACTAGTACCGTTGCAGCTGATGATGCAGCTCTGCTGCCGATTGCGGACACCATTAATGCACTGACAACCACCCTGCCGGCATTCGACGCGAGCTTGTTCACAGACCAGCTCGCGGCTGGTGACCTCCTCGGCGCTATCGGCGATCCGATCGCGGCTGATTTTGCGGTCGTCCCGTTCGCGATCTCGTTGGGTGTAGGCCCGATTGTGGACGCCGTCGAAGGCACCGTTCTCAACTTCGCGAACCTTATCCCGTAGCCTGTGGACAGAGCGGCCAAACCAGCAGCCAGGACATGGTCCTGTCTCATGGAGACGGCTTCTTCGAGGCACAGCTGAAGGTGATCTCAGCCGCGCATCAAGGTAGTCATAAGAACGAGGCCTTCCTGTGCTGGGTCTTTCACCCTGACCCCGGTAAAGTCGCCTCCGACCTGTGCTCGTGAAGTGCACGTGCTCAGTGAGCTCAAGGTGGGCGCCAGAAGGGAGGGGTCGGATTGCTGGCCGCAGCGGGAACTACGTGCTGGCTACTGGGCGCCGTACTTCTGGTGAACCTGGTGTTGCTGGCTGGTACACGCGTGGTCAAGCGATGGAAACGCAATATGGACGTCAGTGATGACGCCGAATACGCTGCGAACCTGGCGACTTTGTCCGAAGCTTCCGTGCGCCGTCACTTCAATCCCTATACCGACATCGACTGGGAAGCGCTGGAATTCTCCGTCAGCAGGAGCGACCCCCGCTGGGTGTTGTCCGCGGCCGATCCACTGGGACGGCATCCGTGGTACCAGGCGCAACCGCTAGCGAAGCAGATCGACATCGGACTGTGGCGGCAGGCCAACGCAGCAAAGATTTCTCTGCAGTTAGAGAGCATCCTGATCCGTGGTCTGATGCACTACACGTTCTGGGTGCCCAACGGATCACCCGAATACCGCTACTGCGTGCACGAATCCATCGAAGAATGCAACCACGCCATGATGTTTCAGGAATTAGTCGACCGGATTGGGGTGAATGTTCCTGGCATGCCACGGTGGTTGCGCTGGATATCTCCCGCGATACCGCTCTACGCCGGGCCGCTTCCGGGCACCTTCTTTTTCGGGGTGTTGGCGGGTGAGCTGCCAATCCACAACATGCAGAAGAGCATGTTGCGTGAGGACAGTCCGCCGCATCCACTGATGGAAAAGGTGATGTCGATCCACATCGCCGAGGAAGCTCGCCACATCTCCTTTGCCGACCAGTTCCTTACCAGGCGTGTGCCACATATGGTGCGGCGGAGCCGCTTTGCACTGTCGCTGTACGTGCCGATCGTCATGCGGGTGCTCTGCCAGGCGATCGTTGTGCCGTCGCGCACTTTCTTCAGGAAGTTCGACGTTCCGCGATCGGTGCGTAAAGAGTTGTCCTTCAAGGCGCCGGATTCGCTTTGGGCGCTGCGTAGCATGTATGGCGACGTGCGGATGCTGTGCGATGACGTGGGGTTGATGAATCGCGTTGCGCTGCTGGTGTGGCGTATCTGCAAACTCAACGGTGAAGCTTCGCGATATCGCGGCGAGCCACAGCGCGCGCACATGCCCAGCCCAGCCACCGCGGCCTAAAACCGCTGCGGCACAACGCGTCACGGGTTCGCAGCGCGTCCATGGGCAAACTCGGCGCAGGCTACGACGGTCGTTGTCGAATCTGGATAGGCGTTACAACGCGCGCGTACCGAGCCAACTGTCGATTCGTTGCGCGACGTCAGCCCAACCGGGCTCAAGCATCATGTCGTGGCCCATGTCAGAGAAGAACTCGGCTTCGGTGTGGTACGCGCGCGCCGTCGCGACGACCTCATCTCGCGTGTGTGCGCCGTCGTCATCTGCCCCGAGGACCAGAAGCGGCGTCGTCACCCGTTTCGGCCGGGGCAAGCTGAGCAGCGCGCAGTCGATACCGATGCGTGAGCTGTCCTCCTGGAGCCGTGCAGCGTAATCGAGCACGAGCGTGTCCGGCGTCTGCGCGCAGAAGAATCTCTCGCGGGCAAGCTCAGGGGTACTGATGTAAGGCAACGCCTTGCCGGTTATTGCCATTTTGGCGAAATGCCACGGGTGCTGTCGTATCCACCGCAGAGCGGACCCGAGGTTTCCCTGCGGAGGCATAGACGTCATCAAAACGCCGGCGGGAGCGTCATGCGACTCCAGATACTTCTGCACGATCAGACCGCCCATGGAGTGACCGATGACCACCGGGGAGGTGGGCAGGGTCTCGGCAACCGAGCACACGTCATCGACGTAATCGGCAACCGAGCAGGACCGCAGCGGTTTGTCAGCCGCGCTGTTGCCGTGGCCGCGGAAGCTCAGCGCCAGAGCACGATAACCCCGGTCGGCGAAAAAGCTCAGAAAATTTTCATCCCAACACCACGCGGCATGCCAGGCACCATGGACGAAGAGCAGCGGGACGGGATGAGATTCGCTGCTACATCCCTTGTCGATCACCTCAAGCACGTCGCACACGGTCCGTCGTGTGCCGTCGCACCTTGCAGAGCCTCCTAGGGTGAAGATCCAGCTGTTGTTGGGCGGCTGCAAGTACATTACGAATGTCGGAACCGACCTCGCGATCCGATCCGCCGAATGTACCCCTAACTCTCCACAATAAGACGTTCTCCTTCGGGACGTTCGGGCGCCGGTGCATAGCCCTGCTTGGGCCCGCACCACGGCCGTTAGCCGGGTGTCTGACTGCGGTATGATCATCGCCGCGAATCGATTCGTCTGTGCCAACTGCTCTTTTGAGGCGACCGACGGATGACGCTACCGTTGCGAGGAGCCCTGATTCGATGAAAACCGCGCCGATTGCTCTCGTCACGGGCGCGACAAGCGGCATCGGCGAGGCGACCGCCTACCGGCTGCGGAACCGGGGTTATGTGGTTTTCGCGGCCGGGCGCAATCCAGACGCTCTCGATACCCTGCGGTCACAAGGCCTGCGGGCCCGGGCCCTTGACGTCACCGATGAGGCCGCGGTAGCTCGACTCGTCGAGGAGATTCACGCTGACTACGGCGGCGTGGACGTCTTGGTCAACAGCGCTGGTTTCCCGCTTCCCTGCCCGCTTGAGCAGTTGGCATCGAGTGACCTCCGGTGTCTCTTCGAAACCAATGTAGTTGCCACACTTCACCTGTCACAGCTTATATTGGCCGGCATGCGTGATCGCGGGGCGGGCAGGATCATCACCATCGGCAGCACTGGCGGAAGATTCACCAGCCCTGGCGCCGGCGGGTACCACATCGTCAAGTACGGCGTTGAGGCCCTCTCGCTGGCGCTGCGGGCCGAAGTGGCGCCGTTCGGTGTCCGGGTCGTGTTGATCGACCCCACCGGCGTGCGTACAAGGTTCGTTGAAGCCCAACTCGAAGCAACTCCCTCCTACGCCGATGATGATCCATACGCCGATTTCAAACGTCGCTACGCTGAGACCACGCGCGCGCTAACCAAGACGCCCGGCCTGATGATCGGCGCCGACTCCGTCGCCCGCGCGGTAGTGCGGGCAGTCGAGGCCAAAAACCCGAAAGCCCGCTACATCGTTGGGACGTCTGGAAAAGCCTCTGTACTCGCCCGACTGGTGCTGACCGACCGGATGTGGGAGCGGCTGTTGATGAAGGGCTTGAGCGCCTCGTCCTGAGCCACGGGGTGCGGCGTCGGGATCAACGTATGGGCGGCATGACCCGGCGCAGCACCGCTGGGACTAACCGCTGATAGCGTGGCCCGGTGATCCGCGCCAGCAGATCGAAAATCCTGGTGTCCGGTCCGATCAGAATCCGGACTTTGTTCTTGCGGACCCCGTCGAGGATGACTTGTGCGGCTTTCTCCGGCGAGGTGGACCACAACCGTTTCTCGAAGTTTTTCACGAGGTCAACGTCACCAAGTCTCTCCGCCGCGGTCATGTTGCGAACGAAGTCGGTTCTGGTACCGCCGGGGTACACCGTTGTCACCTTCACCGGGTGTCCAGCCAACAACATCTCTTGGTGCAGCGCCTGGGTGAAGGCGCGAACGGCGAACTTCGCCGAGCTGTAGGCGGCCTGGTAGGGCACCGAGTAGAGCCCGAACACGCTGGAGACGTTGATCACGTGCCCGTCGCCGGACGCGATCAGATGTGGCAAGAACGCTTTGGTGCCATTCACCACACCCCAGAAGTCGACGTCCATCACCCGTTCGATCTCGCTGAACTGGCTGATTTCGATGTCGCCGAAGAACGATATGCCGGCGTTGTTGTAGATCTGGTTGACTTCTCCGAAATGGTTGTTGACCTGCTCGGCGTAGGCGAGGAACGCTTCCCGCTCGGTGACGTCGAGCCGGTCGGCCTTGACCGGGGTGCCGATAGCCTTGAGTCGCTGCTCGGTCTGCACCAAGCCGTCGGCGTCGACATCGCTGATGGCCACGCGGGCGCCCGAGCGGGCCAGTTCGACGGCCAGCGCCTGGCCGATACCCGAGCCGGCGCCGGTGATGACGGCGACTTTCCCGGCGAACCCTTGCATGCGTGCACTCCCGTCAGTTGGCCGTGTGCACCGTAGCCGGTACCCGAGGCAGCCTCGCCGCACGCGGATGCGGCACACATCGATCTATCGGTGGTCTAAAGGAATCCGCTCGCTTAACCGCCGCCGAGCTTTTTGTAGACTCTGCCCACCATCGGTGCGACGATGCCGCGCGGCAGGTATTGGTTGGCAACCGACATCGCCTTCGCAGGGACACCGGGAACAACCCGCATTTTGTTGCGGCCCAACGCATCCAACGACACCTTCGCGGCGTACTCTGCGGAGACCCACAGATAATTCGGCACCAGCTTGGTGGCCGCCGAGGAGTCAACCGATTCCAGCATCCCGGTGCGCACCGGACCGGGCGCCAACAGCGTCACATGCACGCCAGAGCTTCGCAATTCCCCGCGCAATGATTCGCTGAAAGTGTTCAGGAACGCTTTGGTAGAGGCATACGTCGCGTTGTGCGGTATCGGCGAATTTCCTGCGGCCGAACCAGAAATAAGGATGCCGCCGGCTTTCCCCTCGATCATTCGCGGCAGCACGGCCAACACCAGGTCATGCACACCGGCAGCATTGAGCTGCACCAGAGCCCGTTCGCCGGCCGGATCCAGCTCCGCAACCGGACCGAGCGTGGCGTTGCCGGCGTTGGCGCACAGAACCGAGATATTCCGGCTCGCGAGTTCGTCGGCCAGCTTGGCCCGTTGGCTCGGGTCGACGAGATCGACAGGCCGCACTTCGACATCCACCCCGTACTTATCGGTAAGCCCTGCGGCCAGGTTGTTGAGCACCTCTTCGCGACGTGCGGTGATGATCAGGTTGTGGCCGCGGGCAGCCAACTCGGTGGCCAGTGCCTCGCCGATGCCTTGGGATGCTCCAGTGACAACAGCTCGAGCGTCGGAACTGGGCGCGGGTACCGGCATGCGGAGATCGTACAGTGCCACCCGCGACGGCATACGGGCGCACACCAGACGCGTGACATCGCCTTCCAAGTCATAGTGTCGTCGTCAAAAAGTGTGACATGCCAACACGCAGATCACGGCACGAACCGCAACGAGCGGCTGAAACACGGCTTATCGCAAGTCATCCCGTGAACTCACCGACCGCTGACAAGAATAAGCGGCCTCATCGGCTTGCAGTCCAATGCACTTAAACGTCGTCGCACTGGCGTGGTGCCGCGTTGGATCTCGGACCGCGTGGGAAGCAGCGCAGCCGCCGGACCCCGGCTTGAGGAGGGGGTCCGAGCGGCTCGCGATTTTCGAATTTAGAACAAGCTCAACACGTCGGCCGGCAGGGTCGCGCCGAAGCTTGCCAGCAGAGCGCTAAGGTCCGTCGATAGCGCGCTGCTGAAGTCGGAAGCACTGCCGGGATCCAACGACGAGGCGAGATCGGTGGTAAGCGGCAGGGTGCTGACGTCTGCGGCGCTTGCCGCGTCGGTGGCAGGGTTGTACAAACCGATGGACTCGAAGAAGCTCTCGAAGGACGGCGCCATAGCCTCAAGCTCGGCGCCCAGAGCCCCCCAGCTTGCTGGTGTCGTCGCGTTGCCGAAGTCAAATGTCCCCTGATTGTAGAGCAAGTCGCTGATTTCGATTTCGCTTGGCGAGGCCACGTTCGCAGTGCCGTCAGCGTAGTTCGTCAGCCATTCCTCGACGAGCGGATCTCCCGGCGCGATGTTGTTGATGTCTGCGATAAGTGCGGGGGTGTTCAGGGGGGAGTCAGTGGTTATACCGCAATAGTCGCTGCAGAAGAAGCTGCCCGGAACAGCGGGATCGAATAAATTGATCGCTCCCGCGAACAAAGATTCGAAGGACTGGAAGATGTCCTGGATGCTGGGAATGTCGAAGCCGTAGTTGAGACCGGAGCCGACAGTGAGGTCAGGCGTCTGCTCCAAACTGGTGATGAAGCTCTCGACGGGCGCCAGCGGATTCAGCGTGTACTCGCCAGCTTGCGTAAATGGCTCCGCGTAGCCTTCGCCGGGCGTATCAACTGTACTGGTCCCCAAAAGGTCGGTGCCGCCGTACGTGGCGTCAAAGTTGTACGCCTGGCCGCTATAAGTCAAACCGTCGTAGGAGCCGTTGGGGTCGTAGTAACCGGGATCGCCGGTAGCGGGGAAGGCGGCGTCACCACCGCTGGGCGGAGTGAAGGTGTACCCGTCGACCAGGGACTGCAGCGGCACCTGGAAGAAATTGTCGACGAGCGGGAATTTTTCCTCGCCGGTAAACAGCAGCGCGTTCCAGATCTGCGTATCGACACCCGTAAGACCGGTGATGGGGCTGGTCGGGAGGTCCGGCAGGCAGCCGGAACCAGCACAAGCGTCATTGGTGGGCAACTCAGCCGCCAAGAACCCGACCAGTTGCTGGCCTAGACCCGCGTTCCAATCGTATTCTCCGGCGCCGAGTCCGGACAGGTCTTTGAAGGGTATGAGCACGTCGGTGAGTGCCTCGAAATGCCCGGGGTCGCCGGGATCGATTCCGAAGAGGTTCGTGGGGCTGACAACGAAGAGATTGCTGGTCATGAATTCAGAAGCCGCCAGCTCGTCCAGAGCCCCTACCTCAGTGCCCGGGATGTTGACGATGTCTTGGAACAGGTTGAACGGGATGTTGAGGATGGACTCGTCGACGAGGCGGGTCTCCATGCTTACGACGGGGAGCTTCGGCGCCTGCGCCTGCAGCGCTAGCGGTATGACGATGCCGGCACCTGTAGCCGCGAGTGCGGCAGCTGCCATGACGTACGGACGCGAGACAGCCTGCATGGCGCCCCCCTTCCCCAGTGGACGGACTCAACAGTCCCTGAACCTACACTAAGAGAATCTAAGCTCATAACCGAATCGACAGATTTTTCGCCAATCTTCAATGGTGAAGTTCACAATGAAACACTGTGCAATAGCTGTGAATTACGTCGACGATTTATCCAAAATGCCGGACATAGGCGTCTCAAAATTTGCGGTCAATCGCCCAGCCAGGCGCGGTTGCCGTACCCGTCGAGGTGAACCACCTGTTCAACCGGCACGCGGGTGGTCGGGCCGTAGCGGCCGCGGGGCCAACCCAGAGCGACAACGCAACACGGGGTCACTGAACGCGGGAGGCCGAGAATCTTGCGCGCCCGCGACACTCCCCACAGCGGCAAGGTGATGAGCGACGCGCCCAAACCCATTGCGCGAGCGGCCAGCAACAGGTTTTGCACGCTGGGGTAGATCGATCCCCAATATCCGGACAGGGCCGCGTGCGGCATCAGCGAATACGGCGCGCGTCCCTCGCGGACCGTCAGTCGAAGGCAGGCCACCACCAGGACCGGGATTTCGGTGAAGTGGTCGACCTGCCATTGCGCGGCGCGGATGACCTTGGCCAACGACTCGTCGTTGTCGCCTGCACTACTGAGCAGGCCGCCGTAGGAGAACTTCCAGCCTTTCCGGTAGCGGCCGGCGAGCTTCTTGATGACGCTTCGGTCTTTGACGACGATGAATTCCCAGTTCTGGCCGTTGGCGCCGGTCGGTGCGTGCAGCGCCAACTCGATGCACTTCAACACCACGGCGTCGTCGACCGGGTCGGGATGAATGCGCCGTACCGCCCGCTGCGTCAGCATCGCCTCCGCCAATGGCATGCTCAAGCCGGCCAGCGCGTCGGATGTCCTTGGCGCAACCCGAAATGCGTGGACGTAAGGCGAGTCGTCGGTCATACGTGCTCGTCGACCCACCTCGCGGTGAAGTCCTGGATGTCCGGTATGCCCTTGGCGAATTCACGCGCGATGAAGCTCTCGACCGTCCCGCCGACCAGCGGCACTTTGAATTCCACCGTCCCGTTCACCGTCAGCACTGAACCACTGCCGATGGGTGCGACGGACGCGGCGGCCGAACCGGAACCGGGCGCCCCGGACACTGCGACGCTGATCTGTCCGCGCAACTGGTCGCCCGACGGCGCCCACGTCTCGGTATGCACGACTGAGATATCGCGTCGATAAAATTTAGCGACGATGCCGGGAAGCAGCTCAGGGCCCAGGTCTTGGGTGGTGGTCACTCGCACCGTCTGGTCGTCGTCGACGACCAGGGATGTGAGCGCGCTGTTGCCGTTCTGGGTCGCGATCCGGGCCAGCCAGTACTCCTCGGCGCTGAACGCCGCATGAACCTGCTCGACACTGGCGGGCGAGTCGACTGAGGCATCGAAGGAACGCGGCATGCTAAATCGATTCCTGACCCGGCACCGCCGAACTCTTAGACGACAACAACCGATCCGCCAGGCGCGCCGCGAAAGTCCGCGCCTGCTCCAATTGTTCGGGCTGGACGTTGGTAGGTGGAAGCCGAAGACCGAGAGATCTCTTGCGGTACTCGCCCGAACCCAGATAACTGGTCAACGCCAGCATGGAACGCAGATTGTCACCGGGATAGGTGAAGTGAATTTCGTCGACATAGCGGCCACCCTGCTCCTCGGCAAGCTCACGCACCGCTTCGAGGTTTTCCCGCCAAAACGTACGGCACACGACGAAGACCGCAAATGGCTTGCCCGACAACAGCTTACGTGCTTCATCCGACTTCAGGAAGGAGCGCAGCGGCATGCTGACGTTGTCCCACCAGGTCGGCGAGCCGATGAGGATCAAGTCATAGTCGCCGTCGCGCACCGTGTCCGGCGTATGGATCTCACCGGTCTCGTTGCGTTTCTGCGCTCCCAGCACGCTGAACATGTCCGGCCACACCCGGCGCATCGGGAACCGGGAGAACTTCTCGGCGTAGCGCGGGTCGGTGAATTTGATCTCGGCGGTGTGCACATCGCAGCCCCGGCCGCGGAAAACCTCACCCGCGGTGTCGAGCACTTTCTGCGACTGCCCGGTGTAGGAGTAGTACAGCAGCAAGACCCGCGGTGGCCGTTCGCCGCCGCCGGCGTTGGTCGTATCTGTCATGGCACCTCCATCTCAAATGTCGCACACTTCATAATCGTGGTGACCCGCTGCGCCCGGCTCCGCCGTGCTTGCGACCACACTCGTCCCTTCCGGTGGTGACCCGCTGCGCCCGGCTCCGCCGGGCTTGCGACCACCACTGTCCCTTCCGGTGGTGACCCGCTGCGCCCGGCTCCGCCCTGCTTGCGATCACCACTAGGCTTTGGCGTCGTGACCGACAAAGTATCCGTCGACCTCAGCGGGCCCTCGCAGACCATGCTGACCACGCTGTACTGCAAGGCGCTGGACGCCGATTGGGACCAGCCCATCTTGGGCGACAACTTCGCCAAAGACGCGGTGGCCCGAATCGACTACGACTGGAGCAGCCTCAAGGTCACCGACCGCTGGACACCGGTGGTCACGGTACGGACGGCCCAGTTCGATGTATGGGCCGGCCAATTCTTGGCCGCTAACCCCGCGGCCACGGTCATCCACCTGGGTTGTGGGTTGGACAGCCGGGTGTTCAGGTTGAACCCCGGCCCCGGCGTCGACTGGTACGACGTCGACTACCCCGCGGTCATCGCGTTGCGCGAGAAGGTATTTCCCAGCCGAGCGAACTATCACCTGGTTGCGACGCCCGCGACCGACCCGTCGTGGCTCGACAACATTCCGGCCGATCGTCCGACATTGTTGTTGGCCGAAGGCATCAGCATGTACCTGACCGATGACGACGGCATTACGTTGCTGCAGCACGTCGTCGACCGATTCGGGACCGGCGAGATCCAGATCGACTACTACAGCCGGCTCGTCGTGCGGTCGCAGAAGACGCACCGGCTGCAACGGCAATCCGGTTCGAAGCTGTACTGGGCCGTCAACAATGCGTCCGAGGTCGTGGATCGGCTGTCCGGTGCTCGGTTGCTGAGCGCCGTAACCTTTTTCGACGCAAGCACTTTCGGCCGAGCGTCCGGTGTGTTCCGCTTGATGCGGCAGCTGGTCCGCCCGCTCCCGCCGCTGCGCCGGACATTTCAGTACCACCGCTACGCCTTCGGGCCCGTCAGCTGACACCACTGGTGGCGTGCTGCTCGGCGACGGCAACGAGCTGCGCTTGGATGGCCGCGACCGACTTCTCCGGTTCCGGCCCGTGCGAGTTGTACTCGATGTTGAGCTGGTCGGCGTAGATCTGGGTGAAGTAGATCTCGATGCCGGCGCTGACGGCGAAGTACAGCTCGCCGTGCGTGGCGGTCACCTCGACACCCGGTGGCGTGCGCACCGGTGGCACCAGACCGTTGTCGGACAACAGGACCACGTCCGGCATACCCGGCGCGTTACCGACGTACTGCGGGCTGAAGTGCAGCCGGGATTGCTGGATGACGCCCTCGTCCAAGTCTGCCTTGAACGTCGCCGCGATGTCGCGCGCCAGATCGACAACCGTTGTCTTGTGGTTGATTTCAGCCAGGTACGTGCCCAGCCCGACCGGATTCGTGCATCCCGTCGCTGACACCGGCGGCGACAGGAAGTACCGCAGGTCGACGGTGTAGATGAACGGGACCGGGATGTTGAGCTTGCCTCTGATCTCCCACTCCCCGATCAGAATCGCGGCCGAGAGCACCGAGTGCAGACCGAGTTTCTCCGCCCGGCACAGCTCGACGAGCGCGTGGGTTTGACTCTCGCTCAACCGGCACGACACCATCGGAACACGAACGGGCTCAGAGGGTTTGACACCGGTGTCGGCTCGCCGCGACGGCGGGAGGTCGTAGGCGAACAACGCAGGCATGAAACGCTCGATACCCGAACGCGGTCCCTTCTGGATGCCCCGGTCGGCCAGCACCGTCTCGATCGACTCCGGTGCGGGCTGGGCGGTGACCGGGCTGGTGCGTCCGTTGCTGACCAGATCGGTGTAGAAGGACAACAACTCCTCGATCAGGCCGTACATGTGGTGGCCGTCGGCCAGGGCGTGATGCACGTACAGCGTCGGGTGCGCCTGACCGTCGCGGATGGTCAACCGCAGATGTACCAACGCCTCGCTCTGGTCGAAATGCGGTACGGGACCGTCATCATCCGGTCCGTCGACCTCCACAACCTCGAATCCCGAGTGCATGAGGTCATCGGAGACCAGCTCGTGGCGGCCGTCCTGACCACGTTCGAGGCGCGCGGTGAGCACCGGGTGTGCCTCGAGCAACGCGTCGAAGGCATCCGACAGCGCGTCGACGTCGATCGGGCCTTCCATTTGCGCGGCGAGACCGACGAAGTTGTGCGTCTCGGCGAGCATCTCCTCGCTGAGCGCCAACTTGCGGATGACCGACGATGGAAACACGTTTCGCCTTTCTGGGTCTTTCGCAGACCTTTTCGCCTTACGACAAGTCGACCAATTCGAGTTCGTCGCTGCCGGAGTCCATCTCGTCCTGCGCGAGCGCTTCCCGGATCAGCTCCAGCAGGGTCCTGGAGAACCCGCCGGCAAGTGACTGCACGGTAGCCGCGTCGACCCGGCGGCTGTCGTACCACCAGTCCAGATGCAGGACACCGGCGGTACGGAAGACCCGCAACTCAATCCCGTGACCCAGGCCCGGGATAGCTTCGCGCACCGGCAACGAAGTGTCGGAGTCGAATCGGACCGCGACATCCTCACCCAGCGGCGGCAGATCGGGAATCGTGCCGATA
>Ga0302326_10014008_pt1 | contig 16993 bp, 15 predicted proteins | sample Palsa_T0_3_FD_202264 | JGI IMG/M metagenome (GOLD analysis project Ga0302326, IMG submission 202264) | Peat permafrost microbial communities from Stordalen Mire near Abisko, Sweden - Palsa_T0_3 | ecosystem: Environmental > Terrestrial > Soil > Palsa > Peat permafrost | place: Sweden: Abisko...
CAGGCCCAGGGTCTCGGCCACCGTGCCCAGCGGCACGGCGGTGAACAGCACGGTGAACACGAAGAACATCGCCACGCCGAAGATCAGCTCGGGGATGACGAAGGACAGGATCATCACGAAGTTGAAGGTCGAGGGGATGGCGCCGCGCCAGCGGTTGATGCCGAGGGCGAAGGCCACCCCGAGCGGGACCGCGATGACCGTGGTCAGCACCGACAGCCGCACCGTCTCGATGACCGCCGCGTGCAGCTGCGGGTCGTGCAGCACCGAGTTGACCGGGTCCTTGAAGTACCAGCGCCAGGAGAAGCCCTGCCAGCTGCTCTGCGACTTGCCCTTGTTGAACGAGAACAGCACCGCGATCACGATCGGCACCAGCGACCAGATCAGGTACAGCCAGGTGAAGCCCTCCAGGAACCAGGCGTGCCGCCAGGGATTCCTGGGGTTCCAGCGGCTCCGGGGCGCGGCGGCGGTCCGGTCGGCGGTCGTGGGCGCGGGGGCCGGCGATTCCGCGGTGGGGGCCGTCATGACGCCGCCTTCGCGGACCGGTTCGTCGCGATGACGTAGTAGATCATCGGGATGAGCAGCACCAGCAGGAGCAGCAGGGACAGCACCGCGCCCTGGCCCTCCAGCCCGGGTGTGCCGAGCTGGCCCTGGATCAGGTTGCCGATCATCGAGGTGGACGCGGCGCCGGACAGCAGCTGGTTGGTGTAGTAGTCGCCGAGCATCGGCAGGACCGTGATCAGCAGACCGGTGAGGATCGGCTGCCTGGACAGCGGGAGCGTGATCTTGACGAAGGTGCGCACCTTGGACAGGCCGAGGTCACGGCCGGCCTCGATCAGGGCCGGCTCGATCCGGTCCAGGCCCGCGTACAGCACCAGGATCAGGTACGGGATGTAGCCGTAGACCAGGCCGAGCACCACCGTGGCCGGCTTGCCGCCCAGCCAGTTGACCGGCGAGAGGCTCAGCCAGGCCAGCACCTTGTTCACGTACCCGCCGGTCTGCAGCAGGTCGATCCAGGCCAGCATGCGCATCATGTAGCTGATCCAGAACGGCGCGATGAGCAGGATCAGGAACAGGCCCTTCCTGCGGCCGGAGAAACGGGCCACGAAGTACGCGGCCGGGTAGCCGATGACCAGGCAGCCCGCGCTGGCGATGGCGACGTAGAGGACCGTCCGGACCACGATCGGGCCGGCGAACGAGGCGCTGCCGACCAGGTCGCGGGACACGTCGATGACGTTCTCCGAGCTCCATGCCAGCGGGTTCCAGACCGCGACCGGCGACTCGAACAGCTGATCCAGCTTCCCCATCGCGATCGCGAGCACCGCGTAAAACGGCACGATGAACAGCAGGATCAGCCAGAGGATCCCCGGTGCGGCCAGGGCGATCCAGAACGCGTTCTTCTTCTGGCGTCTCATGGGGGCCTCTTCAGATTCCGTTGCTCACGACGAGCCACGCCTGCTGCCACAGGGCGTCGACGTCGACGGGAAGCTGCAGCTCGGCCACGCCGCGCCGGAAGTACGACGGCAGCACGATGGTGGACAGCAGCGCCGGGGGCAGGATCTGCTCCTTGACCAGGACCTGGGGCGTCACGCCGTTCGACGGCTGCATGTAGCCGTTGAAGCTGATGTTCTCCAGGACGTTCGGCAGGTCCTGCATGTAGTTGAGGAACATGTGCGCCAGCACCGGGTTGCTCGCCGACCTGAGCACGACGTTGGTGTCGTTCGCGACCGGTCCCTTGCCGTCGGTCGGGAACCAGTAGCCGACGTCGCTGACCGGTACGCCCTTCGGCATGTAAGACCCGGCCGCGGCCATGTCCCCGGACCAGGCGTGATGGATCCAGGTGTCGCCGTCGGGGACCTCGGTGTAGTCGTTGTTGTCGATCCGGACGTTGACCAGGCGGGTGAGGTCCTCGAGCGCCTTGCGCGCGGCGGCGATCTGGTTGTAGTCGGTCGTGTTGAGGTTGAAGATGCCGTTCTTCATCAGGCCGAGGCTGATCGACTCCCGGTAGTCGTCCAGGATGGCGACCCGGCCCTTGTACTTGGCCTGCCAGGGCATGGCCCAGGGATTGCTCATCGTGTACGGGTTCTCGTCCACCAGGTCCTTGCGCCAGGAGATCCCGGTCGTGTAGATCGTGTACGGCACCGTGTACTGCCAGCCCTGGTCGTAGAAGGGGTTGGTGAAGTCGGGCCAGGCCTGGGTGATGTTCGGGATATAGGAGTGGTTCAGCGGCTGGGCCAGCTTGGACTCGATGAGCTGGCCGAGCACGTCGACGGTGGCCCCGATCAGCAGGTCGAAGGGCAGCTTGCGCAGCTTGGATATCGCCTCGTCCATGGTGTTGAACGTGGTGACCTGGACCTTGCACTTGTACTTCTTGGCGAAAGCGTTGACGCAGGCCTGGTTGATGTAGGCGACCCAGGTGTAGATCTGCAGGGTGGCGTCGGGTTCGGCGGGCAGGCCTGCTTTTATCGCTTGGTTGTCAGCGAACACGGGCCATTTGACCGGGTTGTTCGGCCTCGGGAGGGGCACGGTGCCGGTGCCCGCCAGGGCCGAGGCGCAGGCGGACAGCAGCGGGGTGGCACCGAGAGCCGCAGCCGCGCTAGCCCCGAGGAAGGACCGGCGGGTCAGTTTCCTGGGCGCGCCGTGGCCTTGCCAGCCTTCGCGCGGGTGCGACATCTCCTCAGCCCTCAGCGGTGTCGGGTAGGCCGGGTGCACCGGTGCCGGTCACGGCGCGGGCGAACGTGCCGAAGTTCTCGACCAGGCGGTCGATGTCCGCCTCGTCGTGCTGCACGGAGATCAGCCACTGCTCGATCTTGCCCCACGGCGGGAGGAAGACACCGCCGTTGTGCTGGTAGAGCCAGTGCGCGTGGCTGTACCTGTCGTCCACGCCGAGGAAGCCGCGGTAGTTGGTTATCGGCTCGTCAGCGAAGACGACGCAGCCCTTGGCGCCCACGGCGACCACATGCGCGATCAGGCCGGTGTCGGCGATGTGGCGCTCGATACCGGCTTTGGCCCGTTCCCGCAGCACGTCGATCTTCTGGTACGCCTCGGGCGTGGCGACCTCGGTCAGCATGGCCCGGGTCGCGGCCATGGCCAGCGGGTTCCCATTGAAGGTGCCGACCATCTCGTACCCGCCGTCGGCGACGTGATCCATCACCTGCGTGGTGCCGCCGATGGCGGCGACGGCCACGCCGCCGCCCACCGACTTGGCCAGCGTGATGAGGTCGGGCTGGACGCCTGCTCGCTTCGTGACGCCGCCGGGGCCGACGGTGAGGCCGGTCTTGACCTCATCGAAGGTGAGCAGCGCGCGGTGTTCATGCAGGAGGGTTCGAAGGCCCGCCAGGTAGCCGGGCTCAGGCTCGATGATCCCGGCGTTCATCATGATCGGCTCGATGATCATCCCGGCGACCTGATCCTTGTGCTCGTCGAGCAGCCGGGCGACGGCGGCCAGGTCGTTGAACGGGACGATCAGCGTCAGGTCGGTAATGGCGCGGGGAATGCCGGAGGACGCGGGGACGCTCCTCGGCTTGTCCTTCGGCCCGGCCTCGGCTGGCTCGGGGGCCACGGACACCTGCACCGAGTCGTGATGACCGTGGTAGCAGCCCTCTACCTTGATGATGAGGTCGCGGCCGGTGATCGAGCGCATCAGGTGGACGGCGTCCATGGTGGCTTCCGTGCCCGAGTTGGCGAACCGCCACCGGGGCAGGCCGAAGCGACGGGAGAGTCCTTCGGCGACCGCGATGGCGTTCGGGGTGGGCTGGGCGAAGTGAGTGCCCTGGCCGACTTGTTCGGCTACGGCTCGGGCGATGGCCGGGTGGGCGTGGCCGGCCAGGGCGGCGCCGTAGCCGCCGTGCAGGTCGACGTAGGAATTGCCGTCGACGTCGTAGACCTTCGACCCCCGGCCGTGGCTGAGCCAGACCGGCTGCGGCGCGGTGATCTGCCAGCTGGAGGTGACGCCGCCGGCCAGGTGCCGCTTGGCCTGGCTGGCCAGCCGGGCGGATTCGGGCTGGCGGGCGACGAATATCTCTTCCTGGCGGGCGATGACCCGGGTGAGTTCGGCGTCGTTGAGCTGGCGGGGGGCGGGACGAACGGTGTGCTGGACGGTCACGACGACTCCCAGTCTTTGACTGAACGTTCAGTCTAGAGGTCGGGATAGCGTGGCCACAAGGCCTTCGGGAATCCTTGTCAAACCGCATCGGAACGGGGCGAGCCCGGCTTACCCGTCTCGGGCGGCCTGCCGATCTTTGGTGAACTTTAGTTCACTATGAAACATGTTTATTGTGAACTGCAGTTCATGATATTATAGAGCCATGTTGATCTACAGTACATTTTTTAAGTGCTCATGATGAGCTATAACGCACGATACGGAGCGCTTCATGCCTAGAGTCTCGCACCAGGTGTCGGTCCGGAGCCGGGAGCTGCTCGATGGTCACTTCGAGGAGTGGCAGCACCTCCGGCGGCTGGCCCGACCGCCCCGCGGCTGGGTGCGTGCGGTCCGCGAGGCCCTGGGCATGAGCGCGGCTGCCCTCGCCGCGCGGCTGGGGACCACCGCGGGGGCGGTGACGCGCCTTGAGCAATCTGAAGCCGCCGACCGGATCCGCCTGGACACACTTCGGCGTGCCGCCGACGCCCTCGGCTGCGACCTTGTTTACCTGTTGGTACCGCGCCGCCCGCTGAACGCGATCGTTCGCGATCGGGCCCGCGAGCTTGCTCACCGGCAGGTGAACGCCGTCGAGCAGACGATGCGCCTGGAGGACCAGGCCACAGGCAGGACGAAAGAGATGGAGGATCAGCTCGCGAGCGAGTTGCTCGAGCGCGGCGGGCTGTGGAGCCGTACCGCCGATGACTGACGTGGCCAACGAGCCCGATCAGGCCACGCCACTGAGCGAAGAGGAGCGCAAGGGCCTGCTCTTGCCGGTGCTTAACCGCGCGGAGCTAAACCGTGCAGAAGCAGAGAACATCAGCCAGGCCATGTCCTGGCTGTTCTTCTCGCGCCGTCGGCTCCGCCCCGAGTCAGTCGTCAGGGAAGCATGGCTTAAACAGTTGCATCGTCGGATGTATAGCCAGGTCTGGACGTGGGCGGGCCAGTACAGGACGACCGAAAGGAACCTGGGTGCGCCGTTCTGGCAGGTGTGCATCGACATGCGCGATCTCGAGGCTGATGTGCACGCCTGGCTGGCCGACACCAGCGCGAGAAGATACGGCCATGACGAATGCGCAATCAGGTTCGGCTACCGGCTGGTGGTCGTCCACCCGTTCCCTAACGGAAACGGCCGATGGTCACGCCTCGCCACGGACGCCCTCATCGTGGCCCTTGGCGGGTCGCGGTTCAGCTGGGGGGGTGCGTCACTTACCGAGGCAGGCCAGCTGCGTCGTAATTACATCACGGCACTCCGGGCCGCCGACGCAGCCGGTGACTTCGGGCCCTTGACGACATTCGCGCGAAGTTAGGGCGGCGAGAGCCAGGTGAGCTCGGCGGCCGCGGACGGCGATATGCTGGCCCGGCCGAAATCCGACCAGACTGCTGGACAATACGAGGGCCTGGGAGTACGTGACGATGCGATACATCACCGTGGCGGCCGTGGCCGCGATCACCGCGCTAACCGCAGGTGCCGGGCTGGCGGCGTGCAGCAGCAGTACGAGCAGCGGCAGTGCCAGCGGCAGCGGCGCCACCGCCAGTGCCAGCGCGAGCACCGCCTCCTGCACGTACTCCGGCGTCCAGGGCGAGCTTTACGCCAAGGGCGCGCTCACCGTGGCGACCGACAAGCCGGCCTACCCGCCGTGGTTCGAGAACAACCAGCCAAGCAACGGCCAGGGCTACGAGAGCGCCGTCGCCTACGCGGTGGCAGCTCAGCTCGGGTTCTCCAAGTCGCAGGTCACGTGGGCCTACGAGCCGTTCAACGACTCCTACGCACCGGGTCCGAAGAAGTTCGACTTCGACATCAACGAGATCTCCTACAGCGCGGCGCGGGCCCAGGTCGTGACGTTCTCGGACAGCTACTACGACGTCCAGCAGTCACTGGTGGCGCTGAAGAGCAGCCCCATCGTCAGCCAGCACACCCCGGCAGAGCTGAAGACCTACGTCTATGGCGACCAGGTCGGCACCACCAGCCTGGCGTTCATCAACACCGAGATCCAGCCGACCAAGACGCCGAAGGTGTTCGAGAGCCTGAATGACGTGAAGCAGGCGCTGCAGGACAGGCAGATCGCCGCCCTGGTCACCGACACGCCGACCGCGCAGTACATCTCCTCTTCTGAGATCTCGGGTTCGGTCATGGTGGCGCAGTTCCCGTCGACCGGAGAGCACTACGGCCTGCTGTTCGCCAAGGGCAACCCGCTGGTCGGCTGCGTGAACAAGGCCCTCGCCACGCTGCGGAGCAACGGCACGCTGGCGAAGCTGCAATCCAAGTACCTGCAGATTTATACCAGTGTCCCCACCATCAAGCCCTGAGGCGCTGGGCGGACTGCCCGACCTGTCCGCCCGGCGGTCCCGGATGCTGGGCGACGGCGGCCGCCGCAGCGTGGCCCTTTCCACCGCGAGCACCGTCGTCGTCCTCGCGGCGCTGGTGGCGCTCTTGGCGGCGGCACCGGGCAGCCGCGTGGTCAGGCACACCTTCTTCAACCCGACCGACATGTGGCGGGCCTTCGTCGGCGATCCGAAGGCGGGCTACTACTCGGTCGGGGAGGCGCTGTGGCTGAACATCAGGATGTTCGTCATCGCCGAGATCCTCATCTTGATCGTGGCCCTGGTCGTCGCGGTCATCCGCCAGTCGACCGGACCGGTGCTGCTGCCGCTGCGCATCGTGTCGACCGTGTACGTGGACGTCGCCCGCGGCGTGCCGCTTATCCTGCTGATCTTCGCGATCGGGTTCGGCGCGCCGGCGCTCAGCCTGAGGTTCATCTCCAGCCAGTCGGCGGCGGTCTACGGGGTGGCCGCGCTGGTCATCTCGTATTCGGCCTACGTGTCCGAGGTGTACCGGGCCGGCATCGGCTCGGTGCACCGCAGCCAGGTCGCCGCGGCCCGATCGCTCGGCCTGTCGCAGTGGACCTCGATGCGGCACGTGATCTTGCCGCAGGCGGTCCGCAACATCATTCCGCCGCTGCTCAACGACTTCATCAGCCTGCAGAAGGACACCGCGCTGGTGGGCGTGCTCGGATCGATCGAGGCGAACAAGGCGGCCGAGCTGTTCGCCGACACAACGTTCAACTACTCGAGCTACGCGGTGGCGGCCGTGTTGTTCCTGCTGCTGACCATCCCGCTGGCCCGCTTCACCGATCACCTGATCGCCCGGGACCGAACGCGCCGTCTCGCCGGAGCCGTCCAGTAATGAGCGGAACGGGCAGTGGCGAGAGTGCCGGAGGTTCGCCGGCGCTGCGGGTGGAGGGGCTGCGGAAGTCGTTCGGGGCTAACGAGGTGCTCCGCGGCATCGACCTGACCGTGGCCTCGCACGAGGTCATCGGCCTGATCGGGGCCTCGGGCTCGGGGAAGTCGACGCTGCTGCGCTGCGTGAACCTGCTCGAGCGGATCGACGCGGGGGCGATCTACCTGGACGGCCAGCTGATCACCGGGCCAGGCGTGAACGAGAACCTGGTGCGGCAGCATATCGGCATCGTGTTCCAGTCGTTCAACCTGTTCCCGCACATGACGGTGGAGCGGAACGTGACGCTGGCGCCGATGAAGGTCCTCGGCTTGTCCCGGGCGGAGGCCGCCGAGCAGTCAAAGGTGCTGCTCGACCGGTTCGGCCTGCTGGAAAAGCGGGCAGACTACCCGGACCGGTTGTCCGGTGGGCAGCAGCAGCGGGTCGCTATCGTCCGGGCCCTGGCGATGCGGCCGCGGCTTATGCTGCTTGACGAGGTGACGAGCGCCCTTGACCCGGAGCTCGTATCAGAAGTCCTCGACGTGATCAGGGAACTGGCCGAAGGGGGGATGACGATGCTGATCGCCACGCACGAAATGGGGTTCGCGCGCGATATCGCCAGCCGGGTGTGCTTCCTCGCCGACGGGCAGATCATCGAGCAGGGACCGCCGGCGCAGCTGTTCAGCCAGCCGTCGGACGAGCGCACCCGCCGTTTCCTGCGGCGCATCGTCGACGCAGGCCGGTTGTGAGGCGGACGTGAGCGAGTCGCCGGCGTCTTCGGCTCCGGCTGGTGAGATGCCCGATGGTGAGGCGCCGGTTTGTCAGGTGCCGACCGGTGAGGCGCCGGTTTGCCGGGTACCGGATGGTGAGGCGCTGAATACCCTGGAGCCTTCCGGTCCGGAGGGCGGCGGGCTGTGGTCCGGGCGGACGGCCTGGGCGCGGCGCATGGAGACGCCGCTGCGTGTCTTCCTGCGGACCGAAACGGGCAGCGCCTCGGTGCTTGCGGGCGCCACCGTGGTCGCGCTGATCTGGGCGAACATCAGCATTTCCGGCTACGACAAGGTGTGGGCGACCCGGCTGTCTTTGCAGGTCGGCGGCTCGGGAGTGACCCTGGATCTGCGCGGGTTCGTGAACTCCGGGCTGATGGCGTTCTTCTTCCTGGTGGCCGGGCTCGAGGCACGGCGTGAATTCGACATGGGCGAGCTTCGGGTGCGCAGCAGGCTCGCGCTGCCGTTCGTGGCTGGGCTGGGCGGCATGGTCCTGCCTATCGGCATTTACCTGATCGTGAACGCGGGGCGGCCGTCGGAGCACGGATGGGGCATGGCGATGTCGACGGACACCGCCTTCGCGCTCGGGGCGCTCGCCCTGGTCGGCCGCAGGCTGCCCGATCGCGTCCGCACCTACCTGCTCACCTTCTCCGTCGTCGACGACCTGGCCGGGCTCGCGGTCATCGCGGTGGCCTACAGCGGACGCATCCAGGTGGTCCCGCTGCTGGCCGGGATCGGGTTCCTGGTCGTGATCGGTGTCATCCGGGCGCGCGGCGTCCGGTATGGCCTTGCTTACCTGCTGATCGCGATCGCGGCCTGGGTAGCGTTCCTCAAGTCGGGCGTGGACCCGATCGTGGTCGGCCTGATCGCCGGGCTGATGACCTACGCCTACTCGGCGACCAGGGCCTCCCTGGAGCAGGCGTCCGAGGCATTCCGGAGTTTCCGTGAGCAGCCCACCGCCGAGCTCGCGCAGTCGGCGCGCGACGTAGTGCGGATCGCGATCTCACCGAACGACCGGCTCGCGCAGATCTTCCACCCCTGGACCAGCTACGTCATCGTGCCGCTGTTCGCGCTGGCCAACGCGGGGATCGTGATCAACGGGGGCTTTCTGGCCCGCGCCTACACCTCACCGGTCACGCTCGGCATCTTGATCGGCTACCTGGTCGGCAAGCCGGTCGGCACCGCGGGCTGCGCGTGGCTGATGACCAAGTTCAGCCACGGGCGGCTGCGACCGCCCGTCGGCTGGGGCGCGGTCGCGGGAGCAGGCGCGGTCGCCGGGATCGGCTTCACCGTGTCGCTGCTGATCGCGTCGCTCGCCCTGCAGGGCACCGAACTGGCCGAGGCCAAGCTCGGCATCCTGTCCGTCACGGTGGCCGCGTCGGCCCTGACCTGGATCATCTTCCAGTTGGTGAACAAGCTGCCCACCCGGACACGGCTGCGGGCGCTGCTGGGCACGGCCGAGGTCATCACCGACCTGGTGGTCCCGGTGGACCCTGCGCGGGATCACCTGCGCGGCCCGGAGAAGGCCCCGGTCACCGTGGTCGAATACGGCGACTTCGAGTGCCCGTACTGCGGCCAGGCCGAGCCCGCGGTACGCGAGCTGCTGCGCGACTTCGGCGACGTGCGGTACGTGTGGCGGCACCTGCCGCTTCGCGACGTGCACCCGGAGGCGCAGCTCGCGGCCGAGGCCGCCGAGGCGGCCGCCCGGCAGGGCGCGTTCTGGGACATGCACGACCGGCTGTTCGATCATCAGGACGCGCTCAGCGCCCGCGACCTGATCGGGCACGCGGCGGCGCTCGGCCTTGATACCGAGCGATTCGCCACCGACCTGCGCAAGCACGTGGGAAGGGCGCACGTCAACGAGGACGTGGACTCCGCTGACCTATCCGGCGTGTCCGGAACCCCCACCTTCTTTATCAACGGAAAGCGGCATTACGGTGCCTATGACATCGACAATCTGCGCAAGGCGGTTAAAACGGCCGCGGCCCGGACGAAAATCACCGCCTGATCATTGGGACGCCTGATAAGTTTTCCGCTGGCCGGACACTGGGCAAACATTTGTGCCAGCCTTAGAAGCCCAGAAAGCTTTAATAGCCGGGGGGTAAAATGAAGCGCGCTCTGGTCGCTGCCGCCACGGTGATGATGGCTGGCACCTCGATATGGCTGGCCGCCGCGCCCGCCGACGCGAAGATGACACCGCCGATGATTCACGTGACGAATTACAGCGCCACGATCAAGGTGGTGCCGAGGTGGACATACGGGGACGGCGGCAAGCTCGCGGTCATAACCACCTGCTCGCCGAGGCCGGTCATGTCCGTCGTAATGTCCACGATGCTGCCTCATGCGGTCGACCTGCGCGGCGGCGGGAACCTGCTTATCAAGGTCACCGGCAAGACAAAGCCGGGGAAATACACCATCATGCTTTGGTGCGTAGGTGGAAATAGTTTCACCTACGCGCTCGCCGTAACCTCGGTGAAGATCATGACGCTTCTTCCACCCTTCAACCAGCCGACGGCACCCGCGCTGCCGCGGAACTTCAAGGCCACCGCGACCGTGTCCTCGGCTCCGCCTGTGGTGAAGAAAGCCACGAAAGCCAAGAAGAAGTCCTAGAGCCCTGCTCTCCTGCTGCCCCCGGCCCCTGCGCGTCCCCGGCGCCTGCGCCCGGGGCGACAACGTTAGGCTGGCGTTGACGACGAGGACGAGGAGGTACCGCGTGAACGCGCAGCCAACCGCCGCAGCGGCCGGGACGATCGACATCGGTGGCGACCTGACCGTCAACCGCCTCGGGTTCGGCGCGATGCGGATCACCGGACCGGGCATCTGGGGCGACCCGCCCAGCCGGGATCAGGCCATGGCGACGCTCAGGCGGATCGTGGAACTCGGCGTGAACTTCATCGACACCGCCGACTCCTACGGGCCCGAGGTCAGCGAGGCCCTGATCGCCGAGACCCTGTTCCCGTACCCGGATGACCTGGTGATCGCGACCAAGGGCGGCTTCGTGCGGCCAGGTCCGCACCGCTGGGTACCCGACGGGCGCCCGGAGCACCTCAGGCAAGCGTGCGAGGGCAGCCTGCGCCGGCTCAGGCTCGAGCAGATACCGCTCTATCAGTTCCACACCACGGACCCGGCGGTCCCGCTGGCCGAATCCGTCGGTGCGGTCGCCGAGCTCAAGGCCGAGGGCAAGATCCGCCACGTCGGCGTCTCCAACGTGACGGAAGAGCAGCTTCGCGAGGCCCAGCGGATCGTCCCGATCGTGTCGGTGCAGAACAGGTACAACTCCGCCGACCGCCGATCTGAATCGATGATCGACCTGTGTGAGCAGGAACAACTGACGTTCCTGCCGTGGGCGCCGGTACAGGAGGCGGACAAGAATCCCGCGGTGGCGCGGGCCGCCGAGGACCACGGCGTCAGGACGAACGAGGTGGTCCTGGCCTGGCTGCTGGCCCGGTCGCCGCGGATCCTCCCCATTCCAGGTACCGGCTCCCCCGGGCACGCCGAAGAGAACATCGCCGCAGCCGCTCTGGAGCTGAGCCCAGACGAAGTGGCCGCGATCACCAAGGCCTCCTAGCCTGGTGAGATCCCTGCTGATCCGGAAGGGCGAAGCGTGACTGAGGCGAGTGCGGCCACGGCAACGGCGATCGTCGGAGGCCGGGTCGTCCCGATCGAGGGCGAACCGATCGACGGCGGGACCGTCCTGCTGCGGGACGGGAAGATAGCGGCGGTCGAGGGTCCCGGCTTCGCGATACCCGCCGGAACGGACGTGGTCGACGCGGCCGGCAAATGGGTACTGCCCGGCTTCATCGACGCGCACGCCCATCTCGGCGTACACGAGGAAGCCGAAGGCTGGGCGGGTCAGGACACCAACGAACGGACCAGCCCGGTCACGGCCCAGGTCCGCGCGCTGGACGCGATCAACCCGGCCGAGCTGGGCTTCCGCGACGCGATCACGGGCGGGGTGCTCGCGGTCAACGTCAACCCGGGCTCGTCGAACCCGATCGGCGGCCAGACCGTGGCGATCAAATGCCGGGGCCGCACCGTGGACGACATGGTGCTCCGCGAGCCGGCCGGCCTGAAGTCCGCGCTCGGCGAGAATCCCAAGCGCACCTACGGGGAGCGCACCGAGACCCCGTCGACCAGGCTCGGCACCGCCGCGGTGATCCGGGGCGCGTTCGTCGACGCCGTTAATTACCAGGCGAAGCTAGCCGCGGCGACGGCTGAGGGCGCTCCGGTCGAACGCGACCTCAAGCTCGAGGCGCTGAGCCTGGTGCTGCGCCGGGAGATCCCCTGGCGGCAGCATTGCCACCGGGCGGACGATATCGCGACCGCGATGCGGATCGCCAGGGAGTTCGGCTACGACCTGGTGATCGATCACGGTACCGAGGCCTACTTGCTGGCCGATCAGATCGCCGCCGCGTCGATCCCGGTGATCATCGGGCCGCTGTTCACCAGCCGGTCCAAGGTGGAGCTGCGCAACCGGTCGCTGGCCAATCCCGGCAGGCTCGCGGCGGCCGGGGTGAAGATCGCCATTACCACCGACCACCCGGTGGTGCCGATCCACTTCCTGATTCACCAGGCCACGCTGGCGGTCAAGGAGGGCCTGGACCCGGTGGCGGCACTGCGCGCGGTGACGATCCACCCGGCCCAGATCATCGGCTGCGCCGACCGGATTGGCTCGCTGGCGGTCGGCAAGGACGCCGACGTGGTGATCTGGTCCGGCGACCCGCTCGACGTGATGAGCCGGGCGGAGCGGGCTTACCTGGACGGCCGGGAAATCTACCGGTACGACTACGACCGGCGCGAGGGCGTGTTCGCGGACGTCTAGTCCCCGCGGGCGGCCCCCGGGTCAGCCGGTGCGGGCTACTGGCGCAGCGTCGCGACGGTGATGTGGGGCCAGCTGAGCCCGTTGAAGTTCAGCAGGACGGTCTGCGCGTACTGCAACTGGTGGATGACCGGGTTGCCCTCGATCGTCTCCAGCCAGAACGTGGCGTTCACGCTCGCGCTGACCGCGTTCGGGCCGCCGCCGCCCCCCTTCAGGAAAGCCGTGTTCGCGGTGCCGCCGCCCAGAATCGGAGCGTCGTTCGTGTTGACGTGCAGCGTCGTCGTTTCCGTGATGTGCTGGCCCGCGATCGCGGCCTGCAGCACGCTGTTGGGGTTGCTGACCATTTCCTGCGTGACGCCGGTCAGCCCGGGCCCGGAGGTCCGGAAGCTACTTGGCGTGCTCAGGGTCTCCTCCGGGAAGTCGAACAGGGAGAGCGGCTGGCCGATCGTGAAGGGCTTGATGCTGGTGCCGGGGATGGTCGGGGGTTTCGCCGCCGTGCTGGCGGTGCCCTGAGCCACGATCGTCGTGCCATGCGGGATGGAGGCCAGCCGGGCGACGGTGGGGCCCTCGGCGGGGTCAGTGGTCTTCGGGACGGCCAGCCACAGGCCCGGCTCGATGTGCAGTCCTGCCTTCAGGTTCGCGTCGGAGATCTGCTGCAGGTAGGTCAGGCCGAACATGTTGATGTCGGGCTGCAGGAGTCCGCGATTGGGTATCGATCCGCTGATCGCGCTGAATTCGAGTTGCTCACTGGTCACGTTGACCTCGAGGAAGTGATCCGTGGCCCCGGTATGGGGCCGCCAGATGATGTTGAAGCCCTTGCCGGTCCACTTCCCGACCAGGCCGGCAAGCGGGCCGAGCGGGCTCGCCACGTCAGGGAACGGAGCTTGAACGGCGTTCTCCACCGCCGGGAGCGGTGTAAAGGCAAAATCCGCGGCTAGGTCCACGAGTCCCCCTCAGAGATTAAAGGTCCAGTTCAGGATGCGGGTGGCGTCGACTCCGTTGACGGTAGTGCCGGAGCCAGGGCTGTCCAGGGTGACGCCGATGAGCGAATATCCGTTCCGGGTCGCCTCGAACAGCAGGCAATGGCCCGCGGCCAGGGTGTACCCGGTCTTGATCCCGGTTGCTCCCCGGTACGTGCCGAGCAGCGGGTCGGTGTTCCGCCACAGGTAAGCGTGATGCCCGGACCCGGCGGCGATCCGGTAACTTCGCTGGTCCACGACCGCGCGGAAGGCCGCAGACCTCATCGCCACCCGGCCGAGCGTGAGCAGGTTGGCGGCGGTGGAGTAGGTCACACGTTCGGTCGGCCAGGGCAGCCCGTCGAAGTTGGCAAAATGCGTCCGGGTCAGGCCCATGAGCTTGGCGGTGGCGTTCATCTTGGCGACAAACGCCGACAGGCCGGGACCGTAGGCCTCGGCCAGGACGTAGGCGGCGTCGCAGCCGGAGGGAAGCATGAGTCCTTCGAGTAGCTGGCCGGCGGTGAGCTGGTCCCCGGCCCGCAGGTCCGCGCTGCTGGCGTCGTGTTCGCGCGCGTAAGCGACGGCAGCGTAGGGGATCGTGATCTTCCGGCCCAGGTCGCCCGCCCTGATGACGACGAGCGCGGTCATCACCTTGGTGATGCTGCCCATCGGCCGCTCGGTATTCAGCTCGCGGCTCCACAGCAGCGCGCCGGTGGATGCGTTCTCGACCGCGGCCGCCTTGGCGCCGACGCCGCCCGGTCCGCTGGCGAGGGTACTCGGCGTCGCTGAGGCACTGGGGCGCGAGACGCTGGCTCCTGACGAAGGTGCGGTCAGGGCCAGCGCGGCCGAGGCGGTCAGGGCCGCCGCGGCCACCAGTCCGGTCGCGCGAACCGTCACGTAAGCACGCGCCCCCATACCAGAACCCCCGTTGAGTAGCCGCCGGACAACAGCCGCAAGCTTCCCATTTACAGCAGGCCGCGGCAACCGGAGCCGGAGAAATAACATCGCCGCGCAGGGGGCGGGACGCGGTGCAGGGGGCTAATCCCTGCGCCACGCGAAGACCGGGCCGCGGGCCCGGAGATGGACTGGCGAGCCGACCGGCAGCGCGGGGCCGCCGGTGACCCGGACCACGATCGTCCGGCCGTCAGCGTCGCGCTCGGGCTGAACGTGGACGACGGCATCGTGACCGTGGTAGCCGAACGCCGTCACCCGGCCCGGCATCCCGTCCGCACTGGCCTCAAGCTCGATCTGCTCGGGCCGGATCAGGACGGTTACCTGGCCTGCCCCCGCGGTCGTGACCGCGGCGGGGTCAAGCGGAAGGTTGCCCAGCAGTGTCTTCACAACACCGCCGTTGAGCACCCCCTCAAGCAGGTTGGCGTCCCCGACGAAAGTGGCCAGCTCGGGGTCCACCGGCCGGCAGTAGAGGTCTTCGGGTGTCGCGTACTGCGCGATCTTCCCGTCTCGCAGCGCCGCGACCCGGTCGGCAACCGAAAGGGCCTCGTCTTGGTCGTGTGTCACCAGGACCGCGGTGGTGCCGGCCCGGCGGAAGATCTTCTGGACGTCAGCGCGGACGCTGGCCCGCAGGTTAGCGTCCAGCGAGGCAAACGGCTCGTCGAGCAGCACCACGGCCGGCTCGATGGCCAGGGCCCGGGCCAGCGCGACCCGCTGCTGCTGGCCGCCGGAAAGCTGATGGGGATACCGCTTGCCGAACCCGCCCAGGCCCACCGCCTCCAGCATGCCAGCGACCTTGCCGCCACGCCGCTCCCGGGCGGCGAGCCCGAAGCCGACGTTGGCTTCGACGGTCAGGTGCGGGAACAGGCTGCCCTCTTGCGGGACGTAACCGATGCGGCGCCGTTCCGGCGGGGTGTAGATACCCGGGCCATCGACCATGACGTCGCCGATCTTGATCGTGCCGGCGTCGGCCCGGTCGAAGCCGGCCATCAGCCGCAGCAAGGTCGTCTTGCCGCTGCCGGACGGACCGAGAATCGCCGTCAGGGACCCGGCCGGCACCTCCAGGTCCACGCCAATCAGGACCGGATGGGTCCCGAAGGCCTTCTGCAGGCCGGTAACCGCCACTTGCCGCATGCACTCATCCTCGCGCTTGAGCCGAGCGATTGAAGAATCGTCCCAGGACATAGCTTGGCACGGCCGCGACAATGATCATTACTAGGGCAAACGGCGCGGCCTGGCTGTAGGAGAGATTAGTCTCGTACGACCAGAACTGAGTGGCCAGCGTCTGCGCGCCGGTGGGGATCAGCAGCAGCGTGGCGGTGAGCTCGGTGACCACCGACAGGAACACCAGGCAGAACGCGGCGACCAGGCCAGGCCCGGCGAGCCGGACCGTGACCCGGAACAGCACCGCCAGCCGGCGCTGGCCCAGTGACCTGGCTACTTCGTCCAGGCCGACTGGTGCCCTGGCCAGCGACGCCTTGACCCCGACCAACGCCAGCGGGAAGAACATGATCGCGTAGCAGCCGATGAGCAGCATCGACGTGCCGTAGCCGAACCCGGCCGCGTACTTCTCGGTGAAATAGGACAGAGCGAAGGCGATGACGATTCCCGGCATGCCCAGGACCAGGTAGGTGCTGCGCTCAAGCAGTTGCCGCACGCGCCCACTGTGCCTGATGGCCAGCAGGGCCACCGGAAAGGCGAGGATCGTGGCCAGGACCCCGGCCGATCCGCCGTACAGGGCCGTGTGCCCGGCTGCGTCGAGCAGGGACACGTTAGCCCCGCCTGACAGCCCGCCGGCCTGGCCGGCCTGAATCCAGTACACCGTCGCCGCGACGGGGACACCGAGCGCGAGCAGGACGAGCGCGGCAAAGGCGGCCAGCACCGGCCAGCGCGTCCAGCCGAGCTGCTGCGGCGGGTTGACCCGCTGGGTCATCGGCCCGGACCTGCTGACCTGTCCCCGGCCACGGGCCGCGCCTTCCCCGACCACGACGAGCAGGCTGAGCACCACCAGCACCAGGGAGAGCGCGCAGGAGGCGGCGATGCTGTACCCGTTGAACTCGGTGAAGATCTCGGTGGTGAAGGTCTGGTAACCGAGGATCTCGAACGCGCCGTACTCGGCCAGCATGACCAGGGCGACGAGCAGGCAGC
>Ga0302326_10014009_pt1 | contig 16993 bp, 12 predicted proteins | sample Palsa_T0_3_FD_202264 | JGI IMG/M metagenome (GOLD analysis project Ga0302326, IMG submission 202264) | Peat permafrost microbial communities from Stordalen Mire near Abisko, Sweden - Palsa_T0_3 | ecosystem: Environmental > Terrestrial > Soil > Palsa > Peat permafrost | place: Sweden: Abisko...
ATGGTTTGTTTCGAGAACCGGCTCTGCTGCACGGACGGCTCTTACAAGTGGATCGTGTGGAGCAGCGTTCCGGTCCTGGCTGACGGCATGGCCTTTGCCGTGGCGCGCGACAATACCAGGCAGAAGCTGGCCGAACAGGACCTGCGCCAGTCTCATGCGCGCCTCACATGGGTGCTGGAAAGCACTACGGATGCGTTCTTCGCGCTGGACCGCGGCTGGTGTTTCACCTACTTGAACCCGGAAGCCGAACGGTTGCTGCAACGCGCCGGCGCAGACCTGCTGGGCCGCAATATCCTCGAGGCCTTCCCAGACGCCGGGATGTTTCACCGCAGGTACGAACAAGCCGAGCTCTCGGGCGTTGCCGCCCATTTTGAGGAATTCTATGCGCCTTTCGATCAATGGTTGGAAGTCCACGCGTATCCATCCGTAGAGGGTCTATCTGTCTATTTCCGAGACATCAGCAAGCGGCGCCAGACTGACGAGAGCATTCGCCGCTCCCTCCAGGAGAAGGAAGTGCTGCTGCGCGAAATCCACCATAGGGTCAAGAATAATCTGCAGATTGTCTGCAGCATGCTCCGTTTGCAGGCCGCTTATATTCATCATGAGCGACTCTCCGAGGTGTTGACGGACTGCTGCGAGCGTGTACACGCCATGGCCCTTCTGCACGATCAACTGAACCGTGCCAAGGATCTTTCCAGCATCAACTTGGGCAAGTACATCAGGAACCTGGCTGCCAGTCTATTCTGCAGTTATGGCGTGAATTCGGCGCGGATCGCCCTCCGGATGGATGTCGATGCCATCCCTGTCGCCATCGATACCGCCATTCCCTGCGGGTTGATCGTTCACGAGCTGCTTTCGAACGCGCTGCGCCATGCCTTTCCGGATGGTGGTGTGGGGCACGTGTCGATCAGCCTGCACGTGGATCCGGAGCAACAAATTGAACTCACTGTAAGTGACGACGGCGTCGGGTTTTCCGAAACAGTCGATCAAGCCAATATACGGTCTCTCGGGCTCCGGCTGGTCTATCTTCTGGCCGAGCAGCTGGAGGCCGTTGTGGAGCGTTCAGGTCAAGCCGGGACTCAATACCGTTTCGTATTCAAGCCGAGAAAATCCAAGGAGAATGAATCAAATGAGCAAGCCTCGCATCTTGTTGGCCGAGGATGAAAAGGTAGTCGCGGCCGACATCGAAGAATGCGTCAAAGGATTGGGGTATGAGGTAGTTGGCTCGGCCGCGTCGGGAGTCGAAGCCCTCCGTCTGGCGGTGCAGACCGAACCGGACCTGGTGCTGATGGATATCAAGCTGAAGGGCGACCTTGACGGTATAGACGTGGCCAGCGCGCTGTATGAACGCCTTAATATCCCGGTCGTCTATCTCACGGCCTTCGCGGACGTCGAGATCTTGGAACGCGCCAGGAAGACCGCGCCATCCGGCTACGTGTTGAAGCCCTTCGACGATCGCACCCTGCGCGCCGCCATCGAGATCGCCTTCGACCGCCACCGTCGCGAACGGGAACTGATCGATGGCGGGCAGCGCCTCGCCACCGCCGTGCGCAGCATCGATGAAGCCCTGATTGTGACGCAGGAAGACGGGCAGGTCGCGGTGATGAATCACATGGCTGAAACTCTGACCGGCTGGAAGCAGGAAGACGCTCTGGGCAAGTCCCTTGGAGATGTCTTCACCATGCTCAACGCCGAGACCGGATCTCTGCAGCCATCCCCCATCGGACGGGTGTTTCGCGAAGCCATCAGCATCGGCTTGGGAGAGCACAACCTGCTATTGGGCAAGTACGGAACCAGCACACCGATCCAGGGGAGCGCCACCCCGGTGCGGGACGGCGACAACGGCACCGTGGGAGTTTGCCTGTTATTTCGCGCCGCCGGCCACCGCGCGCGCGACGAAAATTGGGGAGCGCCGGAGCCCGCGTGTATCAGCCGCCTGGAGATTCTGGGCCGGATGACTGCCGCGGTAGCGCAAAAATTCTCCAGTCTGCTCGAAGTGGACGACGGCCGCGGACGCGCCGCGCGATTGGCTGACCGTCTGTTGGCATTTGGACAGCGCCAGCCGTCCCTCCCCGTTTCTGTGGATCTCAACGAATTGATAACCGGGCTGGAAGATCTGATGCGTTGCGCCCTCGGAGATCGAATCGAGCTGCACACCCTCCAGGCGTCCGGCACCGGCATGGTGAAAGCCGATCCCGGCCTCGTCGAACTGCTCCTGATGCAACTGGCCATCTCGGCGCGCGAAAACCAATCGGCAGGGCGGTTTTCCATGGAGACTTCCGCCATCGAGAATGAACTCTCCGAGGCAGGTTACGCCTTGGTCCGTGTAAGTCTCGAAGGTTCGGAGCACAATCCGGCCGCGGATCTGCCGGCCCTCGATGAAATCGTCCGCCAGGGTAGTGGCGAAATCCGCATTGCCAACGAAAGCGACGGCATCCATATCTACCTGCCGAGAGTCATACAGACGGACTGACACGTGGCGCACGTTTTAACGTGCTGAGCCGGGCTTTAGCCTGGCGTCAGCGCCAAGAAGTTTCGGCTCACCAGGCCTCGCATACCCGCCCATGGCCGTCTCCAGATACTGCGCGACAGCCAGCGCGATGTCTTCACGCCACGGTCGCGCCGCCACCTGCACTCCGATCGGCAGTCCCTCCGGCGACGTTCCGCAGCGCACCACCGCCGCCGGCCAGCCGGTCAAATTGAACGCCATCGTATAACTGAAAGCACGCAATTGATCGAAGGTGGTGCCGTGGTGCATTGCCGTATACGCGCTGGCCGGACAAACAATGGCGTCATGCCGGTCGAGGAATCCCAGCATCGAGCGCCGGTAGATATCCAGCCGTCCCGCCAGCCCCGCGAAATCGTAGGCAGATGGTGAACGCCCGCCAACGGTCTCCAGATAGCGTGCCAGCAGCGGATGAATCTCAGTGCTGCCGATCATGGTAAGCAGCGCCCGCAGGCTTGCGCCGCCATCGAACCCGAACCACGCCATGGCCAGGTCGTAAGTCTGCCGGGTAGCCGCGGGCCGGTCTTCCTCCACCTTTACTCCGGCTTCCGCAAGGGCCGTCGCCGCTGCCCGCACGGTCACGGAGATCTCCGGCGCCGCCGCCATAACCCCGTTGTCCGTATGGAAAGCCACCCGCAATCCTGATAGCGCGACTGCGTCCGGATCGCCCAGGGGCACCGGATAGATGTGTACATCGCGCCCATCCGGTCCAGCCAGAATGGGCAGCATCAACTTCAGATCCTCCACATAGCGCGCCATCGGCCCGATCTGCCACATCGCATCCAGGATGCCTCCGGGCGGAGAGAAATGGCCGGTACGCGCGCAGCGTCCCGAAGTCGGTTTGATCCCGGCAATGCCGCAGCAGTGTGCCGGCCATCGTATGCTGCCGCCCGAGTCGCTGGCCAGCCCCAGCGGCGACCCGCCCGCCGCAATAATGGCCGCCTCCCCTCCGCTGCTGCCGCCCGGCGTGCGCTTCGTATCGTAGGGATTGTTGGTGCGGCCATAAATCAGGTTGTCGGTCTCGAACGCCAACAGCATATCCGGAACGTTGGTCTTTCCCAGGATCACCGCGCCTGCCGCGCGCAGCCGCGCCACCGCCGTGGCGTCGCGTTGCGGAACGAACCCGGCGCGCCCCCTGGTTCCGGAGGTTGAAATCACGCCGCTCACCTCGAAGGAGTCCTTGACGGACACAGGCACGCCGTCGAGTGCGCCTCTTCCCTCGCCGCGGGCCAGGCGGGCGTCGGCCTCGCGCGCATCCGTCAATGCCGCATCCGTCGTCACCTGGACCATCGCGTTCAGGCGCGGGTTCACCTCGTCGATGCGCTTTAAACAAGCGGCGGTCGCACCTTCCGAAGAGATTTGCTTCCGGCGAATCGCGCGCGCCAGCGCCGTGGCGGATGCAAAAAGTAACTCGTCCATGCAGTTACAGCGTAGCGCAAGCCCTGTTGGCGACTCTTTAACTACCTGTTGATATAAGGAGTAGAATGGACTGACTGCATGCTGAGAGTGGTAAACAGGCCGTGCCTCATTTCCGGGATGGTCCTTGCCGGTTTGGTCGCGTTGAGTACTGCCCAGGCCCCCGACCCGAATGCGGCTGAGATGAGTTCTCACGACACGCCTGCCACGTTCCGAACCAAGGTCAATCTGGTGCTGGTCCCCGTGGTCGTGCGTGATTCGCACGGGCAGGCGCTCGGCAATCTGCGTAAAGAAGATTTCCAGATCTTCGATAAGGGCAAACCCCAGGAGATTACTAATTTTTCCATCGAGAAGTCCGGTGAGCGGCCCGTCCCGTCCGATGCCGCAGTCTCCGGACCGCCGCCTGACGCCGATAATCCGGCCCTGACGCCCGACCGCTTCGTGGCATTCGTCTTCGACGATGTCCATTTGAATTTCGGCGACCTGGTGCAGGCCCGCGATGCCGCCGAACGTCATCTGAACAATTCGCTCACACCCGCCGACCGCGCCGCCGTCTTCTCCACCTCCGGCCGCACCACTCTCGACTTCACCGACGATCGCGCGCAGATCCATGAGACCCTCGCGCGCCTGCGCCCCACGCCGATCGCCCGCTCGGGGATGCGCGATTGTCCGGATGTCAGTTACTACCAGGCTGACTTGATTCAGAACAAGAACGATGCAACCGCCCTGCAGGCCGCCGTCGCGGAGGACTTGGTTTGTCGCCCCCCACCGGCCGGAGAGTCTGCCGCTCAGGCGCTCCAACAGGCCCAGATGGATTCCAAGGCGGCGGCCTCGCGAGTGCTGCCGGAGGGCGACCAGGAAACGCGTATCTCGTTGACTGTTCTGCGGGATGTCGTCCGTCGGCTTTCCACCATGCCGGGACAGCGCGGCATGATCGTCATCTCTCCCGGATTCCTCACCCTGGCCGACATGCAATCGGAGAAGACTGAAATCATGGACCGCGCCATCCGCGCCAATGTCATTATCAGCTCTCTGAATGCGCGCGGTCTTTACACCCTCATACCCGGCGGCGATGCCAGCCAGCAGGGCCCCATCAGCACTACTGCGATGAGCCTGAAGATGCCTTACGCGTCGGCTGTTGCGTTGGCCGAAGAAGAAACGCTGGCAGATTTGGCCGACGGTACGGGAGGCGCGTACTTCCACAACAGCAACGACCTGGTCGAAGGATTCAAGCGCGTGGCCGCCCGGCCGCAATATGTGTATGTGCTGGGCTTTTCGCCTCAGAACCTTAAGCTGGACGGCCGCTTTCATGCCGTGAAAGTGGTCGTCACAGCATCGGTCAAAGAGTCGGTGAAAGTGACCCTGCAGGCCCGCCGGGGCTATTACGCTCCCAGGCAGTTGACCGATCCGAAAGAGACCGCCAAACAGGAAATTGAAGATGCGTTGTTTTCCCGCGAGGAACTGCGCGACATCCCCATCGAGCTGCACACGCAATTCTTCAAGCCCACCGAGGTCAGCGCGCGGCTTGCTGTCCTGGTTAAGGTGGATGTGAAACATATACGCTTTCGAAAAGCCGAGGGACGCAACCGCAACGATCTCACCGTCGCTTCCGGTCTTTTCGACCGCAATGGAAACCTGGTCGCCGGGAATCAGAAGGTTCTCGAGATGCGTCTGCGCGACGAGACGCTGGCAAACGGGCTGGGCTCGGGCATTACGATCAGGACCAGTTTTGACGTGAAGCCGGGCACTTACCTTGTCCGGCTGGTTGTCCGCGACGCGGAGGGACAACTGATGGCGGCGACCAACGGCGCCGTCCAGATTCCGTGATTGGAGGCATGAAATGCAGCTTCGACGCTTAGTACTTCTGGCGGCCGCCATGACGCTTGTCAATGCGATGGCGCAGACTCCCCAGACTCAACCGCCGGCCGGCACCGACACCGTAATCAAGTCCGAAACGCGGGTGGTGCTCGTGGATGCCGTGGTCACCGGCAAAAAGGGCGAATACATTCGCGACCTGACCGCCAAGGATTTTCGAGTCTTTGAAGATAACACCGAACAGAAAGTCACCAGCTTTTCCTTCCAGGCGGACCCCGACTCACCAGCCAACTCCCAGAAACGCTACCTGGTGCTTTTCTTCGATAACTCCACCATGGATTTCGCCGATCAAGGTCGTGCGCGGGAGGCCGCGGCTAAGTTTATTGACGCCAATACCGGTCCCAACCGCTTAATGGCCGTGGTCAATTACGGCGGCAGCGTGCAGCTTGCGCAGAACTTCACGGCGGACACGGAAAGGCTCAAGCAGGTTGTCGCCGGCGTGAAATTCGCGCATGTTTCACCGAACGCCAACAGCCCCATGAACGCCCCTGTGGAAGTTGCTTCCTTGGGCATGCCCTCTTTGGGCAACGCCGCGGCGAGTTTTGGCGTGTGGGACGAACTACTGGCGCTGCGTACCATGGCCAAGAATCTCGCGTCCGTGCCCGGGCGCAAGAGTCTGGTGCTGTTCACCAGCGGTTTTATGGTCAGCCCCGATAATATGTCCGAATTAAGCGCGGCGATCGACGCCTGCAATAAGGCTAATGTTGCGGTTTACCCGATTGATGTTCGCGGTCTGGTCGCCGGCGGCGGCTCGGGGATGCCGATCGGACCCGGATCGGGAACCGGACACGGCCCCGGTGGCGCTTCCCTGCGGCCTCCCGCTGATTTTCAGGGGGTCCAGGTGCTGCGCGCGGCCTTTGACCCGGGTAGTTCATTTGGGGGCGGTTCATTTGGCATGGGCACTTCCTTCCTTCCGCCGCAGCATGGCGGCGGTGCCGGCGGTGGCGGAGGCGGAGCCGCCGGCGGTGGCGGGAGCACCGGTGGCGGTAGCAAGGGCGGAAGCACTGGTGGCAGCACCGGCGGCAGTACCGGCGGGGGTAAAGGCGGATCGACAGGCGGCAGTACAGGCACCGGTGGCAAGGGCAGTACCACAGGCGGCGGTGGTGGCGGCACCACCAACCCTAATAACTCGTTGATGAACCCCTACGCTCTTAATCCCTACGTCCAGTCACGGATGCTGATTCCGCCCATGATGGGCGGCGTCGGAAATCAGGACGTCCTTTATGCACTGGCAACCGGCACCGGCGGCTTCGTGATCGTCAACACCAACGACCTGTCGGGCGGCCTGGAGAAGATCGGCAAGGAGCTAAACGAGTTCTACTTACTCGGCTACACTCCCGTCGAGACTCCCGAAGGGAGCTGCCATTCTCTCAAAGTCAAAGTGGATCGCGCGGGTACATCCGTTCGTTCCCGCAGCGGCTATTGCAATGTCAAAGCAGTGGATCTGCTGGCCGGTAATCCGGTCGAAAAGAATCTGGAGAACGTGGTGAACGGTACCGCGCCCGGAGTCGAAGGCTCCAGCATGTCGGCTCCGTTCTTCTATTCCTCTGCTAATACCGCCCGCGTGGATGTGGCCATGGACATCCCCTCGGAATCCATAAAATTCGCCAAGAACCATGGGAAGTTCCACGCGGAAGTGAACATTCTCGGCATCGCTTACCGCACGGACGGAGGCGTGGCGGCCCGCTTCAGCGACACCGTCAAGCTGGATTTGGACAATAAGAAAGAAGTGCAGGCCTTTGCCGAGCAGCCCATGCACTATGAGAACCAGTTTGACATTGCCTCCGGCCAATACAAACTGAAAGTCGCTTTCAGCTCGGGCGGGGCGGGCTTTGGCAAGTTGGAAATGCCGTTGTCCATCGACCCTTACGACGACAAGCAATTCAGTCTGAGTGCGGTGGCCTTGAGCAAACAACTGCATCGCGTCGCGGACGTCGGCACGGGCCTTGACGAAGTGCTCATCGAGGGCCATACACCGCTGGTGGCGCAAGGCATGCAGATCACTCCTTCCGGCAACAACCGGTTCAAGAAGACCGACCAGGCCGTCCTGTATGTCGAGATCTACGAGCCGCACATGTTGGACAAGACTGCTCCCGTGGTCGGACTTCAGCTTCGCGTGCTGGACCGCAAGACCAAGGAGCAAAAGGAAGATACCGGCCTCATCGGCGTGAACAAAGACCTCCGGGCGGGCAACCCCGTAATTCCGGTCGGCCTCAAGCTGCCGATCAATACGCTGAGCGCGGGTTCCTACGTGGCCGAGTTACAGGCCAGGGACTCCGCCGGCAACACCTCTGTCGTCCGCGCGGCCGATTTCGAAGTGGAATAGAGGAGGCTGCTGGGTGTGTGCTCGCTTGCGCTCGCGGTGCTGGGTGCTGGCGTACTCTTTGCAGACGGTTCAAGAGTTTGCCAGAACCCAGCACCCTTCTTCATTCGCACGCTCGCTGCAGCGCGTCGCTCAACCGATCCAGTTGCGCGGCATCCGGCTTGTGCCCGTCCGAAGTGACATAGAAGACATCGATAGCCTTATGGGCTTCAGTATCGATCAGCACCACTTCGATGTTGCAGCCTTGTGAAGAGATGGCTGACGCCAGGTCGTACAACAGGCCCGGCCGGTCCTGGGCCACCAGCTCGATCAGTGTGGCGCTTTCCGACGCATTGGAATCGAACGAGATGGTGGCAGGCACCCGGGCGCTGCGGCTGGGCGGGATCGGCTTCGGGCGGTTCCGCAGAAGCTGGCGGACATCCAGGCGTCCAAGCAGCACCCGCTCGATGGTGTTGCGCAGGCGGTCGATCTCGGTGGGGTTCAGCTCCAGCATGCGGTTGGGATCGGCGAAGGTGAAAGTATCCAGCACCGTGCCCTGCTGGTTGGCGAACGCCTCCGCTTTCAAAATATTCAGTCCGAAACTCGCTAGCGCGCCGGCCACCGAAGCGAATAGAAACGGCCGGTCCGCGGTCAGCATCGTCAGGCGGTAAGCGCCTTCCAGCTTCTCCAGATCGAGGGCCACGCCGCGCTGTCGGTAGACGCCGTCGAGGCGCAGGTGTGCCTCTATCTCTTCGGCTGTATGGGTGCGCGCATAGCGCATGGGCAGGCCGGCCAGAAACGCCTGCTTCTCCGGCGTCTCGTAAGCGGCGCTCTGGATACGGTCCGTTTGTAACTCGTGAGTCAGCTCGGTGTAAGCCGAGAGGTAAAGCTGCCAGAGCACCTGGGCGCGCCAGGGCGTCATGGCGGTGGGATTGACGGCGCTGATATCCGCATAGGTAAGCAGAGTCAGGGCTTTGAGACGCTCGACGGTTCCCACGCGCTGCGCCATGTCGCGCGCCGTAGCGGGATCCTGCGGGTCGCGCGAGTGCATCTGGGCCGACATCTCCAGGTGCCGCTCGATCAGAAAGGCGGCCATCTCGCGCTCGGCGCGAGGCATTTGAATGCGCTCCAGGGCGGGCTCGGTCAGGCGCAGGGACGCCTTCGCGTGCCCGGCGTGCCCGTCGCCCTCGCGCTCGTCGCCCTCGCCGCCCTTCCCCACGTCGTGAAACAACAGAGCGCAGTAGAGCACCGCCGGTTCGTCCAACTCCGACAGCAGATCTCCGTAGCGCTTGACTGCGGGATCGCGCGCCGCGCGCAGATCCGCAAGCACCTGCAGAGTGACAAGAGTATGCTCGTCCACCGTGTATCGATGATAGAAATCGCGTATCACCAGACACTCGATCCGGCCCATTTCGGGAAAGACGGCGCGCAGCACGCCGGTATCGTGCATGCCCCGCAAGGCCAGCGGCGCGTAAGGCAATGAGAGGATCTCCTTGAGCGCCGGCCAAACGGGGCGCGTCACGGAGAACCAATCCTGCAATCGGGGCAACGCAGCGGCCAGGCGCTGTTCGGTTTCCGTGGAGGGGCGGATGCCATGCCGCGCCACGAATTGAAACAGACGCAGCGCCAACTCCGGATCGGTTTCCAATGCATGCGGCACCCGCAGGTGGACGCGCTCGCGCGATACCGTGAAATCCGCATTAGAGAGGCGCGCGCGCCAATCTTTGAATTGCGTGAACAGCGAGCTGGTCTGCGCTTCGCTCGATTCCAGTTCGCGCACCGCGGCGCGATAAACGTCGCGCGCGTGACGGAAATAATCGCGCATCCAGGCGGCCGTGCAGGAGGCTCGCCACTCTTCGGCGGCCTCTTCCTGGGCATCGAAGGTCAGCGCGTTATTGTCCCGGCCGGCGCGGCAATGCAAAAAGGAGCGCAAGCGAGCTAGGAAAGGAAACGCGGGATCGACGGGCGGAGCTTGCGCGTCGCGAAGCCGCGACAGCCAGCGCACCAGTTGATAGTCGCGCAAACCGCCCGGAGTGTCTTTGACGTTCGGTTCCAGGTGATAAAACGTATGCTGATATTTCTCGTGGCGCTCGCGGGTAAGGCGCGCGAGATTGCGTACCAGCGCTTCCCGCTGAGCGTGCAGGAAGCGCGGCACCCGCTCCGCAAACCGGGCATAGAGCAAGCGGTCGCCGGCCAGGAACCGCTGATCCAGCAGGCTGACGTTCAGCTCGATATTCTGATCGTGCAGCTCGGCGCATTCCGCGGGCGTGCGGACGGAATGGCTGAGCCGCAGCTGGGAATCCCAAAGCGTTTGCAGAAAAGTCGCTATCGGCTCGCGGGCCTGCTGTGCCAGGCGGTCGCTCTCGACGAGGAGAAGCAGGTCCACATCGGAATAAGGAAACAACTCGCGCCGGCCATAGCCGCCGACCGCCAGCAGAGCCATGCCCGCGGGAACCGCTGGCCAAAGTACATCGCCGGCCGCCTGCTCCACCAGGCCATCGACCAGCGCGGTGCGCTCCGCCAGGGCCAGCAGCGGATCTTTAGAGAGCTGCGTCGCCACGGTCGTCGTTCCGGATACGGATGGCCTCGGCCACGTCATACACGAAGACCTTACCGTCGCCGATCTTGCCTGTGCGCGCCGCCGCGGTCAGGGTCTTGATCACTTCTTCGGCCTGGCCATCGCCGACCACCAACTCGATTTTGACCTTGGGCAGGAGATCCACGTTGTATTCGCGGCCGCGATAGATCTCCTTGTGGCCTTTCTGCCGGCCATGCCCGCGCACCTCGGTGATGGTCATGCCATCCACTCCGATGCCCGTCAGCGCTTCTTTGACGTCATCCAGCTTGAAGGGCTGAATAACCGCCTCGATTTTTTTCATAATCACGCTTCCAGAATGTGGTTCGGGCCGCTCCGAGAGGGAATCGACTAACACAACTATACATTTATATTGTCCGCCACGAACACGTTTCGCACCAGCGGAAGGTTTCTATCGGTGTGATTGAAAATTTCTATGTTGGCGCTTACACAAACGCCCGGCCGTATTGCTTGGGCGGCTTGGGCTCGATACCCAGCGCCTTCGCCGCATGCAGCGGCCAGTATGGATCGCGCAGAAGCTCGCGCGCGAGCAAAACCACATCCGCCTGTTCCCGCCGAATGATAGCGTCGGCTTGGGAGGCCGCCGTGATCAGGCCGACCGCGCCGGTGAGAATGCCGGTCTCGCGCCGGACGCGCTCGGCGAAGGGCACTTGATATCCAGGGCCGGCCTCGATCTTAGCGTACGGCACGAGCGCGCCGGAAGAGCAATCCACGAGGTCCACGCCGAGCGGCCTCAGATGGCGCGCCAGTTCCACCGAATCCTCGATCTGCCATCCATCCGCCACCCAGTCGATGGCTGAGATGCGCATGAACAGCGGCAGATCATCGGACCAGGCGGCGCGGACCGCCGCGGCAACTTCGAGCGCAAACCGGATGCGGCCTTCAAACGATCCTCCGTACGCGTCCGTGCGGCGGTTCGATAAAGGCGACAGGAATTCGTTGATCAGGTAGCCATGCGCGGCGTGGATTTCGACGACCTGGAATCCGGCCTCGGCCGCCCGGCGTGCGGCGGCCGCAAAGGCTTCCACGATGGATTGGATTTCGGACTTACTCAATTCGGCCGGAGCAGGCTCCTGCGGCCGGAATGGAATGGGACTGGGCGCGACCGTCTGCCATCCGCCTTCGGATTCAGCGATGGGGGCACCGCCCTCCCAAGGAGTGCGCGTACTGCCTTTGCGGCCCGCGTGCGCCAGCTGTATGCCGGGCGCCGCGCCCTGCCGCCGTATGAACCGTGCAATGCGGGCGAGCATCTCAATGTGCTCGTCCTTCCACACCCCCAGGTCAGCGGGCGAGATACGTCCGCGCGGCTCCACGGCGGCCGCTTCGGTGAGGACCAGTCCCGCGCCGCCCACCGCGCGGCAGCCCAGGTGTACCAAATGCCAGTCATCCGCAAAGCCGTCTTCACTCGAGTACTCGCACATCGGCGAGACTGCAATGCGGTTGCGGAAGGTCACGCTACGAATGGTAAGGGGAGAGAAGAGATCGGGCATAATTTCATCGATGAGCCAGACGCCGCCACGATTCAATGAAACGGATGCCGGCCGTGGTACGCTCGTGTTTCATAGGCCGAAGCAGCATCAGATGCCTGACTCCCTTGCGGACCTTCTTCAGTTCTCCTTCGTCGCCCTGACGTCTGTCTTCTTCCTGGTCGACCCGATTGCCGCCATTCCTACATTTCTGGCAATGACCGCGGATGCCGATCGGTTGGATCGCCGGCATATGGCAAAACGCGCAGCCTGGACGTGTGTGGTCGTGCTGACCTGTTTCGCAGCCGCGGGCAAGCTGATCTTCAGGATCTTTGGCATTACCCTGCCGGCCTTCAAGATTGCAGGCGGAGTGATCCTGCTGTTAATCGGCCTCGACATGTTGCAGGCGCGCCGGTCCCAAACCAAGGAGACGCCCGGTGAAACCGCGGAAGGGTCGGAGAAAGAAGATGTCGGAATCATTCCGCTGGGCGTGCCGATGCTGGCCGGCCCTGGAGCTATATCAACGGTCATGGTTCTCATGGGCGGCGTGCCCACCTGGTGGTATACGCTTCCCGTATTTGTCGCCATCGCCGTCACGGCGCTCTCCTCGTATTGGATTCTCGCCGGGGCCGATAGTGTCCGGCAGCATTTGGGAGAGACCGGGATTCGCATTCTCACCCGCTTGATGGGCTTGATGCTGACTGCCATCGCCGTACAGTTCATGCTCAACGGTCTGGCGGATATCGGTCTGGTGAAAGCCGTGCGCTAAATGGTGGCCTTCTCAGACCCTCGGATACACCTTCCGGATCGCGGCTACTATATCGTCCGTATCCGCTTTGGTGAACTTCGGATCCAGTGACACGCCCGCGAAGCGGCCGAGTATGTCAATGGTCCTCGGGCAGCACGCCGCGCCGTATTGAATCGCCTTGCCACGCTCGGAGTTGAACGACGGCCAAGCCGGATGTACGGTTACTTTCTTCTCGACGTGCGGCTGGATCGGCAGGATCACCGAACCTCCGGGCGGACCCGCCGGCACGTTCTCCGCCTTCATGAGCGCTATGAAGCGGTCGCGTTTGACCTTGCTGTCGAACCCCAGAAACACGGCCGCGCCGAGTTCGCCGTCCGGGTCGGGCAGATGGCGGAAGCGTATACCGGGCAGGTCGCGAATGCCGGCATAAACGCGCCCGGCATTAGCGCGCACCGAAGCCACGATCGTATCCAGCTTGCGCAATTGCGCCAGCAGCACCCCGCCGCTGAACTCGTTCATGCGGTACTGCGCGCCCACGAACCAGTCTCCCCGCGCTTCTCCCAGCATATGTTGGTGCAGAGGGCGCAGTCCGCCCAGGTCATGGAAGCGGGCCGCGCGCTCGAAAAGCAGAGGATCGTTGGTCACCACCGCGCCGCCCTCGCCCGCGGTGATCGTCTTGTTGATCTGCAGGCTGTAGATACCTATGTCGCCAAAAGAGCCGACGGGCCGGCCCTTGTAACTGGCGCCCACACTCTGCGCGCAGTCTTCTACCACCTTTATGCCGTGCTTGCGCGCAATTGGGATGATACGGTCCAGATCGGCGGGACAGCCTTGCAGATGCACAGCCATGACGACCTTGGTCTGCGGTGTGATCTTCGCTTCAAAATCAGCGGGGTCCAGATTGAAAGATTCATCGATCTCGGCGAACACCGGAAGCGCCCCCGAGAGCACGATGGTGTTGAAGCAGGAGTGCCAGGTCCAGGCCGGCAGGATCACTTCGTCGCCCGGGCCAACGCCGAGCGACGCCAGCGCGCAATGCAGTGCGGCAGTTCCCGACGATACCGCGAGAGCGTAGCGGGTACGCATCCAGGCGGCCAGCTCCGTCTCGAAGGTGGACACCTTCATGGGCGGTTGTGCGCCTTGGCCGTACCACCGGAATGGACGCCTGCTCTCCAGCACGCCCATCAACTCTTGCTGCTCCTTCTCGTCGTAGTACAGCGGCCCCCAGAAGGTGGCGCGCAACGGCGTGGCGCGGACAGGCGCTTCGCCATTAGCCGCGCTCGCCCCGGCGGCCACTCCCAGGAACATCCTGCGGTTGAGCATGGTGCACTCCTTCATGGGAAAGCATAGCCCCGCGTGGGAGCTTTTTACAACCGGCGGCGGGTAGCGATCGCCTTCGGGCGCCTTCGACTTTCGGAGATCACGCCAGCCGGAAGCCTTCGGCGAATCCGTGCTGTGGAGTGCCGTTCCTTCCGTACACCTTTCCGTACATGGTGCGATTCGCCGCGTCCGTCATTGAAACCAAAAGAACAATGTGATACCACAGAACGATGGCGTGAATACTAACATACGCTCTTACCATCCATTTGACAGTTATTAATGTTTTCAGCATAACATAGACGTATCTAACTCATGGATGACTGCGAGGTACAAATGGGCACCAATAGCTATGTATTCGAGGACCTCTTGAATGAACATGAAGTAGCTCGGATGACCGGCCTATCGCTCTCAACACTAAGGTGTTGGCGTCTGCTGAAACTAGTTCCCAGATTTCTAAAGCTGGGAAGCTCTGTGAGATATAGGCCCGTCGCCGACGGTGGGCGGTTGTGAAGCGGTTGTGGCTCACAAAAGCGCTGCTTGACGGCAACGGATACCCTGATCGGTATTGCGGAGCGGACGCTCTTAGTGGGACTGGGCGGGGAGAAAGCTGGGCAATATGTAAAGAGCCGAGCCACGGAATGTGTTTTCGCGGCTGATACTTCGTAAAGGTATCAGTTCGCTCTCTCTGGAATATATGACCTGAATTATGCACGAGCCTGAGTCAGATCAGCCGCGGATCGCCTGAATTGAAGATGCATTTCGCGTGTGCTGAAGATCAGGATCAGTTCGTTCTTCTTTGAATCTTGTTCCTCGTTGCTGCACGCTCTTAAGTCATTGGTTTTTCGCAGTCAGCGCGCAGAGCGGCAGCAATCACGGGGGTGAAGCCTTTCTCGGTCGCTGCAATGGCTCGTAGCCGGTTCATCAGACGCTCAATCAGACCTTGTTCCGGGTAATGATCGCTGTAGCTGACTCCCATGCGGCCCGCGTGCCGCCAGATCTTGGCCGCCAGAAACAGAAACTTCAGCCGGGTTGTGGCGAGTGTGGTGTGGTCCAGCGCGGCCACTTTGGCTTCCTCGTCGCGGTTGAACAGCATCAACCTGCAGTTGAGATTGCCCGCATGACAGTTAAAAGTGAATGCCGTTCATCGCCCATCGCGCCGAGGGATGCGCGGGAAGCCCGGCGTCGTTATTGGCTTCCTTGATCAGATTCTCCGCTCCGGCCCGCTGCTGATAGAACCATGCCAGCAACGCGATCGCATCCTTCATATTTGGTGCATATTGGTGACGAACACGCGATAGCTGTTCTCCGGCCCAAACTGTGCTTGTTCCTGTGCCCGTTCCCTGTCGGCTGGTGGGCACAACGCCTTAACAATGGGCACAATCGAGGGCACATTGGCAAAAATAAGCCGCTGCCTATGTTGGGTAAACCCAAGGTAACTCCGTTAGAATCTTGGTGCGGATGAGAGGACTTGAACCTCCACTCCCTTGCGAGAACTAGAACCTGAATCTAGCGCGTCTGCCAATTCCGCCACATCCGCATCGTCCAATCGGCTCCTTCATTTTTCCAAGAGCGCCACCAGAAGTCAAATTTGCGGCGGGAGAAGAAGCCATGGAAATCGCTTCCCGGCGATCCGACCGTCCCGGCTCGCTCAAAGGTATGGCAGACCTGTCCAAGCATAAGGACCTGTGGCTGGCCGAGGAGGCCCTGTTCATCGTGGTAGCCGTGGTGGCTCTAATCATCGGCTACACGGGTGTGCGCGAGCTCCAATATGCCAACCACATCTTCGACGGTCAACGGGTAGACGATTTGCAACCCGGGCCGATCTTCCGTCCGGTCTGATCGTAAACTTGCGGAATCCGAAGGCTAATTACGAACCGCCCCACATCCGCTACCACTTTCAAGTTATGCGCGGCCTTCGCCACCGCCAGCGCCGCCGATCACTTTGCCTCTCCGCCGCGGCCCACCGGTTGGGAACATCCCCAAGGGCGATACTGTTACCAACTGGACACCCGCGACGTGAGCGGTTAATTGAGCCGACCAGCGCCGCTTCGCACGGAGGTGTGCTTTAGGATAAACTTAGGTTGAGGCTGCGCCCCCAAGCGAGGACCGCTTTTGGTTTTCCGGCGGCGCGGCCAAGAGCCGCAAAAAAGACAGATCAGCTCCACGCAGGTTGCGTGGATGCTACGCGATTGCCACCCGGCAACGTCCGTGTCGAGCGGCTCAGAAGGAAGTTAAATGGAAGATAAACTAAAACTGGCCGTGTTTATCGACTTCGATAACATCGAAATCGGCGTCAAGTCCACACTGCATCGCGAATTTGACGTGGCGGCAGTGCTGGATGCACTGAAGGAACGCGGCGAAATCGTCACCTGCGTGGCTTACGCGAACTGGGGGCGGCAAGAGAGCGCCACGCGCGCCCTGACCGAACACGCTGTGCAGATGGTGCAGCGCGATCCCTCTCCGCGCGGCGACAAGAACGGCGCCGACATCAACCTGGCGCTGGATGCGCTGGAGATGGCCTTCACCCACGATCACATCAACGCGTTTGCCATCGTCAGCGGAGACAGCGACTTCATCGCGCTGCTCAATAAGCTGAAGCAATATGATAAGCGCGTCTTCGTGCTGGGCGGCAAGGCTTTTACCAGCACGATTCTACAGAAAAACTGTCACGAGTTCATCAGCTATGAGTCGCTGCTGGACGAGCCCAAGCCGGCGCAGACCCAGCAGCCGCGGGCCGCGCAGCCGCCGCAATCACAATCACAAC
>Ga0302326_10014010_pt1 | contig 16993 bp, 11 predicted proteins | sample Palsa_T0_3_FD_202264 | JGI IMG/M metagenome (GOLD analysis project Ga0302326, IMG submission 202264) | Peat permafrost microbial communities from Stordalen Mire near Abisko, Sweden - Palsa_T0_3 | ecosystem: Environmental > Terrestrial > Soil > Palsa > Peat permafrost | place: Sweden: Abisko...
GATCCGCGCCCTTGTAGAAGGTGGGACGCTGCAGTTGGGTTTGTTCGATGAGCGCAATCTCTTCGAGTTCTCGCATCCGGACTTCCCCAACGAGCGCCTCATGGCCTGTCGCAACGTCGACTTAGGCCGGTTGCGCACGCACAAGCGCGAGGCGCTCTTGCAGGCGACGGAGAAGGAACTTCAGAAGGTGCGCGCCCGCATCGAGAGGGGTTCGCTCGCCGGACGCGACAAAATCGGGGTACGGGTCGGGCGGGTCCTCAACAAGTACAAAGTCGGCAAGCATTTTGCACTCACGATCGAGGAGAGCGATTTTAAGTTCCAGCGGCTCGAGAATCAGATCGCCGCCGAAGCCGCGCTCGATGGACTCTACGTGATCCGCACCAGCGTAGCGAAGAAGCAGATGACTTCAGCCGAGGCGGTGCGCAGTTACAAAGCCCTCGCCGAAGTCGAGCGCGCGTTCCGTTCGATGAAAACCATCGATCTGCATATCCGCCCGATCCACCATCATCTGGAAGGCCGTGTGCGGGCGCACATCTTCCTGTGCATGCTCGCCTACTATGTCGAATGGCACATGCGCGAGGCGTGGCGCGAGATGATGTTCGCCGACGAAGACCTTGAGCGTAAAAAACATCGCGATCCCATCGCCGCCGCCGAGCGATCCGCGGCGGCGCTCGAAAAAGTCGCCACCCGCACTCTCAAAGACGGCTCACCCGTCCACAGCTTCCGCACGCTGCTCGAGGAGCTCTCCACCATCGTGCGCAACACCTGCCAAGCGCGCGTGGGTAAGAACCGCGGCTCGACCTTCCCAATGACTACAACCCCGAATCCAACACAGCATCGAGCATTGCAGTTACTGCAACAGATCTCCGTGTAGCCACACGCCCGACCGCGCGAAATGCTTCAACTCCATGATCTATCGACAAATCCCTTTCACACAGCCCAAGAACTTCCGACTAGGTCGGCCAATCCTCGAAGCCGAGGTCGAACGTCGCTGATCGGGCCAGGAGCCATGATTGGTGGGTCCGAATTGGCGACCGCAAAGCTGTCGTTCACTCAATGCGGCCAACTGATCGTATGCGCGGTCAACGCATTGGTCGCACCACGGTCTCAAGTCGCCGCGAATTACCCTTCCGTCATCCAACCTCGATTCCCAACTCGCGATCCAGATGCATATCGCGCGAAGCGATGGCCTAGAAAGCCTTACCCCAATTGTTCACGAGATTACCCACATCGATCGTGCCGATGCCACTTGGAAAGTCGTAACCCGGATGCGTGTTGAACGCCGCTTTGTAGCTTGAGTCTGATAGTGACATGACGCCGTAGGTCCCCGACGGGAGGAAGCAATTCTCAGGTCCCTTGCAGTCCTGCGAATCGTTGCCCGTGGTGACGTCGTGAAACACACAGCTCGAGTCGCTGCGCGTCCCGAGGCTTGAATCGCATTGCGGGTTTCCATCAGATCCGTATTGCTGCCGAGCCAGCGCATAATAGACAAAGTTCGGGTTACCCTGCTTCTTACCCATTTTCTGGTTCACCAGCGCCTGAATGCCCGCGACAATCGGCGTCGCGTAAGACGTGCCTCCACCACCCAGACCCCAAGTGGATGGATTGCCTTGGCATGCGGCTCCGTCGTTGTTCGGATCCGTAAAACAGATCAAGTATTGATGATTCCATTCCCACCCGTCCGAGGCAAACATGGACACATCAGGAACGTCGCGCACTCCGTCCGATGACATCCCGAAAACGTGTTGGTAGCTTGGTTTGGGCCATCCGGCACACGTCCCACTGACGACACCCTTGGTCGATGGAGCACCGCTGGCACAACCGCTGGGACCGCCCTCCCCGCCGCCGGTGCCGATGTAATAGGGATCGGCAGTGGTACTGTTGCAGAAGCCATTGACGCCATAGCTCGTGGCATATCCGAAAACGGCAATCGTTTGGTCACTGGCACAGGTGTCGTTCCAAGCCATCTCGGGAACATACGATTTGGCTGTCCCCCACGGCGCGCCGTGGCTCGTGCCCCAATAATCCCGGTTGGTGCCATCAAAGGTGTCGCTAAAGTCTGTGCCCCCGACCGCTACGTTGTACGGCGTCGATGCCCACCCATTGACGCCGATGCCGAATTTTGCCGGGCTCGTGAAATTAGGCGCACAGTCCTCCGGTCCGGAATCGCCCGTGGCAACGAACACGGAGATGCCCTCAGCGACGGCCTGCTGGTACATGGCAGAGAAGAACGCGTTGGCCGCGGCGCCGTTCTCAGCCTCGCAGATGCCGTAGCTGACGCTGATGATCGCCGGCGGCGATGCGCTGACGATGAGATCGTGAATCGCGTGGCGCACTCCGTCGACGGTTGCGGAGTCGCCGCACGCCGCGACCAGGATCGTTGCATCCGGCGCCGCGGCACTGGACCACTCGGCGTCGAGGATCGCTTCAACATCGTCGCCGTTGCTGTTGACTCCCGGATCGGTGCACGCCGCTCCGCCCCCGGGCGGGGGCGGGTGGATGGTGGATAATGTGCCCCCACGATAACCACTCAGGCCAAAGATGCGGCGGAAGTTAATCCAGTCGCTATCACTATAAAGATCGGTATCCTCAACCACGGCGATCGTCTGACCCTTACCAGTGATCGGGATTTTCGCGTGAAACAGGGAATTGAAATCGTAAATCGTGGCCAGATCCGCCGGCGCCATGAGATAACATGGGCTGCCGCTGCAACTTCCAGAATACTTGGGACTAGGCCGGTGCTTGCGCAGTGGGCGGAAGTCGTTCAATTTGACGATGCCGCCGACCACCGACGCCAGTGCCCGCGGAATTCGCGGATCATTCATATTGGCGAAGTGGATCTCTCCGCCGACACTGAGTTGGTGAATCGATGTGTGAAACGCGGCCGCAAGCTGAGCCGCCGTGCCGGAAAAATCGATGACCATGCCGCCGGGGTACACCGGACCAACGCGGAACCCGTGGCTTTCCAGCCATCCGCGGACCGAGGATATAGCCTCTGCGGAGACGCCGAACCGCTGGCCGAATTCCTCGGCGCTAAGCCATTGATGAAAGCTGGGCGAAGCGGGGTCGTGCAGCGCATTGATCAAAGATTCAGTCTCCCGCTCCTGCTCAGGCGAGCGCCGCAGCAGCAACTCGAGATGCTCTAGCGGCATTGCCGGATCGACGGCGCCGCGGTCATTCGCCGACGTGGCTTCTGATCTCGTGTTGCCGCCGAGCGTCACTAGGTCCCCCTCATCGAGAGGTTGCGCGACGGATTGCGCCCCGGAAACTGCGAATGCCCACCAAGTGCTGATTAACATCGTGGAGACTTTGAACAGGCGCATCAGGTATTCCCCGCAGTTTTCTTATGGCGGCATGCCATTATTCGAAATCGCTGCTGTGAATCAGCGGCGAATCCTTCCCTCTCGCATCCAATATTCGCGGCCGACACATTCGCCTAGGGTTCCACTTCGGCAATCTTCAGCAAAACATCGATGCGCACCGGGCAGACCAAGATTCATTTTGAGCGCGCCAGTGAGGAATCACAACAAACGATCCGATTTCGCCAGGTTCACCACCGCTGTTCCATTGCCTTGCCCAAGCTCCGGAATATGTCTAGTCCCGTGCCCTGCAGCCTACGGCGACTAACTTCATTAGAATGGTACAGTCCAGCGCCCTGAATCGGGTTGGTTAGGAAAACCATGTGTCAACGAAGCAGGATTCGACTTATGCGATCGCCGTCGTGACGAACAACTCAGTCACGAATGACAGTCGCGAGTTTTGCCATGCATCGAACCCGCCGATTACATTCATGACAATCTGGAAGACTTCAGGCGGCATCCAGCCGCAAGCAGTCATGGTTCGTTAGCCGCCCTTGACTACAGGCAGATGCTCAAGATCGCCGGTCAATCATGTCATCTTCGATCAGGCGGCCAGCGGAAACGGTAGGCTCGGTACGTATCGTAGCCCTTCGGTAGTGTCGCATCGAAAATCATTCGCCCGTTGGAGTCGAATTCAGAGAAGTGCGCCGTCTCACCCCAACCCACGAACGTGTTGCCATTGTCCAGCAGTTGGGCACTCCCCTGAGAAAGCACCGAAAGATGATCGGGATGATTGATGGAGCGGATCAGCGTGGCAGTCTTAGTCGACGGATCCAGCTTCAGCCAGATGACGCGCGACCACGGCAGGACCGGCTTGGGATTCACTTCGTTGTCAAATATGCGGATCGTGTTGTGCCCGCTCGCAATGGCATTGTGTTGAAAGGAAAAACCAGCGTCTGTTCCGAAATGAAAATCACTTTTCTTGCCTCCCAGTCTCCAGATCACTTCGCCGGTCCGGCGGTCGAGTTTGTAGACCGTTGATGTGTGGCGCGCCGAAAGCAGCAAGTTCCCGTCGTCGTCGATTGCGAGGCCATTGATGTGGATGTAGTCCCATGCCGACGTCGACGAGTCTGGCATTGGCCAGTAGCTCTCGTCGAACCCGACCTTGCCCAGGCTGTGCCATTCGAAGATCACTTTGCCAGTGGAGACGTCGATTTCCTGGATCGACCCCTCCCACACCTGGGCGTCCTTCGATCCGCCGACCGAGGACAGATCGGCCGGCGCGACGTCGTAGATGGTAATAAGGGCTGTGCCTTGCGGCGTAAGAAGGAATTCGTGAGCATCGGCGTTGAGGCCGTTCCCCCCCTTCACGGTGGCGATAATGTGATAGGTGTCGTCGGCAATGTAGTTCACCGACGTGGGCCCGGCGAGTTTCCCGAAGTTGCTCATCTGGGCCCACGTCAGCACCGGCTTGCCACGATAGGACTGAACGCGAAAGTCGGCTGCGACTTGACCGTTTGTCACTGGGGAGAACCAGATGACGCGGCCACTGCCGTCCACGATTTCGGGACCTACCGGGCCGGGCTGTGGGCCCCCACCAATGCCCGCAGCTTTGGGAGCGATAAATACCAGCCCATCGGCTTGCCCCGGAATGTTTTGAAGAACCGTGACCTCCGGCGGCTTCACGGCACTCGTCAGTGCGTCTGAGGAATTCCCGGCAAGACCGAGCACGGGCAGCAGAAGCACCACTGACGTATCATTCGCTAATCTCGGTTGCGCCCTAATTTGAAGGACCCTACCCGATGGTAGACATAACTGACAAATCCAGAGGCGACCGGCCGGATTGAGTCAAACCCGGGACTACGGTCAATCCGTCGGTGGGCGGCCAAAACCAGGCGTTTAGCCCATCGAATTGGGTTTTCCAAAGGGGTTGTTTCCCGATGCCATAGGTTCCGAGTTGCCAATGCCTGAAGCATCCGTGACCATGCTCGTCACAAGTGGCGGGGGCGGGAAATGGCCGAGGGCGACAGCGACGAGAAAGCGCGCAGCAATGCGCCTGCCGTCTTTATTAGCTACGCATCGCGAGATGCCGCTATCGCCAGTTCTATTGTCGATCATCTCGAGCGGCACGGCCTTCGGTGCTGGCTGTCACCGCGGGACGTTAAGCCGGGAGCTCAGTATGCCGATGCTATTGTCGCGGCGATCAATGAGGCCACAGGCGTCGTGCTGCTGCTGTCGCAAGATGCGGTGGCGTCATCTCATGTGGGCCGGGAAGTCGAGCGCGCTGCATCTAAACGCAAACCCATCATTGCTTTCCGAATCGACCCCGCCCCGCTGAATCGGGCGCTCGAGTATTTCCTCTCCGAGTCACATTGGATCGATGTACCAGCGATCGGTATGGCCGCCGCGTTAGCGAAATTGACGGAAGCGGTGGGACAGGCTGAGGCGGCGAAACCCGTAGATCTTGCCAAACCGTTACCCCGATTGGGGCGAAAGGCGAAGCTGGTCGCGGCAGCGGCCACCGTGATCGCTGTCGGGGTGGCGGTTGCCCTGGGCGTCCACTTTTGGTCGCAGAGTCGCAACGTTGCGCAAGCCCCTGCGGCAGTGGCAACTAGCGACAAATCAGTTGCGGTGCTGCCATTTGTCGACATGAGCGAGAAGAAGGACCAGGAGTATTTTTCCGATGGGCTGTCGGAGGAACTCATCGATATGCTGACGAAGGTCCCTGAGTTAAAGGTGCCAGCGCGGACCTCGTGCTTCTACTTCAAAGGCAAGCAAACGACCATCGCGGAAATCGCCAAGGCGCTTGGCGTTACACACGTACTTGAAGGGAGCGTCCGAAAATCAGGTAACACGCTGCGAATTACGGCGCAGCTGATCCGTGTGGACACGGGCTATCACGTTTGGTCGCAAACCTACGATCGCAAGGTCGATGACATCTTCCAGATCCAGGACGAGATCGCAAAATCCGTGGTTAACGGGCTCAAGGTGTCAGTGCTGGGAGGGACGCTCCCGAGAGCGACGCCCACACCCAACCACGATGCGTATATGTTGTATCTGCAGGCAAAGGAATTGCACTATCGTGGCACATTGGATGACTCGCGCAAGTCAATCGAGTACCTACAGAAAGCGCTAAAGCTCGATCCAGACTTCTCGCAGGGATGGTTGACCCTCGCAAGCGTCCTGGCATCGGAATATAACTTGTTTAATCCTGTGCCTCACGATCAGACCCGCGAGCTGATCTATTCCGCGCTGGACCACGCCAGAAAGCTGGAGCCGAGCCTGCTGCCAATCCACGTCGTGATGGGACGCGTCCTGTATGAAGTAGATTGGAGTTGGCAGGCAGCCGATGCAGAATTGAAGCAGGCAATTGCGCTTGAGCCTGGAAATGCGGAGGCACACAGGCTTGCGGGATACCTGGCCACGACGAATGGTCGATTTGATGAAGCGGTCGAGCAATCAGAGAAGGCCATTGAGCTCGATCCTCTTCAGCCATGGAACTACATTGGGAGGGGCTATGCGGCATACCGCTCCGGGCGGCTCGCGCAGGCGGAAGCCAACTACCGAACTGCGTTGGATCTGGCCCCGGGATCAGGAAAATTCCATAGTCTTCTTGGGACGGCCTTAATCGCCAGGGGCCAACGCGATTCAGCGCTCGCAGAGATGGAGAAGGAACCCTCCCCGCGGTTCCACCAAGTCGGGGTGGCACTAGCCCTGGAGATGCTGGGACGGCGCGACGAGTCGGACAAGGAACTTAGGGCTGCGGAACAGAACTTCGGCGACGAAATGGGCTATATGATCGCCATGGTGTACGCCGCGCGCCGCGACCCCGATCGGGCCTTCGCCTGGCTTGATCGAGCATTCCACGCGTATGGCGATGGAATGACGTGGATCAAGGGAGACCCACTTCTGGCGAGTTTGGTCAGCGATCCCCGATACAAAGCGTTACTGCAAAAAATGAGGCTGCCTGAGTAGGTTCGGCGGACTCTCGGCGAGCTGCCACTCACAGCTTGGGGTACGCTATCGCAACGCTGCCAAAGAAGCCGTGAATGGTTGATCGCGCCGAACCAGAAAATGCTCACCGACGAGTCGATAGTTTGGAGGCTACCCCGGCCCCAGTCGCCGAATCACTCGCCACCCCGGAGAGTTCCTCGCCAATGCTCGATGTTCACGCTCCTCATGAAGCGCTCTACACGTGGAAGGGCTTCTTTATCCACATTGCCACAATCGTCATCGGCCTGCTCATCGCTATTGGGTTGGAGCAAACAGTAGAAGTCCTCCATCATCGGCATCAGGTTGCTGAGGCGCGCGAGGCGCTCCGGTTGGAGCTTGATCAGAACCGCCGTGCCTACGTTGACCGGATCAATGAGTTCCATCGGCAGACGGCCGCGCTACTCAATAACATCATTGTGCTGCAATACATCCAGCAGCATGGCGACGCTCGGCAGGAAAGCCTTCCCGGCATATTAGTCTGGCACGCGGTGCGGGGAGACTTTACGGAATCAGCTTGGAAGACTGCGCAACAGAGCAACGTCACGGCATTAATGCCACAAGACGAAGTTCGACGATATACGTTGACATACGATCTAATAGAGCAGGTTGCGAAGTCTTTCGACTTCATATGGCCAGCGATCGTCCAAGCGCGCCTTTATAGTATTTTTGATTCCGACCCGACACATCTCACGCCCGCGCAGTTGGCGGAGGAAATGACGTATACAAAAAACGTGCTGGTGCAGCATTTCGGGGCGGCGGCGGCTCTCGTGCAACTCAACCGCGCGGACCGCAGTTTTACGCCTGCGCTGACGAGGGACGAACTGAACGAGATCATGCACGCGTCAGACGCCGAGCAGGACCCGAAGCTCGCTGCCGCCATTGCAATTACTAATAGACGCCTTCCGCCAGCGGCACAAATTCCAGTCTCGCAATCGATTGCCAAGCCCGAAGCCTCGGCGCCCAGCAAGTAGGCGCGGCTGATGGCGCCTTGTGCCGTCAATTTTGTTGGCCGCGTACTTGTTCAGCGCTCTGCCGCCACTATCGGGTCTCGCTGGCCTTTGCAATCGCTGCCGTTCGCGAGCGTATGCACTGGGTCCAGGGCCGGTCGTCGTTTACCGCGGGAACTGCTTACCCAGGGACTTCGGCCTAATGCGGCGTGCGAGGTAGTTTCTTTGCGTCCGTCGCAACCTGGTACTGCGCCACATTGAGCTGCATCGCAAGAAACGTGTAGTAACCGGCTATTCCCGTCATGTCGACGACTCCCTTCGTTCCAAAGCGCGACTTGGCACGCTCAAATGTCGCATCGGACACCTGCTTGTCTCTTAGCAGTTCGCTGGTGAAGTCAAACACGGTCTCTTCATCTGGGCTCATCGCGTTCGGGCGTCGGCCTGCGGCAATGTCGTCGACGACCTCTTTCCGGATGCCGGCCTTTAACGCAATTGGGTAGTGAACGGACCATTCGTAGTCCTGCGTCCATGCGTGGGCCGTGATCAGGATTGCGAGTTCGCTCAGCGTATTGCCAAGCGCCGACTTGTACCGAAGATAGTCACCCATCGCGCGCGCCTGCGACATCACCTGTGGGCTGTACATCATGGGCTCGAACGGACCGAATACCGGTACCTTCCGCGCCGCCTCGAAGTCGGCTGCAGCCTGCTTCTGTTCCTCCGAGTACTGCGCGGGACGTATTGTCGGCAACCGCTCTTCGGCGCGGGCAGCGACGACAGTGATGGTAAACAGTACGGCTATCGCCATCCGACAATAGTTCATCTGCTCATCTCCAACCGAAAGACATGCGTCCGCCACGCATGATAGTCCTCAACTGCCAAACCCAATCCCAAGTTGATTGCCCGACGCCTGGCCAGCTGCGGGCCATTCGGATGCTGTCCCGGACACTCCGGTTGGCATTGTGCTGCACTGCAGCATAACGCCCTACCGCTTGCGCTTTTGAGCGCGTATGACCGTCATTGGCGTTGCCACCCCTGAGACGCGCTGCTTCCGCCCTATGTGCGCGAACGAACCGTCACGTTTGGGGAGAACCTGTAGAACTTTTTTATAGCTGAACGATTAGTTGGAATCGATCACAAGATGATCTCGGCAAAGGGGAGGAAGTCGTGAAGCATGGCGTTCTGTTGCGAGACTGGAATGTGAGGCCGCCGGGGCAGGCGTCGTTGGTAGGGCAAATCGCACTGCGCCTCTTGCCGCTCGCTGTGCTCGTTTCCTCCTGTGGCGGCTTCGGCGGCAGCGGTAGTGGTGGGTCGAACGAATTGACCCCGATCCTACAGGTCGGAATGCAACGCCAATACGTCGGCACGACGACCCGGTCCGTGGTTTATGCCACTCCGACGGCGACCATGCAGAACAACACGCTCGTTTATACGTTTACCCAAAACCAGAGCGTGCAGCAGGCGCCGACCAGCGCGCTGGCGAACTTCGACGTGCACAGTGACTACACTTACAGCGTGGTCCAGAACCCGGGTGTCGGTACCGTCCCCATCTCGGAGTCCGTCGACAGCTATGAGAACCTTCAGATCGTTGGTGATACTCAGATGGTTACAACGTTTGGACAGAACGTCATGGCCATCTCGAATGACGAAACCTCCGACGCTCAGGGCAACGGACCTTACACCGAAACATCGACGACGGACTCGACGTTCACGACGCCGCGCGACAACTTCTCCTATCCGCTGCAGACCGGCGCGACAATGACCACGCCGCAGTCAGAGACGCAAACCATCACGTTCACCGACGTCAATGCCAGTGGCTCCCCCGGTACCACCGTCGGTTATACGGAGACCCGAAGCGAGAACGACGACGGATCATATTCGTATCAATCGACGGACGTGAGTGGCAACACGTTTTCTAAAACAGAGAATTTCGATGGCAGCGGAAGCGAAAAGTTCACGGCCGCCACGTCGAACACGACGACGACCGTGGGCCTTCCTCTGGTTGCCGATGGCACGAACACGATTCCCGTCGCGCGCACCGTCACCGCGGCTACGACGACCGTTACCAACTATTCGACGATAGACTGGTACCCGGACAACGGTGCTGCGAATTCGCCACTGGTTCTGGAGAATAAGATTGTCGTCGGCCCGGCTACAATCCTGCCTTCGGAGTGCGAGGGCGCGGTGCTGCAGGCAAATATCTATGAAATCGACACGACCACGACTGAGCTCAATACCATTGACGCATCGTACTCGGCGACTACGGCACGCAACTTCAGCGCGGGAAATGGTGCCTTGGTCTGTCAGATGTCGACGGAACTCTCCGCCTCATACGACCTGTTGACAGGCGCTCTAATATCCACAACCACGACCGCGACTACGGCGTTGCTGTCCGCGATCAATTAATAGAGCAACTCTGATCAAAGCCCCCTTTCCATCTGACGATTCGATTAAGACAACTTTGCTTGCTTTAGCCAGCCGTTCGTGAGCGGCCAGAAGGGCAACAAGCGGCCTCTGCCGACGCGTCTTCTGATGTTGAACTGAATGCCTGGAATCGGCAGGCCAATCAGGCGCCTCCCGGCCGCCAATTACCCCTCACCGCACCGGGATTCTTGCCCCTAAGCCGAGGTTCGGAGACACCATATTGTGGGTGTTGCCGGGCAGTGAAGCCTGGGCCAACATAGCCTAACAATTAGAAAACGGACTATGGGTCGGAATTAAGTTCACCCTGCCGCCGTGGCTGATGCTCGGCTGCTACGCAGTGGTCGGTCCATCGGGCTCCGATTCTCGCGCGAGATCGTAATCTACGCCGCGCGCGTCTTTCCGAAGATCGCCGCCTCGACCTTGACGCTGTGCGGCGGTTTGGCAGCGCTGCTACATCTCATCGTCGGAACCGACCCCCTGACTGCCTACCTTGCCACTAGCCCGGGTGGGGCGGATTCGGTCGCGATAATTGCGGCTTCATCCCATGTCGATATCCCGTTCGTAATGGCCATGCAGATGGCGCGGTTCAATATCATGTTACTCGTGGGACCCGCATTGGCGAGAGCAGTGGCACTGTGGACGAGAAGTTGATCACCGCCAATTGCCACGAAGATCGCGCATTTGCTGTTTGAATGTACGAAACCGCGGATTCGTACCGCGCCTCACAGCCTTTGTCATTGACCAGCAGGCGGTTGCCAAAGTTCTACCTTGTTTCCTTCCGGATCGATGACCCAAGCAAACTTTCCATACTCGGAGTCGTCAATCTTCTCGAGTACGTTGCAGCCTTCTTCGCGCAGAGCTTTGAGCAGTGCGTGAAGATCCTCCACACGGTAGTTCACCATAAAGGTAGCGGTACTCGGTGCAAAGTGGTCGCCTTGCGCCGAGCCAATAGACCAGACGGTTGTTCCGGCAAAGGGCTTACCGTCAGCGTCGGTCCAAGTGAACGCTGTGCCACCCCAATTTTGGACATCGATTCCGAGATGTTGTTTGTACCAAGCTTGTAGTGCCGGAGCGTCTGTGGCTTTGAAGAAGATGCCGCCAATGCCAGTGACTCGCTTCATAGAACCTCCGAGGTGAAGTAGCGGTAAGACGTCGTGTGTCTTCTTCGGCTTATGCTCCGGTTTGGCGGAGCTATGCTGCCCCGTCCATCGCAACCGGTTGTTCGACGGCTTGATCATAGCATCGGGCCATCCTCCGGTGACAGGGCGGCCCGCGTTGAGTGCAAGGCTCGGATGGCGCAACCCGACCTAGTGACAGTTGTGCGTGCGACTGAGAGCGGCAAAAAGCTTGCGGCAGTGAAACTCGCGACGTTCAAAAGGCAGCACGGATTGAATGCATTCGCACGCCCGCGGGTGCCGGAGTTATGGATCACGTGCCAGACACGTCTTTGCTGCTATCCACGGCACGCGATGCGGGCAGCCGCGCCTTCAACGTGTAGGCTCGATCAGCGCGATACTCGAACTCTCCTGCACACGTTCGAAGATAATTTCTGTCCCGTCCGGCGAAACGTCGAAATCTCCGATCACGAAGCTTGATGGCAGATCGGTCAGCTGGCGTTCCGCCCCGGTCTGCGGATCCAATTGCCAGAAGTCCTTGCGGTCGACCCCGCCGCGAAGGATCACAAGCGAGCCGGAGTTCCGCGAGAATGCAACGCGTCGCGCACCAATTGTCAGAATCAAGCCCGGCATGCCGTACGGCCTACCGTCAGGAGCCGAGGCCCGCAGCGGAAATGTTGTGGCCACTTGTGCGCCAGAATAGACGAAGTATTTTCCGTCCGGCGACCAGACCGGATCGATCGAATACTCGGACGCCATTGGCTGCGGCGCAGTGCCATCGAGGAATATCCTCGCGAGGCGGGGTTCGCCGTTGCGTACGATTGCACCGATGAGAGACTGCGAGTCGGGCGACCACGCCAGATCGCCGCGCAGGGTAAGCGCGGGTGCGATCTCTCGCGAGTCTCCGCCGTTGCTGTCAACGACATACAGCTGCGTCGCAGCCTGCCGCTCCACGGTGAACGCAATGCGGCGGCCGTCCGGCGCGATGGCGGGAGCGCCGACCCTGTCGGCGCTGTGGTCGTCCCAGAGCTTGGTGACCGTACCGTTCACGAGCTTCCAGATCCCCCGCTGCCCGGCGCGGGTCGACACATACGCGATGTAATCGGGCCCGAAGCGGGCTGCCGAGCTGCTTCCGAGCGCCGGTGCGACGGGGGCGGCCGTAGTCTGTGGCGGACCGTCGCTAGCGACGGTCGTGCGCCAAAGTTCGGAACGAGAGTTGGCGACCGTTGCAACGATGCGCCTGCCGTTAGCGCTCGCCGCCAGCGAGGTGTACCGCTCCAGGCCGAAGCCGACACGGTGCTCGCGCCTGAGTGGCACGTCCATGACATACAGCCACGGCCCCGAGCCATCCTTATCGGTTGCCAAGTAGATCAGCGTGCGGGGATCGAGCAACACAAGGTACGTGACCCGCGCATTGTGGAACGTTAGGCGTTCCGCTCCCGCTCCGGAGGGTCGCACTCGCCAGACGTCCCAGTCCGCTGACGGAGGGTCACCCCGTACGAAATAGATGAATTCGCCGTCGGGCGACCATGTGGGGAAATGGCAGTGAATGCCAGGCGGCGCGACGTAGATCTCGCGTACCGTCGCGAACCCGCCCGCGCGTACAAACATCGGATCGCCGGGCGCGGACGTATGAAAGACCATCTGCGTTCCGTCCGGGGACCAGTCGAACTCGACGCCTTCACGCAGGTAAAGCTGCGGTGTTCCGCCCGCTGTTGCCACACCCATCACGTTGATGTCCCCAGCCTGGGTGCCCTCGCCACTGCGCGTCCAGAAAGTAACGAGCGTACCGTCGGGAGAGAAAGCGACGGAGCGGATCTCAGGATTCCTCAGCTGCCGAAACTGCCCCTTGGTCAGATTGCGGTAATGGTCGGTGCCGAGCTCCGTCAGCCAAACGTCCATTGGCCCGTCTCGATCCGACAGAAATGCGACGAATTTCCCGTCGCGAGAAATGGCCGCAGCTTGCTCATGCTCAGATCCGCCAAAATCTGCGAGGCGAATGAATTTCGCGTTCTCGAGAGGACTGCGCCAGAAGTACTCGGATTTGGTGGCAAGCCAAGCCAGTGCGCCGGCCAGCAGCACGGCTCCGACCGTGAGCGACCAGCGCACGGCGCTGCTCAGTCCGGTTCGCGGCGCTGAAGGTTGGGACGCGATTTCGGCGGTCTTCGAAATAGGGGTCGGGCGTTCGCCTTCACCCCCACCGTATTGCGTGAGCCGCCTGCGCCGGCTGTCCCACCATTCATCGAGCTCCGAGCGATATGCGAATACCGACCCCATCTTGTCGTGCAGGTGGCGGTGAATCGGCATCGCCTCGCGCCGTTCCCAGCGCTGCACCGTCGTAACGTCACGCTTCAGGTACGACGCGATTTTCTTCCAAGAGTCGAGTCGGTCCTCTGTCTCGCCTGACATCGGCGGACTTCTCCACGGTTGGTCTTTGGATCGTCCAAATCGCACCGTACTCTGCAGCAATTCGGGCGGGTACGATTCTCGCACGTAGTTTAGGGGCGGCAATTGACGGTATTGTACAGCGCGCCGCCCATTTCGAGCGTCTGCCGCGCTTTGCCGCTCGATCTACCCCCAATTTTGAATGATTATTTGCTTGGCGCCGGCTAGTGCCGGCAAGACCTTACCTGAACTTCCCTGGTGGAACCGAACCGGTGTGATTTCTGAGCTGGAGACTGCCGCGGCCTCGCAGCGGCCCTGGCTTGTAGATCTTTGCTGCGGCGCCGAAGCGACGCGAAAAGGCGGTGCCGGCCCGGTTCGCGACCGCGGCGTCTTGAAGAGGGCTGAAATATGAAAACAACTCTGCGCGACGTCATTCACCTAACCTTCCCCGGGCTCTTGCTGATAGCGCTTAGCGCGTGCGGTGGCGGCAGCAACGGCCAAAGCTCGGTGCCCGTGTCGCCGTCAACGGCGCAGTCAGCACCGATGCCACCGCCAGAAAGCGGGGACGCCTGGCAGGGACGCTATGTCGGCACGGTGACCATTGGGGATATTCAATACTTCGGCGACGCAATGATTACAGCGGATGGTCTAATTCGACTGTACGTGGGTGGTCCATATAATGATAACGGTGTACTGCCGGTAACCGTACCTGCGAGTTCCGCGCAGCTGGTCGGCACGCTCCAAGGGAAGGCGGACCAGATATCCGGTGATGGTCTGGTCTACGGCCAGGAGTGTGCAGCATCACACCCCAGCCGATTCTGCGCTGAAATCGGGCACGCTAGCATTAGCATTGCAGTCGTATCCGTCGATCCATGGAACGACATTCAGGGCAAGATCCTCGTAACAACCAGCGCCGGCACCGAGACATGGTCGCTGGACGTGTATGCATTCAGCAACTACTACGTTGACCTGCCAGCAACGCAGGGCGGCCTCGCGGGCCAATATCAGGAGGAGCTCGCAGATTTCGCGCACAGCGGCGACACGATCATCAACATTAACGCCGCGGGGGTGCTGTTCCTCCAGAGCGCGAGTTCAGGCTGTACGGGCAACGGCCAACTACGGCCGCATCTGGACGGGGCGGTCAATGTCTACGATGTCTCCCTGATCATTTCGGGCTGTAATGCACAATACAACTACTTGAACAGCACATTTGACGGTCTAGCTACCACCAGCCCCAGCGATCAATGGAACTACGATGTCTTTCTTCGGATGTGGCTATCGCAGCCAAATCCAGATGGCTCGGGTTCATCGCCGCCGGCTCTGACAACGTGGGCGGTGGGACTTTGATATAACGCCCGTAGTACGATCCTGCATCCGATAGAAAACCGGTGGTTCGCCATTGTGTTGCGCACGACGCCCCATATCGGCGGCGACAAATTTGGGCGCGCGACCGGCTTAAACCAATCAACGGCGGGCGGTGATTCCCGGTGCATCTCGGAGCCAAAAGATCGGTATCTCTGACAGCGGTTGGGCGATCCGAGATAACCGATTTTCATCCAGAAAGTAACCGCAAACAGACGGTCGGAGCGAAGCGCACAATTTTTCGTGTCCGATAAGCCGATGAGGTGACCGGGGCGCCGAAGTACGGGCCCCGGTTTCGGGAACGAGCTACTTGTAATAACCAACGCCGCAAACTAGATCGCTGGCCCTGGTTACTAAGCTCACCTTTGGCACCGGCGTTGTATCAGGGCCCGGCTTTGCAAACATATAGCTGACCCTGGTGATTTGACCTTCCGGCTTTTGTCCAGCGGCGTAGAGTTCCCGCCCGAAATTCTTGCCCGTGGAATCCTTGAGCATTCTTTGGTCCTGGCCGAGCAGTTGCTTTGAATTTGGGTTGCCCTGGGCAACGATCTTGCCGTCGCTGATATTGGCGCAGAATACATAGAGGTCGCCGTCCCGGAATCCACCCTCCCCTGAGTTGAACATTTCGAGCGCCTTGGTCTTATCTGCCTTCACAGCCGCCTCCGCCTTCAAGAGCATGGCCTTGGCTTGCTCGGCTGTACTATGGTCCGGCTGCTGACCGAATACCGTTGGTGCAATCGTAAGGACCGCGGCTGATGCCGCGGCGATGATGAACGTGCGAATCATAGACATTCTCCCGTTGTTGGAACGTGGTCGCAGGTCACAGCTAGCGTGCGCCTGACAGCGTCGCAGCACAACAAGCGCTCAAAGCGCTAGCGCCCGCAGTGCAGCAAGAAGCCTCGGAAAAATCCTCACTAACCGGGGTCAACAAGCGACCTTTGCCGGTCACGCTGGTAGTTTCGGGCTGACCGGCCGCTTTCGAGAAAGGCATGAGGCGCTTCCCGGCCATTATGCGGTCAGTGAATGCGCTGAATTGATTGCCACTTAGCAGCCGTTCGTGGGTTACGGTAGGCTAGCCAGGCCGAGAATCTATTTGACTACGATTAACTCCGCATTTCTAACCCAAAATGGGAATAGCTCCGGGCTCTACATCTTCCACGCAAAGGCAACAAGGAGAATTGTCATGCAGAATGCAACGAGAATCGCGCTGGCCACATTGGGTCTCATTGCCGTTGCTGCCTCCGCGTCCACGACGACCGCAACCGCCTCAGCCGCAGATGAGGCCGCGCTTCGCGCCGCTGACCAGACCTTTATGCGAGCCTATTATAAGGGCGACATCGAATCCGTGGTCGCGCTTTACGCAGAGGACGCGGTGTTGCTGCCGGAAAACGCTCCGGCAGCCAAGGGCCGCGACGCCATTCGCAAATATTTCACGGCTGATATCGCCACTCTGAAGCCGGGCGATGCGGGA
>Ga0302326_10014012_pt1 | contig 16993 bp, 9 predicted proteins | sample Palsa_T0_3_FD_202264 | JGI IMG/M metagenome (GOLD analysis project Ga0302326, IMG submission 202264) | Peat permafrost microbial communities from Stordalen Mire near Abisko, Sweden - Palsa_T0_3 | ecosystem: Environmental > Terrestrial > Soil > Palsa > Peat permafrost | place: Sweden: Abisko...
CCTCGCTCAGTGCGTCCTCAACGAAGCTAAGATCCAGCGTCCCGACGACCTCCTCAGGCGTCAGATCGAGAAGCAGTCTCCACAACGGTACTCCGCGACTCTTGGCCCACAGATCGAAGCACGCATTCGTGATGGAAGCGAGCGCGAGGTGAACCACACCCTTGTGCGGACCGAGCCACCGAAGAGACGGATCGTCCGCGAGCCCGCGAGAGAACTTTCCGAAGTTCGACATCAGTTCGCTGATCTCTCTGCCAACAAGCGTTCTTGCCAGCAAGTCGATCGCTTCGCATACCAGCCTGTTTCCATCCCCGAGCGTAAGCGCAATTCCGGTTCCCGATAACTGTCGGTCACTCTCTAACCGCGTGATCGCCATGCAGTACTCCGAGTTCGTGTGAACCGAATCGGTGCCTGCGCCGGTCGGGAGCGCAAAGCGCGCATCGACGGTTGAAACGCGTTGAATCGTGTAATCAGGCATCTTTGAGCCTCAGACTATCTCCTGTAACCCAGCTCTGCTCCGCCGCTCACTGGCAGGATGCAGCCGGTGATAAACCGTGCTTTGGAGGAAAGAAGGAAAACAGCAGCATCCGCGATCACATCTCCATGCGGACAGGAACCTAGCAGGTGAATATCATCGAGATACTGACGGATGGAGCCGGGGTTCGGCTGTTCCGAACACCACCGCTCAAGCATCGGCGTCCATACTCCAGCGGGACAGACCGCATTCACGCGAATGGAAAATCGAGCGTAATCAGCGGCCATGGCCTTGGTAAGCGAAATCATGGCTCCCTTGCTCGCAACGTAAGCCGCATGATCCTGCTGTCCAATGAGGCCAACCATACTAGCGGTATTCAGGATCGCTCCTTTGCTCGCTGCCAGCGTCTCAAATGCATACTTTGTCGTCCAGAAAACAGACTTCACGTTGATGCGCTGCAGGTCGTCCCATTCCTGTTCCGATGTCTCGTGGAGCGGTTTCGACGGGCTGGCAATACCGGCATTGTTATGCACGGAATCGATGCGCCCAAACTGCTTCAGCACTGCGTCTATGGCGGCACGCAGGGCATCGCCATCGGACACATCCGCGTGGAGCGCGATGCATTCGCCGCCCGCCTCCGATGCGGTGCATAACGCGGTCTCCAGATCGCGGTCGAGAATAGCGACAGTGGCGCCTTCGCGCGCATAGGCCAGAGCGCACTCGCGGCCGATACCATCGGCGCCGCCGGTCAACACAATCACTTTCCCCGAAAGATCACCCGGCATGTGAGGTACGCTTTTCCCAGTTGTCGTAAGCCGTCTTTGCGAATCGTTCCATCGCTCTTTTCACATACTGCTCCGCAACTTCGCCTTCGCCTTCCTGCAACAGATCGATGATTCGCTGGTGCGCTTCAAGGTCTTTATCCCAGGCCGAAGTCTCCTGGCCGCTTGCCACCACGCGCATGCGGACGAACGCGAAAAATGGAAGAAGTATCCTCCGAGCATGTTCAATCAGGAAGGGATTGCGAGATAATTCGCAGAGTTCGAGATGATAGAGGGAATCGCAGTCGAGAAGCCCGTCGAGGTTTCCGGCGCTCGCCATCTCCCGCATCACGTCCAGTGTGGCCTGCAGCACCTTCAAGTCAGGCTGCGTTGCGGCCGCGAGGCGCACTGCCAATCCCTCAATAGCGCCGCGGAGTTGGTATATATGGGCCACATCGCCTTCGCTCAGATGGATAACACGCGCACTGCGCCCGGAAGCCTTGGTTACAAAACCAGCCTGCGCCAGAATATTGATCGCTTCGCGGATGGACCCCTGCGCCACGCCGAATTTCGACGCCCATTTGCCTTCAACAATCCTCATGCCGGGTTGCAACGATCCGCTCATGATCTCCTGACGCAATCGTTCCGCAAGGTTGTGCTTCACCAGGCCTTCGGTCGTAAGTGAGGATGTAGTAGGCATCAACAAGCACTCAAATAATGAAGTGCGATCGTATTTGGCCTAGCTATTATCAGTCAAGGGTAAATTTAAGCGCTTGCATGTTGATACTTCCCTGATCTACTCTCCACAGCACAGACCCTTGCGGTTCTGGGTACGTTACTGACCAGGTGCAAACGAGCCGGGAAATCCGGAGGAGGTCGAGAAGATGAAGCGATTCGGGATGGTAATCAGACTCAAGCCAGGCAGCGAGGATGCTTACCGGAGCTATCACGCGGCTGCGTGGCCAGAGGTGCTGGATAAGATTCTGGAATGCAACCTCAGGAACTATTCCATCTACCAAAAAGATGATCTGCTCTTCACCTACTTCGAATATCACGGCAGCGATCTGAAAGCGGATTGGGCGAAAATGGCTGCGCATCCCAAGACCCAGGAGTGGTGGGCAGTGATCGAGCCCCTGCAGGATCCCCTGGAGACACGCAAGAGCGGGGAATGGTGGGCCGATATGGAAGAAGTCTTCCACCTGGACTGACCTGCACGATTCAAGCCTGCAAAAACCTACTCTCAAATTTAAGTACTCATATAAAGGCTTGGACACAGTTCACCGGCGCGGAAAGATTGCATAAACACCCCCGATAAACCAGGAAAACGTTCTTGACATCCGTTTCTTTCGATCGATAATGTATTCCGGATATGAGTGCTTATATCCAGAGTCGTCGCGAGTTTCTCAGACTTTCATTAGCTGCTTCCTGTCTTCCGGTTTTGCCCGGTCTGAGTTGGGCAGAAACCCTGGCCGACGAACGAACAAACTGGTATCGCAAGGCCAAATTCGGGATGTTCATCCATTGGGGACCCTACTCCCAGGCCAGTGTCGAAGCTTCCTGGCCGATCCTGCGACCGAAGCCAGGGGAGATCACCGAGGCCGCATATCGAGCGCTGCCGCAGACTTTTAATCCCGTAAAATTCGATCCCCACGCTTTTGTCGATCTGGCGCGATTGGCGGGTCAGAAATACATGGTGTTTACCACCAAGCACCATGACGGATTTTGCATGTTCGATTCCTCGTACACGGATTACAAGATCACCAATACGCCCTATGGCAAAGACATCGTCGCCCAACTGGCCAAAGCCTGCGGCGAAGACGGCATGCCCCTCGGTTTCTACTATTCACCGCCGGACATGCACCATCCGGGCTTCCGGGATACAACAAAACTGGCTGCGGAAAACTGGCATGGCGAGCCTCAGCGGCCTGAATGGCCAATCTATCTCCAATACATGCAATTGCAACTTACAGAGTTACTGACCCGCTACGGCCCTGCTGCCATCATTTGGTTCGACGGCCTCAACGACCAGAAGAAATACAACGGCGCTCACGTCCTCGAAATGATCCGTGAATTGCAGCCTGCGACGCTTGTCAACGACCGGATCGGCGTCGATGCTGATTACGAAACCCCGGAGCAGTTCATCCCCACCGCCATTCCGACCAAGGGCATTCAACTCACCGGCATCGACCCCGACGTATCCAGGCGTTTGAAGAATACAGTCCCGAGGCCCGAAGACTTCCGGCTTTGGGAAACCTGCATGACCATCAACAACACCTGGGCCTATAACAAGAATGATCACGAATTCAAGTCGGAGCAGACGCTTATCCGAAGCCTCGTTGAAGTGGCCAGTCGAGGAGGCAATTTTCTCTTAAACGTCGGGCCGCAGCCGGACGGTCAGATCCAGCCAGAATTTCAGCAGCGGTTGCGAGCGATCGGAGATTGGCTCACCCTCAACGGCGATTCGATTTACGACACCACCTACGGACCGCTTCAGGGCGTCGCTGGTTTGCGCACAACCGCCAATGACAAGTCGATTTATGTGCACATATTCGATTGGCCTACTGAGGCCTGCGAGATTTCCGGTTTGGAAGCAAGAGTTCTGTCCGCTCGTCTACTGGCGAATGGTATGCCTTTGACCTTTCGTCAGACCGAGGGGAAACTCACAATCGATCTCCCCTCGAAAGCGCCCGATCCAAACGTTTCTGTAATTGCACTTAAGACCTATTAGCCTAATGGCTGCTACATACGTGACTCAGCGACCTCTACGAAGCACGTCGGCTCATATCCACCTAAACACCCATGCGTGGTTTGTTCTCCCTCACGTAATCGGTGTCCTGATGCGGCTCCGAATCGCATTCGATGGCGATGGTTGTCAGCGGATAATCCGGAGCCTTCGTTGGCAGCCCGGTAAAACGCACCCGGAATTCATCCTGGCTAAATACAACGGCTTCGCCAGTTTTGACCAGCTTCGCCGACTTTACCTTGGCCCGCAGACCGGAGATAGCCACATAGTCACCTGGCCAGAAATGAACGTGCATGTAGAGAGTGTTGCCCTTGCGTGTGTAGCTGGCATAGTTCGAGCGACGCACCTGGCAGATATCAGTTTCGTAAATCGTATGCTCATTGGTCTGCAGCCACTCCCCAACTTCGCGCAGCGCACGAACGCTTGGTTCGGGAATAGAACCATCCGGCTTGGGGCCAATATTCAGTAAATAGTTGCCATCGTCGCGTGCGCAAGTTATCAAGTTGCGCAGGATGGTTCGGGAGTTCTTCCAGTTATCATCCGCCGCCTGATAGCCCCAACTGTCATTCATTGTCATGCATGACTCCCACGCGCGCCCGCCACTCTCCGCAACGATTTTTTGTTCTGGTGTCGAGAAGTCTCCTGTAAGCTTATTGCGGTTGTTCACGACAATCTCGGGCTGCAGCTCAAAGATCATCTTGTTCATGCGAATGGACTCCCAGCCATTCGCATCCAGCGGCCACGCGACGTCATACCAAAGCACATCGATCTTCCCGTAGTTCGTCAACAACTCGCGAATGAGTCCGTGTGTATATTCCACAAATCTCTTGCGTGCTTCTTCATCCGTTGCACACTTCGCACCATCGGGATGATGCCAGTCCATGAGCGAGTAATAGAAACCTACGCGCAGCCCCTCGGCGCGCGCAGCCTCGACGTATTCGCGGACCACGTCCCGTCCTGGCCCTTGCTTTGCCGCGTTGTAATTGGTCAGCTTCGTGTCGAAATTGCAGAATCCCTCATGATGTTTAGTGGTCAACACCATGTACCGCATGCCAGCTTGCTTGGCCAACTTGGCCCACGCGGCTGGCGAACCCGCGCTGGGATGAAATGTCGTCGCATGAGGCGCATACTCCGCCACCGGGACCGCTTCATCTTCCATCTCCCACTCATGCCGTCCAATTGTGCTGTACACGCCAAAGTGGATGAACATTCCGAAGCGCGCGGCGCGCCACCAGATCAGCCGTTGCGCACGAGTCTCCTCGCCCGGTTCGGGCACTGAGTTCTTAGTGTCCTGTGCAGACGCCATCACGGCCACTCCAGGAGCGCTTGTTGCAGCACTGGCCAACAGGGCCGCACCAGTTCCTTTCAGGATATTGCGGCGCGTAAATGAACCTTGACTTACTTGATTCATTTGGTCGATAGGTTCTATTTGATTCATTCGATCCATGGCCTGTCACCCTCCTCTGCGTATCTCACTGCGGCTCTAACTAACGGGAATGAAAGTGGTTGGGAATCAGCGATCATTTACCAAGCTAAGATATGAGCGCGGCCAACCGGCAAAGGTCGACCGCGCACGATTGTCGGTGTTAACCGGAGCGAGGCTCCGGCTGGCTCAGAATATGATCTTGCCGCTCATCTGCAATAGTCGATTGGAATTGGCCTGACTGGTACCGATTTGCCCGAAGCTGTTGGGGTTGTGGAGGTCGTTGCCTGGCTGGCCGAAGATCGGATGGTTGAAGAGATTGAAGGCTTCTGCGCGAAACTCGAATTGCTTCTCGTGCCAGATGGGGAACGATCGGATGACGGATGAGTCGAGATTGATCCATCTCTGATCTTGCTGCGTGTTGGTGCCCCCGTTTCCATACGTATTCTTTGGGGGAGTCGCGTAAGCCGCCGTATTGAACCATTCCGCTTGCGTATGAGGGTTTTTATGAATGTCGCCCACCACGTTGGCGCGTTCATAGTTGCCGCTGTTTCCAGTGTTGGCTTGATCGTAGTCGTAGAGCACGGTGAAGTTCTGCCCATTACGCCAGGTGAATATCTCGTTCAGTTGCCAGTTACCGAGTACATAGTCCACCATCCGGTTGCCGGTTGAAAATCTCTGACCGGGTCCGACCGGGACGGAATAGAGACCATTCGCAACAAACAGATTGGGAATATTGGTCGAAGACGGCCCGCGGGAAGCCTGCGGATCGTATGGATTCTGCGGTACTTGCCCTTCGATGCCGAACCAGCCGTCGTCTACCGTCAACGATTTGGCCCAAGTGTAGGCTATCTGGTACGAGAAGCCGCTGGTATAGCGCTTATCCAGTTGTACTTGGAGCGCGTTGTAGCTGCCTGTTCCGACACTATGGTCATAGAAGGTTGGAATACTGTAGGGATAGGGCTCCCTCGGTTGCGTATCGCCAGGACCCGGAGTGAGCGCAGTATTATACAAGCCGCCGACGTTGGCGCGATGCGTTGTGGACCCGACGTAATCCATTCTCAAGGCTAGCGAACTGCCCAACTGCCGCTGCACACCGAAGTTCCACTGTTTGGAGTAGGGGTTCTTGATATGCGGGTCAAAGTACCACTGGTTACTGCCAAATGGAGTGGCGGGCGGGAAGAGCGCGTTTCCGGTGCCTGCAAATGGATTCTGCGCGGTCACATTGGGGGTAAGCTGCGTGGAAGTGGGGATGTTTGTAAGGGAGCCTGCAATCTCCTGCCCGATATCGGGCCACGAACCCTCAAAGTTCTGGGCCATTTGAGTTACCGCGGCCCAGTCGTCGTAGACGATTCCGAAAGCGCCGTGGACCACTGTTTTCTCATCGACTTTGTAGGCGAAGCCCACCCGCGGCCCGTAGTTGGTGTGGACATTGTGAGTGATCTTTCCAGTCTGGCTTACGATCACGTGGGCAGGCAGGCCCGTCCCTGGAATGCAGGGCGCATAGCCTCGAACAGCGCAAAGAGGTGGCAACTGCTGCACGATGAAGTTGCCGGTATCCCAATCCATATCGCCGGTTTCGGGCCCTCCGTGCTGGCCAACGGTTGCCGCGGTTCCATACCTGGGCAGGAAGGGATAGTCGTAACGCAATCCAAAATTCAAGGTGAGCCGGCGCGTTGTCTTCCAGGAATCCTGGAGGAAGGCACTCAGGAGACCGCCTGGCCGCTCCTGCTCATTCACATCGCGGCGGCTGGCGCCACTATTGGGAACGTTCAGCAGAAAGGAAGTTAACGCGTCGCCCGTGGGGTTAGTAAGCTCGGGATCTGCTGTTTGCGTGGATCCAAAGCCCATTCCGATCTGGGCCAGCGGACTGGCAAAGTTGGCGGTATCGAATCCGACACCAAACTTGATTTCGTGGCTTCCGCGGATTTCGGTAAAGGTGCCGCGCAGTTCATCGGTATCCGTGGCTTTTGGAGTGTCATCGATGCTTTCGCTGGCGCTTGCAAACCCAGAAGGGTTGGGAGCTGTAAGCAGCGAGCCTCCATTCGCAGCTGAAAAGCCGCTCACGAAGCTGGGCGAAAAGCCGACCGTGCTGATAATGTCCGCAGTCGAGGTGGTAAACCGCGTGGTTGAATTATCGACAACGGTTACGTGCGCAAATTGTATCTGCCCAATGCGCGTGGGACTGAAGATATGAACGTAGCTGCCGCCCCAGTTACGCGCGTCGATGATGTGGTGGGTGGGCAGATTCGGCAGTCCTCCGGATTGGTCGACTGTGCTATTGATGAAGCTGTAGCGGAACCACGCGGAATCCTTTGCCCCGAAGTTCTGATCGATGCGGACGTTGAACTCATTCTGTTGCTGCGTTGTCGGGGTGGTGATGAGATAGTTGGCCGCGCAATAGCCGTTCGGTAACATATCTATGCAAGGACCTGCCGCGGGATAGACAAATTTTGCCCAGGCAACCATTTGCGGATTAATCAGGTTGGCGGGAATCTGGTTGCCCGCAAATGCCGGACGTGAGAAAGTGCCGCAGGGGTTACCGGTAGTCGCAACGCATGTTGTCTCATAGGGATTGTAGGCTTGCAGTTGCTGATTGTCGGCCTCGTTGCCGGCCAGTTCCGCCGCTGTTGGCACCAGAATCGGGTTGTTAGAAGCCTTTGAATAACGATACCCCTGGTAAGCGCCAAAGAAGAAGGTCTTGTTCGTGCCGTGATAGAGCTTGGGAATTACGACGGGGCCGCCGCCCGAGGCGCCGAACTGGTTCTGATGATAGAAGGGCTTGGGCGAGCAGGTCTGATCCGTAAAGCAGAAGGGGTTGGCATCGAAGGCCGTGTTCCGGATGTATTCCCACGCGGCCCCGTGAAGCTCATTAGTGCCGCTCTTGGTGACTACATTGACCACGCCACCCAGCACCCCGCCATATTCCGCATTGTCCGTGTGCGAAACCACCTTGAATTCCTGAATGGCGTCGATGATCGGCGCGATGGCATACGTGCTTTCGATTGACCCATAGTTGTACAAGCCGTCCATCAGAAAGAAGTTGCTACGGCCAGTCTGCCCATTAATGGCGGGGAAGGAGTAATCCGATCCAATAGCGACAGCAGCGCCAAAGCCGCCGCTCCCGTTCATTCCCGCATTCTGCCCGACCATGATAGGCACCACGCCAGGCGTGAGCGAAAGAAGCGCGGTGAAGTTACGGCCATTCAGAGGGAGGTCATTGACCTGCTTGGTCTCGATCACCGTACCCAGGCTGGCGCTGGTTACATCCAGTTGAGCCGACGTCGCGTTTACAGTGACCACTTCCGTCTGCGATCCAACCGCCAGGGAGAAGTCAAAAGTGGCGATCTGATCGACGGCAAGGGCAAACTCCGCAGTCTTCTGCGGATTGAATCCCGGAGCGCTTGCCTGGATGGTGTACCTTCCCGGGGTGATGTTGAGAATTACGTACTCACCAGAGTTGTTCGAAACTGACGTGCGTTCAACCGAAGTGTCGAGATTTTGCAATGTAAGGGTTGCGTTGGAAATTACCGCCCCCTTAGGGTCTCGAATCACACCGTTCAGGGATGCGGTTGAGACCTGAGCTCGTGCCGAACCCGCGATGAACAGGAAAAGAAGACTGAGGAGACTGACCAGGCGCAGTCCGGGAAGCAAACTCACGGCCTGTCGTAGAAAACCCTTCGTGCGATCTTGCATGGGAACCTCTCAGAACGTCGTTGGTCTCAAAAGTGTCGTTCAGCGGCCGTTCACCTGTTCCGATTTTTCGAAATTTACGAATACGGTGACTATTCCGTATACTTAGGTGGGGCGATCAACTTCTAGTCAAAACGAAGAGCGATTGTCAAGAGAAAAATCGAACTTTTGGTTGACCATCTATTCAACCTGAAGAGCGAAACCGGCGAGGCTAGGCCTTTCGTCTTCGAAAATGAACTAGAAGTTGGCGGTTGCAGTTTTGCTTACTAATTCGCTATAGTGACCGCTTAAGTCAGAGTTTCGTTCAGTCGTGCCTGGGAAATCGACCAGAGAAACTGGGATTTGCGCCCCCAGGATTTAAAACTTGCGCATGGAGCGCAAGCTCAAGAGCAGGGCCGGAGTTCTCTCGAAATGACGATTCGAATGAAAGATATAGCGAAAGAATTAGGTCTCTCCCAGGCCACAGTCTCCAAGGTCCTGCGCGATCATCCCGATATCGGCGAGAGGACGCGCCAGCGGGTACTGGAGCGCGTCAAGGAGTTGGACTATCAGCCGAATTCCCTGGCCCGCAGCCTGGTTACCGGGCGCAGCTACCTGGTCGGCCTTGTTGCGCCCAGCCTGATCCACCCATTCTTCGCGGAAATTGCATTGGCGCTCTCAAGGGCGGTCCGGGACAAAGGCTATTCTCTCATCGTGTCCTCGTCGGAGGAAGATCCGGAAATCGAGAAAGAGGAGATTTCGCGGCTGCTGGGACGCCGTTTGGACGCCCTGATCATCGCCTCCACCGGATCGAATCTCGAACAGTTCGAGCGAATGGACAGCAAGGCTCAGCCATACGTACTCATCGATCGCGATCTGACCGGTCTGACCGCTAATTTCGTGGGCATCAATGACGAGAAGGCCGGCCGCCTGGCGACGGAGCATCTCATCGATATGGGCTGCCGCCGCGTGGCCCACATTCGGGGACAGGATAACAGCACTGGCATTGGCCGATTTGAAGGCTACAAGCAGGCCCTGCGCCATCGCGGACTTCCCTTTTCGGAAAGCTACGTCGTGCGCAGAAGCTACGTGGATACGGAAACCACGCGCCAAGGCGCAGAGGCGATGCGGCTTCTGCTGGAACGAGATCCGGTGCCCGACGGCGTATTCTGCTTCAACGATCCCCTCGCCATCGGAGCGATGAGCACCATCCTCGAGGCAGGTCTGAGGATTCCGGAAGATATAGCCCTGATCGGCTGCGGAAATCTTCCAAATAACGACTGTCTTCGGGTTGCGCTGTCGAGCATCGATCAACAGAGCCAGATGATCGGCCAGCGCGCCGCTGAATTGGTCCTCAACCTCATTGAATCCAAACAGATACCTCGCGCCCGAACCATTATTCTTGAGCCGACGCTGGTGGCGCGATCTTCAACGCAAAGAAAACTGGTCCCGCTCATGTGAACTCGTTGAGAATCGGAGCACGGTCTGATGATGAGTTGGAAAGATGCTTCTTCTCGGCTAAGTACTTGTCTGGAACTGCGGCCGATAGTATCGGCGGCATTTCTGCTTGTCACCTCGACGTTTCTGTTCTGGGCGGCCCCAGCGCAGGGACAAAATGATTCCACTACGCTTCGTGCGGGGCAGTCCGAGGAAGGATATATCGGCTCACAGGTGTGCGCCCGATGCCATGGAGAGATCTATCGACGGTATTCGCAAACCAGCATGGGGCGTTCGATGTCGCTGGTTACGCCGGCATTTCTCGAAAACACACCAACCTCGGCATCGTTCCTTCATGAGAAGCTCAACCGGCGCTTCGAAGTCTACTCCCAGGAGGGAAAGCTCTATCAGACCGAGTCCGGAACCGGCGCAGACGGGAAACAGAACTTCCTCGACACACACCAGATTGAATGGATCATCGGAGCGGGAGTCAACGGATACGGGGCGATCATCCGAAAAGACCAGTATCTCTTCCAGGCCCCGCTATCCTTCTATTCCAAACCCGGGAGTTGGGCGCCGACGCCCGGATATGAGTTCACCGATCTGGGATTCAACCGGCCGATCACGCCCGGCTGCATCTTCTGTCACAGCGGCCGGCCCAATTCTGTCGCTGGAACCAACGGAAAATTTGAGAACGAACCGTTCTCGGAGCTTGCCATTGGCTGCGAACGATGCCATGGCCCCGGAGCCGCTCACGCGCAGTCAATGCGCAAAACGAGTGCTCCAGCTGAGACCGCACCCGCATCTGCCAAGCCTCTCATCAGCCGGATTGTCAATCCGGAGCGTCTTACCTCCTATCTCTCGGACAACATCTGCATGGCCTGTCATCAGACAGGCGATGTGAGAGTTCTCAAGCCGGGAAAGACCTATCAGGATGTCCGCCCCGGAGTTCCGCTCGACGATACGTTGTCGATCCTGCTGGTCCCGCCCACGCGCGAATCACCACCGTCGGCGGACCATGTCGAGCACTACTATTCCATGACTTTGAGCAAATGCTACCGCGCAAGCCCGGGCCGCATGAGCTGCATTACCTGCCACGATCCACATGTTGAGCTGTCCCGCGAGGAAGCCCCTGTGTATTTCGCAGGCAAATGCCTCACCTGTCACACCGACCAAAGCTGCAAGCTGCCCATCGCGACCCGTATGCAGCGAAAACCGGCCGACGACTGTATCGGCTGCCACATGCCCAAGCGCGATATCCAGGTCATCTCGCACTCCAGCGCCACCAACCATCGCATCGTAGCGAGACCAGACGAACCGTTTCCCGACATCGCCTTCCGGCAGACCACCACGGCACTCCCTGACCTGATCCATCTCAATCCCGCTCCCGGCAAGGAGTCCGTCCCTCTTCCGTTGCTGACCCTGTTGTCGGCTTACGGAGAACTCGCGTCGGACAGGCCGGAATACGTCGCGCCCTACCTCGGCGTTCTTAGCCAGTTGGAGCAGAAACAACCGGACGACCCGCTCGTTCAGGCCGCACTGGGGCGCAAATATTTGAAGAGCGGAGACTTTCAGAGCGCCGTCGGGCATCTGCGGCGCGCCCTCCAGATGGGAACGCCTGCGGCGACAACCTATGCCGATCTCGCCGACGCTCTGGCTCATCTCGGACAAACGGAGGAAGCGATCTCTCTAATCGACCAGTCAATCGCTCTGGACCCGTATAATCCCGTTACCCGGAAAATGCTGGTGATCCGCCTGATCGAAGCGAAACAATATCCAAAGGCGCACGAGGCTCTCGAACATTACCTCGAAATCTTCCCCCAGGACGATTTCATGCGTAAGATGCTGGCCCGCGCTGAGGGAAAAAGTCCACAAGGGTAAAGTTCCGTTAAGGTTTCGAAACAGTGTAGGGCTGCTTTTTTACGATGCCCTTGCCCTCTTGGATAGTCACGACCTGGCCTGCGGCGACTCCAGAAAATGCGTCGGTCTTGCCATCGAGCCACCGGATTGACAGGTCAGCCGAGGCCGCTTTGCCGAGGCCAAAGTGCAGCCGGAAGTCGCTCTGCGAGATGTAAGATCCGCCGCTGCGAATTTCATCCATTTGCTTCTGTCCATTCGCAGTCAGAGTGACGCGCGCCCCGATCGCGTCGCGATTCGTCGCGGTCAGTGCACGAACCAGGATCGAATGCCCCGTCGATGGAGCAAAGTTCTTGAGCAAAGAGGGAGCCTCGCCCATATTGACGATCACGATCTCTTCGCTGCCGTCGTTGTTCAGATCGCCGGTGGCCAGCCCCCGGGACGAATGCTCTGCTGCGATGCCGCCGCCAGCCGTCGGAGACAGATCAAAAAACTGGCCGTCACCACGGTTCCAGTAGACCAATCGCTTCTGTTGGAACTTTTCCCCCGTGTGCCCGGAATCTACTTCGGGATACACATGACCATTGGCAAGAATCAGATCCTTCCACCCATCGTCGTCGATATCGATCGCGGCAGTTCCCCACCCCAGATATCTGGTATTGACCGCGAGGCCGCTATCGATCGTTGCGTCCGTAAAGTTGTTGTCTCCCTGGTTGCGGTAGAGAGTGTGCGTGTCATCGGCGAAGTTGGTCTTGAAGATATCGAATCGCCCGCTGTGGTTGAAATCTGCTGCCGTTGCGCCCATTCCGGCCTGCTCGCGGCCCTCGTCATTGTAGGCCACTCCCGCTTGCACGCCGATCTCTTCGAATCGCTCACCTTTCAGGTTGTGAAAGTAAAGACTCGCCGTAGAATCGCAGGCGATAAAGATGTCGGGCCAGCCATCGTTGTCAAAATCCGTCACCAGAGGCGTAAAGCAGTAGTAATTCTTCGGGGTCGTAATATGCATCCGGTCCGAGACATCGGTGAAGTGGCCGTGTCCGTCATTCTGATACAGAGAGATCGTCTCGCCGGGCAAGCCTCGCGGACCGCAGATGACCGGCAACCCCTTCCATTCGCACTGCGATCTTTCTCCCGGATGCGGCGTTTTCGCCGGATCGAATTCAATATAGTGCACCACCAAAAGGTCCAGGGCGCCATCCCGGTTGAAGTCCAGAAATGCGCAGCCCGTGCTCCAGCGTGTTTTAGCCATGCCCAGCCCGCGAGCCTCAGTCTCATCGCGAAAAGTGCCATTCCCCTGATTGCGGTAAAGAACGTTCTGGCCCCACTGGGTCATAAATATGTCGACATTTCCGTCGTTATCGATATCTCCCGCACAAACTCCCTGCCCCCAACCTGAGTGAGCCAATCCAGCCTTCGCGGTGACGTCCTCAAACTTCAGGCCCCCCAGGTTGTGATAGAGCAAAGGAGTGGGGGGAGCTCCGTTATTCTGAAATCGGTCACCATTGACCAGAAGAATATCCGGTAAACCATCGTTGTCGTAGTCGAAGATCGCTACTCCTGTCCCGGTTGTCTCGACGATGTACTGTTTGTTCTTCGCTGCGCCGGAGACGTTCACGCCAGTCAGTCCGGCCTTCGCCGCAATGTCTTCATAGCGAACCACTGGCGGCTTCATTCCTGGTGGCAAGGGCTTCGCTGGCGTGGCCGTGCCGTTGCCGGTAGCCACACCCATTTGCGCATGACATGAGCTACCTATGGCCAGATTCAGGAACAATGCGATGGGAAAAATCAGCATCCGGATGCAGTTAGATGTGGCGACGAGATGGCGTATCTCCATATTCTGGCGAATTGTAGCATTGGAGATGCGCCTGTTTCGCATCCCCATCTGCCCTGCAGGGCAATTGCATGAATGTGCAACAACCGGAATAAACCCATCCGGACCAGTCCATTCCCAGCGTCTCGCCCCATTGCGCGGCATTACCCCTCGCCTGCCCATACTGTAGGTGGAGTTGGGACATAGGTAGCCCCTCCACCGCATTCCCTGTTACCTTCTGTACCATCACGAATTGGCATCCATACGCAGTAAAAAGTGCGCAAAAGCGGCGCAAAACCCCGGCTAATCGCACCATAAATTGATCGCAAACCACACATTCAGTTCAGGATAGGTCAAAAAATAGCCCCCCCCCCGGGGTGATCTGCTCCTTTTATTCGCTTTTCGGAAGCTAAGGCCGCATTTTCAGTTTCATGCGATTGCCCCGGTCTGCCCCGCCGCGGCTCCCTGAACCGGCTGCGGAGAATATCGGCTCCTCGCCCCCACGGGATTCCTGGTCTATCCTGTTCATGCGAATACCCGGTCCGGTAGGATAGGCGCAATCACAGGCGATGGCGTGAATGCCATCAAAAATTACGTTGCGGAGCCAGCATGGTTTGGCGTCAAGGTATGATCCGGCTTCTCGACAAACGAATCCTGAAGCCGGCGCTCACCCTGCTCTGCGCAGCGCCGCTCTCCGTGGCCGCACAGCAGGCGTCGATCTGCAAAGGCCCTGCATCCATGGAGCAAACGCTCGCCGCCAGCCCTTCGCCCGGAGCCTACGAAGCGCTGGGCTCGTGGTTTGCCGCACGACGTGAGTTCTCGTGCGCGTTCTCAGATTTCGAAGCCGCGATTCGCCTTGATCCGAAGTCATGGCAGAGCCACTACGATCTCGGTATCGCTCTGTTCAGCAGCGGCAATCCACAGCGCGCTGCCCATGAACTTGAGACCGCATCTGGCCTCAAACCTGCCTCGCCCCAGATTCTTCTGCCTCTCGGGGCCTCGCTCAGTGAATTGAATCGGCAGGACGAGGCGATCAGTACCTTCAGGGCTGTTCTGAAAGTCGACCCTAAGTCGGTCAAGGCGTTGGATGGATTGACCAAAGCGCTGATCGCCGAGAAGCGATACAAAGCGGCGATTGAGGAGTTGAAGGGCGCGCCTTCGGATGAAGTGCTGCAACTGAATCTGGCCGTCGCATACTCAAAGAACGGCGATCTCGACGAAGCGCTAAAAGCTCTCTCGGCCATTGTCAAAGAACATCCGACGTATGCCGAAGCGCACTTGAACCTGGGCATCGTGTACACCCAGCAAAACCGGTACGGCGAGGCAGCGGAGGAGTTTCACGAGGCGATGCGGCTCGATCCCTCCGACGATGTGGCGCGCCTATCCTATGTCAAGGCGCTGGTAGTCCTTGCGCAGTTCGATGCAGCCGCACCGGTGATTCGCGAATACCTGGCGCGCAAACCGCACGATTTCGACGCACTGTACTTCAGCGGCGTGGTAGCCAAAGGACTCGGCAACAATGCGGAAGCCGAGAAATTCCTGCGCCAGGCTGTGGCTATCGACCCCAATCACTTCGACGCTCGCTACAACTTGGGCTTCGTGCTGGCCCACCTCGATCGGCCAGCCGAGGCACGACCGGAGCTAGAGGCGGCGCTGAAGCTCAATCCGGACTCAAGCAAGGCGCTTTATCAGCTTGCATCGGTGCTCCGCGCCCTCGGATTGAAGGACGAAGCTGACAAGGAGCTGAGCCGCTTCCAGCAGCAAAAGCAGGAAGGCGTAGAGCAGGTTGCCGCCACTGTAAAGGCCAACCAGGCTAATCAGGATTTGCAGTCGGGAGAGCCGCAAAAGGCGGCAGAGCTGTATCGCGAAGCGATCACCAAAGACCCCGGCAACGCGCGCACATACTATAACCTGGCCTTGGCTCTGGATCGCGTGCCGGACTACAACGGCGAGCGAGAGGCGCTCCAAAAAGCGGTGGAACTGGATGCCCAGCTCGCGCTGCCACACAATCAATTGGGAGTACTCGATCTCGCGGCAAATCAAGCGGGAGATGCGGAAAAGCAGTTCAAGGAAGCAATCGCGCTGGACCCGCAATACGCCGAGGCGCAGAATAACCTGGGCGTTCTTTATGGACAGCTTGGCAAGAGCGGCGAGGCAGAGCAATTGTTTCGCCAGGCCACGGAGAACAATTCTCAATACGGTCAGGCCTTCGCCAATCTGGGCCTGATTCTGGCAAGCGAATCGAGGTTTCCCGAGGCCGGGCAGGCGCTGGCACGCGCGCTACAGCTTGAACCCGGGAATACCGGCGCGCTGAGCGCCTACGGCATGGTCCTGGTCCGCTTGAACCGGGCCAGCGAAGCGCTGACTTACTTTCGTAAAGTGACGGAGCTGGATCCAAAATCGCCCGGTTCCCATCTCAATCTGGGTATCGCCGAGGCAGATCAATTCGATCTGAACGGCGCGCTGGCGGAGTTCTCCGAGGCCGTTCAGTTGGACAACGGCAACGCCGTGGCGCACTACAACAAAGGCCGCGTGCTTCTCGATCTGCAGCGGAACAGCGAGGCAAAACCGGAGTTGGAAGCGGCCACACGGCTCGATTCCGGCTCCGCGGATGCATGGTATCTGCTGGGCTTGATCTCCAGGCAGGCAGGGAACACAGATGAATCGATTCGCCAGTTTGAGAAGGCGCTCGCCGCAAAGCCGGACAATGCCGAGGCCGACTTCATGTTAGGGCAGGAACTGCTGCGCAAAGGCGACACAGCGGGAGCCATCGAGCGCTGGCGCAAAGCCATCGAGATCCGTCCGCAATACAACGAGG
>Ga0302326_10014013_pt1 | contig 16991 bp, 13 predicted proteins | sample Palsa_T0_3_FD_202264 | JGI IMG/M metagenome (GOLD analysis project Ga0302326, IMG submission 202264) | Peat permafrost microbial communities from Stordalen Mire near Abisko, Sweden - Palsa_T0_3 | ecosystem: Environmental > Terrestrial > Soil > Palsa > Peat permafrost | place: Sweden: Abisko...
GTCGGTACCTGTGCGCCTGGCCGAGCTGTTCCTCGAAGCCGGTCTGCCGGCAGGCGTGTTCCAGGTCGTGCATGGCGACAAGGAGGCTGTCGACGCGATCTTGACCCACCCGGACATCGCCGCCGTCGGGTTTGTCGGTAGTTCGGATATCGCCCAGTACATCTACGCCACGGCGACGAGCACCGGCAAGCGCGCGCAGTGCTTCGGCGGAGCGAAAAACCACATGATCGTGATGCCCGACGCCGACCTGGATCAGGCCGTCGATGCGCTGATCGGCGCCGGCTACGGCAGCGCCGGGGAACGGTGCATGGCGATCTCCGTCGCGGTGCCAGTCGGTGAGCAGACCGCACAACGTTTACGCAACAGGCTGATTGAACGGATCAACAATCTGCGGGTCGGGCACAGCCTGGACCCCAAGGCAGACTACGGGCCGCTGGTCTCCGGGGCCGCACTTAACCGAGTACGCGACTACATCGGCCAGGGTGTGGCCGCTGGCGCCGACCTCGTCGTTGACGGCCGCGAGCGAACCAGCGACGATCTGACGTTCGGCGAGGCCAACCTGGAAGGCGGGTTCTTCCTCGGGCCCTCCCTGTTCGACCACGTCACCACCGACATGTCGATCTACACCGACGAGATCTTCGGCCCCGTGCTCTGCATCGTCCGGGCCCATGACTACGAAGATGCGTTGCGGCTACCGACTGAGCATGAGTACGGCAATGGGGTGGCGATCTTCACCCGCGACGGAGACACCGCGCGTGATTTCGTCTCACGGGTGCAGGTGGGCATGGTCGGGGTCAATGTGCCCATCCCAGTCCCGGTGGGCTACCACACGTTTGGCGGCTGGAAGCGTTCCGGTTTCGGTGATCTAAATCAGCACGGCCCCGCTTCGATCGAGTTCTACACCAAGGTCAAGACCGTCACGTCTCGCTGGCCATCCGGCATCAAAGACGGCGCCGAATTCGTCATCCCAACGATGAACTAGCACGTCGATGCAATGCTTCCGTCTGGACGACGACGAACGGGTGATCACCGAGACGGCGGCTGCGTTCGCCGCCAAACGCGTCGCCCCCTACGCGCTGGAATGGGATGCCACCCAGCATTTCCCGGTGGACGTACTGCGGGAGGCGGCGCAGCTAGGTATGGCGGCGATCTACTGCCGCGACGACGTGGGCGGCAGCGCCTTGCGCCGTCTCGACGGGGTCCGGATCTTCGAGCAGCTGGCCATCGCCTGCCCGACGATCGCCGCGTTCCTGTCCATCCACAACATGTGCGCTTGGATGATCGACACCTTTGGCACCGACGAACAACGCAAGGCCTGGGTGCCACGGCTGGCTTCGATGGAGGTCATTGCCAGCTACTGCCTGACCGAGCCGGGAGCCGGCTCGGACGCCGGCGCACTGCGCACCCGCGCTGTGCAGGAGGGCGGCGATTACGTCCTGGACGGCGTCAAACAGTTCATCTCCGGAGCCGGGGCCTCCGACGTGTATGTGGTGATGGCGCGCACCGGAGCCGACGGCCCGCGCGGAATATCGGCTTTCATCGTCGAAAAGGGCACTCCGGGGCTGAGTTTCGGTGCTCACGAGGAGAAGATGGGCTGGAACGCCCAGCCAACGGCGCAAGTGGTGCTCGACGGGGTTCGGGTGCCGGCCGACGCGATGCTCGGCGGCGTGGACGGCGAGGGCGGCGGCTTCGGCATCGCGATGAACGGCCTCAACGGTGGCCGGATCAACATCGCGGCATGCTCGTTGGGCGGAGCGCAGGCGGCGTTCGACAAAGCGGCGTCCTATCTGCTGCAGCGCGAGGCGTTCGGCAGTGTCCTGCTCGACGAGCCCACCATCAGATTCACCTTGGCCGATATGGCCACCGCGCTGGAATCCTCGCGAATGTTGTTGTGGCGAGCAGCGACTGCACTAGATAGCGATGCCGCCGACAAAGTCGAGTCGTGCGCGATGGCGAAGCTTTATGTCACCGACGAGTGTTTCAACGTGGCGGATCAGGCCTTGCAGTTGCACGGTGGCTACGGCTATCTCTGCGAGTACGGTCTGGAGAAGATCGTGCGCGATCTGCGGGTGCACCGCATCCTGGAGGGAACCAACGAGATCATGCGGGTGGTCATCGGTCGAGCCGAGGCCGCGCGGGTCCGCGCCAGCGCGTAGGAGGACCAAAAATTGTCGACCATCGCATTCTTGGGGCTCGGCCACATGGGCGGGCCGATGTCCGCCAACCTGGTTGCCGCCGGCCACACCGTGCGGGGTTTCGACCCGGCAGCCGTCGCGACGATGGCGGCTACCGACAAGGGTGTCGCGATGTGCGACAGCGCAGCCGTCGCGGCGAGCGACGCCGAGGTCGTCATCACGATGCTGCCGCATGGCGATGCGGTCAAGCGCTGCTACGCCGAAATTCTGCCCGCCGCGGGCCAAGGCGCGCTGTTCATAGACAGCTCAACGATTTCCGTCGATGACGCCCGTGAGGTCCACGCATTGGCAGCCTCGCACGGGTTGGCACAGCTCGACGCGCCCGTTTCGGGCGGGGTCAAAGGCGCTGTCGCCGGCACCCTGGCCTTCATGGTCGGTGGTGACTCAGAGGCATTGCGCCGCGCGCATCCGATTTTGGAACCGATGGCGGGCAAGATCATTCACTGCGGCGCGGCCGGCACGGGTCAGGCCGCCAAAGTGTGCAACAACATGGTGCTCGCCGTGCAGCAGATCGCGATCGGCGAGGCGTTCGTGCTGGCCGAGAAGCTGGGGTTGTCGGCGCAAGCACTGTTCGACGTCATTACCGGCGCGACCGGAAACTGCTGGGCGGTGCACACCAACTGTCCGGTGCCGGGCCCGGTGCCGACGTCGCCGGCCAACAATGACTTCAAGCCGGGTTTCGCGACCGCGTTGATGAACAAGGACCTCGGTCTGGCGATGGATGCGCTCAGCTCAACCGGTTCGACGGCGCCGTTGGGCAGTCACGCCGCCGAGATCTACGCCAAATTCGCGGCGGCCCAAGGCGATAAGGATTTCAGCGCGATCATCGAAATGCTGCGATCGGGAGATCGCCGGATACAGAAGCCGTGAATGTAACCACCGCCGCCCCATCACCCGTGGATTACTCAACCCGTGACGGGTTGACGGGGGCTGAGCGAGTCCCTTCTGCTGGTGGGCGCGAGACCGGGACGGATGGCGGACCGGCCCGCTTCTTTCGCCAACATCACCCCAACGATTCGGCGCGCCCGTAAGGCGGCGGCATCCGCCTGGAACTCGACACCACCTCGCCATCCGTCGTAGCCCGAGTGATCGGACGCCATCTCGAGTACTGCGGTGTCGCGCTCGGCAACCCCGGACAGGAACGACCTCAAACGGTCGGTCACCTGATCGCTATCGGTCTGATAGTCACGTGACCCCTGCATGAATATGTGGGTTGTTGATTCCGTCTCCGGCGTGATGCCGTGGGTTCGGGTAGTCGTGTACCGTTCGCCACTCGCCGTTGCAATCTCCCAATACTGGCGGTGCAGCGAAGGGGAGACGAAAGTGCCGCTTTCCCGACGTTTATAAATCAGGCTGCGGTCCAGTCCGGTGGCATCGGCCTCCCAGTCAGTGAGCTGTGCCTCCGGCAGGAGCCGAGTATAAGAGACGGTGGTTTCCGTGACTTCGACATCGCTAAACGCTGGCATGCTTTCGATTTCCGGGGGCACATCACGCCGATGAAGGATCGGCGCGTAGCTGAAGTCCAGGTAATGTTCGTGGATCATCATGTAGTTGGCCGCTACTTGCCAGGCAGTGCCAAATGTTGCCCACGTCGGGTCGTTGATCCATAAAGTGCGAGGCGGTTCACTGCCCGCGGCAGCGGTCGGCTTTCCGAGCCAGATCCAGACGAAAGGTGGATGCTCGACTACCGGGAACACACCTACTCTCATCCCAGCCGGGACTTGGGACTGAGATGGGATGTGAACGCATTTGCCGTCGACGTCGTAGGTGCATCCGTGATAACCGCAGACCAGCCGATCACCGTCGACCGTACTGTGAGATAGCGGGAAAGCCCGGTGCGCGCAGCGGTTTTCGAATGCGGTAACGCCGCCACTGGTGCCGCGCCATAGCACCACATCCTTGCCGAGTAAGCGGCGCCCCAGCGGAGATGCGGTGATCTCGTCGCAGGTGGCCGCAACGTACCAGCAATTCTTCGGGTAGTTGGTCTTCGAATTCTTCACAGGTCCAGCACCAGCCTTTCGGTGCGAGAGCGCGACACGCAGACCATCATCACTTCGCCGGCCGCTCGCTCCGCTTCGGTGAGTACCGAGTCGCGATGGTCCGGTGTTCCCGCCAACACTCGCGTCTCACAGGTGCCGCAGACGCCTTCATAACAGCTGCCTAGAACTGGGATCTCCGCTGCCTCAAGGACTTCCAGGATCGATTCATCTGGTGTTATTTCCATAGTGACCCCGGAACGTTGGCACACCACCTCGAATTGCTGAAGGGCTTCAGCCGCCTCGTCCGCAGTCGGCGCCTTCGGAGCGAACCGCTCGATATGAAGGACTCCCGTTGGCCAGTGGGCGCATTGCTGCTCCACCGCTCCGAGCAGCGCCTCGGGTCCACAGCAGTAGACCACAGTGTCGTCTTCGGGATCCTTGAGCAGGGATTCCAGGTCGAGCAGCCCTCGTTCGTCCTGCGGCCAGACGGTGACGCGCTCTGAATAGCGCTCGGCAAGTTCCTCCGCGAAAGCCATGGACGTCCTGGTCCGTCCGCCGTACAGCAGCGTCCAGTCGGTGCCGGCGCGTTCGGCTGCCGCAATCATCGCAAAGATCGGTGTGATGCCGATTCCCCCTGCGATAAACCGGTAATGCTGAGCGTCGACTAGCGGAAAATGATTGCGCGGGCCACGCACCCGCACGGTGCTTCCGTCGCTGAGATTTTGGTGAACGTATCGCGAGCCACCGCGGGAGTTGGTTTCCAGCAACACCCCGACGCGCCAGATGCCCGAATCACGCGGATCACCGCACAGCGAGTATTGCCGCGTCAGGCCGTCGTCCAGAATCAGGTCGATATGGGCCCCCGGTCCCCAGCGCGGCAGGTCCTCGTTTTCCGGATGGGCGAGGTCCAGCACCACCACACCCTCTGCGGGTGTGCTGCGCTGCCGAACAACGAGATCGCTGGTGAATTCATGCACATTGGGACTCGGGGTGGCGATGACGGCCGCAGACATAGGTCAATCACTTCCATCCGCTAGATGGCACGAACTCAGCTCGAAGCCGGGACATCCGGCGGCATATAGATGGTTTTGTACTCCTGGAACGGCAGCAGTCCCTCTGGACCGAGCTCGCGCCCCAAGCCGCTTTGCTTGATGCCGCCGAACGGGGCGACAGGATCATTGACATAGTGGTTGACCCCGACTGACCCCGAGCGAACACGGCGGGCGACATCGGCCGCTCGTTCGGGATCTGATGACCACACACTCCCGCCCAGGCCGTAGACACTGTCGTTGGCGATCGCCACGGCTTCCCGTTCGTCGGAGTACGGGATCAGCGACAACACCGGGCCGAAGATCTCTTCGCGCGACACCGTCGCGTTGTTATCCAAATCGGCGAAGATCGTGGGCTCCAGGAACCAGCCTCGGTCGAAACCTGCTGGCCGCGAACCGCCCGTGGTCATCCGGGCGCCTTCAGTCTTACCCTTTGAGATGTAGGCCTCGACCCGCTCACGCTGCCGCTTCGACACCAGCGGACCGACCTTGGTCTCCGGATCGAGAGGATCGCCCAGCTTCAGCGATCGCGCCATATCGGTTATGGTGTCAACGATTTCGGTGTAGCGGCTGCGGGGGGCCAGCACCCGGGTGTTGAGCCAACAGATTTGACCGTTATTGAGCAAAGTCGCTCCGAAGAACTGCTCCATGGAGGCGGCCAGGTCAGCGTCGTCGAGAACAATTGCCGCAGACTTGCCGCCCAGTTCCAGGGTCACCGGCCGCAGCAGCCGCCCACACGCTTCGGCGATCCAGCGGCCTGCGGCCGTGGAGCCGGTAAACGAGACCTTGTCGACGTCCGGGTGCTCGACCAGGTAGGCGCCAACTTCACGGCCACCCGGAACAACGTTGACGACGCCCTCTGGCAGGCCCGCCGCGGCCGCGGCCTCAGCCATCAGGAACGCGTCGAGCACGGTTTCCTCGGCCGGTTTGAGCACAACGGAGCAGCCCGCTGCCAACGCCGGTGCGAGTTTCAGGAACGAAATCCCTTGCGGGACATTCCAGGGCACGATTGCGCCGACAACGCCAATCGGATGTTTCGACACCAGTGATGTGCCGCCTAACATGCCCGGACGCAATTCCTCCACTGGCGCACTGGTCATCAGGTCGCTGTAGTAGCGCAGCAGCAGAGGCGGAAAGCCCGCCTCGAACTGCTGGGCAAGCCAAATCGGCATACCGTTTTGCATCGATACGCGCCGCGCCGTTTCGGCGCCCCGCGCTTCCAATTCCACTGCGAAACGTTCGAGGACGTCGGCGCGCTCCTTCGGATCCCAGGTAGCCCACCCGTCTGGGGCGTCGAAGGCCGTCCGGGCGGCTGCGACGGCAGCGTCGATATCAGCCTCGATGCCCCTGGGCACCGAACCAATCCGGTCCTCGGTTGCGGCGGAATGAACTGCGATGGTGTCGTGGCCGGCAGGCGCGGTCCACGTACCGCCGATGTAAAGCTGGGGATAATCGATCGTGGTCATTGGTTGTCGTAGCCGATCAGGAGATCGTGACTTTGGCGGGCAAGTGCTTGAGTCCGCCGACGAAATTCGTCTGAGTGACACTGCCGGATCCGAGCACCTCGATCGAATCCAGCCGGGGAAGCAGTTCTTCGAACATCACCCTCAATTCCTGCTTGGCGAGGTGTTGGCCAACACAGGTGTGCGCACCGAAGCCGAACGCCAGGTGATTGTTCGGCTTGCGGTTGATGTCGAATTCGTCGGGATGGTCGAACACGTCCTCGTCGCGGCAGCCTGACTGGAACAGTGGCATCACCCGGTCGCCGGCTTTGATTGTTTGGCCGCGCAGCGTGTGGTCCTGCAGCGCAACGCGCATGAAGTGTTTGACCGGTGCCACGTACCGCAAACCCTCTTGAATGAGGTCGGGTATCAAACTCGGGTCGGCCTTGACTCGCGTCAGAATATCGGGGTGTTGGGCCAACTGCTGGAGCGTGCCGGCCAGGGCTGCCGAGGTGGTGTCGTGCCCGGCTGTGAAGATGGCCGTGTACCAGCCGTAGACGAAAGTCTTGGGCCAGTACTCACCGTCTGCCCCCTTGGCGCAGGCGACCACTGTGGCCAGGTCGTCGCGGGGATTGGCGCGACGGTCTTCGGCCAGGATGTCGAAGTAGCCGAAGAAGTCCTGGATGGTGGCCGAAAACTGTTGGGCCATCGCCTCTGGGCTCAGTGCCTCGACGTCGTCGCGCTGATGCTCCGGGTCGGCGGCGCCGAAGAATTCCTGGGTGAGTGCCATCATCCGCGGCTCGTCCTCCCGCGGCACGCCTACCAGCGTCATCATCACGTGCAGCGGGTAGCCCAGCGCCCAGTCGTCGACGAGGTCGATCTGGCCGCTGGCCGAAAGCTTCTTGAGCTGCTCGATGGACTCCGTGGCGAGATCGCGGATCTGGTCCTCCAACTTCTTGACCGAATTGGGCTTGAAATAGCTGAAAGCCATGTTCTTGGCATGAGTGTGTTCGGGTGGGTCAATGTAGGGGAGGGCGTCGAGGATGCGCAGGCTGCCGCCGAGGAGTTGCTTGGTGAACGCGTCACCGGCGGTGTTCTGCAGGATCGGGTTGTGCGAACCGGGATTGTCGGCGCCACCGCCTGCGGCAAACACTTCCGAGAGACTCTCGACCTCCTGGATGTCGGCGTGCTTGCTGACCAGCCAGATGGGGTCGTAGCCCTCGACGACGGCCTTTGCCACCGGCATGTTGTTGCGCAGCCATTTGTAGGCCTTGTGCAGCGCGGTGAGATCGGAGTGGCTCTCGGGGAGCACGAGCTGTCGGGCGATTTCTTCGGGAAGAATGGCCGGAGCCGTGTGTTCGGTGGTCGTCATCTCGGATGTCCTCTTCCTGCTGCCTTAAGTGACCAACGCGGCACGTCACTGCCCGTGGTGCTGGTGACTCAAGTCTCATCGGGAGAGGCTTCTTTGTGCGTCACCATGAAGGGGGGTCATCACTCCCACGTTGGGGGTAATCGGGCTCCCCGGTCGGCACTCCGGCAACCAATCGCACTCGTTAATCCGCCGGGCAGCCTTCGTTGATCCATTCCTCGATATGGCTGATCGACCGCGCTGGCACGGGATCAACGTAGGCGGGCATGCGAGGGGTAACGGCGCCGGCGGGCGGGTCGTCCAGGTCGGAGCCAAACGGTGCTGCGCCTTTCAAAGACAACACCAGATGTGAATTGGCGCCGTCGCCGAGGATCACGAGCTTTCTTCCACCGACCTTCATTTCGACGAATCGGTCTCTGGTGACGCCTCGCCAGAACGGACCGTGCGAAGCCACGTCGGCGTCAGGTCCGCCGACCGACTTGTCCAGGATTGCGACGACGTCCTTGAAGTTCATCCTGTCCCCTTTCTCCAACCTCTGTAATCGACCCGCGTCAGCCGACCCGCGTCAGGGCGAGCACCTCGTCGAAGCCTTCGCGCAGGCAGGCCGAGAACGTAGCGGCGTCGGCGATGGCGTCCGGGTCGAAGTTGACGGCGATGCAACATGTTCCGTCGTAGGTCACCATCGCAACCATGGCTGGTATGCCGGGCCGGGGGCCCATCGGGTAGATGCGGGTCACCCGCGCACCCGCCAGATACAGCGGACGACCGATCGCCCCGAGGTTGGAGGCCTGCAGGTCGGATAGGCCGGTCATCCCGCCCGCGATGCGGGTCAGCACGATCCCCGGCAGTCGGCTCAGCACAGGCGCGAGAAGGTCGAGGAATCCGAGTGCGGGCTCCATGCGCGCATCGGCGACGAATTGGTGGATGGCAGCGATGCGCGCCGTGGGATCTTTTTCGCCGACCGGCGCCACGAACCGCGCGCCCGCGAACTTGTTGGCGCCCATCGGATCGGCGTCGGTGCGAAGGCTGACCGGAATTGCCACCGGTATGGAATCGACTGTCAAGGAGAGTTTTTCGTGGTAGCGCCGCAACCCGCCGAGTAGACCGGCCAGGAATGCGTCGTTGACCGAACCTCCGGCTGCCCGCGCCGCGGCTTTCAAGTCATCGAATGCCACATCGAAAGTGTCCAGCCGATAACCGGATCCGCTGCCTGTCAGCGCGGGAGAGTGGGGTGCATCCGGCGGAGTGAGCACCCGTCGCAGCGACATCGCGAATTTAACAGCTTCGCTTGTGGTTCCGATGGGGTCACCGGCCAACCGCTCGGCCAAGTGGAGTACTTCCCGCAATGCGCTGCCGGGCGCGCTGACGACCTTGCCGGCCAATCGGTTTATCAGTAGCCCTTCGGGTGACTCTTGCCGCCGCGGCTCAGGTATCGGCCTATCGTCGGCGGCCCCGGGCTCCCGGCTGTGCCCGTGGGCAAGATCCAACAATTGCAGCAGACCGATCCCGTCACTCAGGCAGTGATGCGGTTTGAAGAGATAGGCGGCCTGACCTCCCGCAACGCCGAGTACCAGCAAGGCCTCCCACGGGGGACGTTCGGGGTCGAGCGGGCGGGCGGCGAACTGCGCAGCCACGGCGTGCAATTCGGCCATCGACCCGTCATCCGCCAGCCGCACTCGTTGCAGGTGATACTCCAGGTCGAAATGGGGGTCGGGAGACCACGCCGGCGTAACCACGGACAGCACCGGCTCGACGACGCGTTCCCGCAGCCGCGGGACCAGCTGGGTAAAGCGATCGTGGGCGGCCACCAGGCGATCCCAGTCCGGCTCGGTGTCGAGCAACTCGACCATCACCCCGGTCGAGCGTGTCCGATAGTCGCCGCCGGTGCGCCACATCAGCGCTTCCCACGCGCTGAGGTCTTGGCCACCGCCCCACGACGCGAGCGGGTCAGTGTCGTTGCCGGACAATGTCATCACCGCCCTGTGTCGACATTGCCGCGTGGTCAACGGCACGGGTGACTTCCAGGATCAGCTCAGCGACACGGGCCGGGTCGTCGGACATCGGAACGTGTCCCACCCCACTGAGATGGATCAACTCCGCGCCCGGTAAACGTTCGAGCATCGGCGAGCCGAAATGCTTGAACGGCAGGATGCGATCGCGCTCTGCCCACACCAGCCGCACGGGGTAGTCCCGTTCGGCGGGGAGGGGGTCAACCGGGTTTAGGTGAAGTACCCGCAGCAGCGGCTCGACGACCGGCGATTGACCGCTGGCCTGGATGTAAGCCACCAACGATTCCCGTGGCACCTGATGGGGATGTGCTACCTGGCTCGCGAGCATCGCCCAGTGCAGCAGTCGGCGTTCGGCGATCGCTTCTGCCCGTGACGAATTACGGGCCAGAGCGCCGAAGGAGAACCTGATGCCGCGTGCGGTCACCCTGAGACGGCGGGCTGACCGCCAGGCCCCGGCGGGGCTGAGCAGAACCAGTGATTGCGCGCGTCCGCGGCGCGCGAGCTCGATGCCGATCCACCCGCCGAGGGAGTTTCCGGCGATATGCACTTTCGGCAAGCCCAGGCGGTCGAGCTCCTCCTCGATGCCGTCAACCAACGCCTGAACCGACGGCGCTACGCCGGAATCCAGTGACGGCCCGCCAGCGTGCCCGTGCAGTGTCGGCACGATCACTTCGTGGTGTGGTTCCAGATATGGCAGGACCGGGGACCACGCTTGCCAGACAGCCCCTATTCCATGCAGTAGCAGCAAGGGCGTACCCGTTCCGGCGCGGTGACTCGAGGTCAGCTCCGGCGCGGACACGGTGGTGCGCGGCCTGTCGGGGTTGCGCCGAACGAGCGTGGCTCGCGCCGCCACAGCGCTGCCTGCCAGGAGCGCTGCGGCCGCGATCGCTGCCGTATGGCGCGGTGTGTTCATCGTGTCGTCCGGATTCGGGTCAGGGCGTCAGCACGACCTTGAGGACCTCACCGCGGAGCTGGGCCGCGACCGCCTCGTTGATCTGCTTGAAGGGCATCGTGGTGATCAGCTTGTCGAAGGGGAATTTGCCCTGACGATGAAGTTCGAGCAGGTAGGGGATGAACGTCTGGGGCTCGGCGTCGCCTTCGACGATGCCCCGGATGGTCAGGCCAAGCAGGGGCGGCTGGAACAGCCCGACAGAAAAGGCGGCCGCAGGATCGGCCGGCACGCCTATCAAGCCGAGCGTGCCCCGTATCCCGAGTGAGGCAAGCAGCTGTTCCACTACCGGAGTCACTGCGGTGGTATCGATGGCGTAATCGGCGCCCGCCGGGGCGATCTCACGGATCTGGTCGGCCAGTGGACCGGCCTGCGGGTCGACGACATGGGTGGCGCCGAGCTCGGTGGCCAGCTTCCGCCTGCTCTGGTGTAGGTCGACCGCGATGATCGACGCGGCGTTGCGCACCACGGCTGCCATCACAGCGGACAGGCCCACCGCTCCCGCGCCGGCGATGACCACCGTCGACCCGGGCTGGACGTCCAGGGAGTTGAACACAGCGCCAGCTCCGGTCTGAATGCCGCAGCCAAGGGGCCCTACCAGCTCGACCGGTACGTCCGGCGGTAGCTTGACCACGTTGCGTTCGTGAGCCAGCGCGTGCGTGGCCAAGGATGACTGGCCGAAGAAGTTGGCCCCCAGTTTGGTGCCGGCAGAGGCCAGCCCGGAGGACCCATCCGATCGCACCCCGCTGAAGTTGTATTCGAGGAAGTTGTGGCAATAGGCCGGTTCCCCCTTTGCGCAATGGGGGCACCGGTTGCAGCTGTTGAAGCTGATCGCGACGTGATCGCCGACGGTGACCGCAGTGACGTCAGCACCGACCGACACCACGGTCCCACTGCCCTCATGGCCCAGGACGCCAGGCAGCGGAAACGGTAGGTGCCCTTCCTTGACCGCAATGTCGGTGTGGCAGATGCCGACTCCGGCGATCTGCACCAAGACTTCATCGGGTGCAGGGTCTTGAAGGTCGACCTCGGCTAATGTGAACGGCGCGCCTACCTCGTGCGCCACCGCGGCTGAGATCTGCATCCGCTGCCTCTTTCCTGTTCTGCGGCGTCCGGCGAGATGGCCCTTACCCGGCGGGCCCGACAATCCAGTACGGATCGGCTACACCGAACCCGGTGCTGCGAGTGTCGCCGAACGACCGGCGCCACCGCGTCACCACGTTGGGCAGTTCTCTACCCCGCAGAAGGGGTATTTCGCCTCCAGGCCCTTGGCCGAGCCGGTTCGACTCTTCATAGTGAGGTGGTCGGAGTTAGGGAATCGCCCCAAGCAGCGTGACCCAACCGACCACATCGAAAGTCAAAGTGGGAATGAGATGACCGGTACGACACCACCGGTGATCACCGTCGATGAGCTTATCGAGTGCATCAAGACGGGGCCCGGGGGTCGGAAGGTCGCAGCCTTCTTCGACTTCGACGGAACCCTGATTCAGGGCTACTCGGCTGGCGCGCTCTACGCTCACCGTGCGCGCAACTTCGACCTCGGACCCGATGAGTTTGTGCGAACGATGCGAGCCGCGCTCGGCGGTCCCCTTACTGAGGAGGCATTCAAAGACCTTCTGGTGCAAGGAATCCGGGGTTGGGTGGGACGCACCGAAGACGACCTGATGGAGCTCGGGGAGCAGCTGTTCACCCAGGGAATCGCCGGAGGGCTCTTTCATGGGGCATGGCGATTAGTCCGCGCGCACCAAAACCAGGGCCACACCGTTGTCATCGCCACGTCGGCGACGCGGATGCAGGCGCAGCCGATGGCCCGCGAATTAGGCGTGGACCATCTCTTGTGCACAGAGTTCGAGACCGAGCACGGCGTACTCACCGGTGGCATAGCGGGACGTCCGCCGTGGGGGGAAGGCAAGCTTGCCGCGGTCCAAGAATTCGCCAGATGCCAACGAATCCCACTGAAAAACAGCCATGCCTACGCCAATGGTGCAGAGGATGTCCAGTTCCTTGACGGCGTCGGATTTCCGCACCCGGTCAACCCTGCGCCGGCGCTGGCCCGCAGGGCGACCGAGCGTGGATGGCAGGTCTTGCGGTTTGCCACCAAACGAAGCCGACTGGATCCGGTGGCACTCGTTCGGACGTCGGCGTTGTTCGGCGGCTTCGCCGCGGCGGTCGGCGTGGGCGCGGTCGCCGGGGCGTTGACTCTGGACCGTCGTGGCGGGGTGGACATGGCAACCTCTCTATTCGGCCGTGTTGGTGGACAATTGGGCAACGTCCGCGTCGAGGTTATGGGCGAGCAGAACACCACGCGTCGACCAGCGGTGTTCTTCATCAACCATCAGAGCACCCTGATTGACGCGCTGGTCACCTCGCGAGTTCTCCACCGGGGCTTCAGCGTGGTCGCTAAGGCGGAGGTGAAGCAGATCCCGATATTGGGGCAACTGCTAACGCTTGCCGACGTCGTCTTCGTGGATCGCTCGAACACGTCAAAGGCCATTTCGGCGATGCAGCCCGCAGTGGAGAAGCTAGGCGCCGGGATTTCGATCGTGATGGCGCCCGAAGGCACTCGGTCACTGAGTCCGCGTGTTGGGACTTTTAAGAAAGGCGGCTTTCACATGGCCCGCGACGCGGGGGTGCCGATCGCTCCGATCGTCATCCGCAACGCCGGCGAAATTATGTGGCGCAACGCGAAGGTGGCCCAAGAAGGCACGATCGAGGTTGTTGTCCACGAACCCGTTCCGACCGCCAACTGGACGCGAGGCGATATCGACGACTGGGCATCGCGAATGCGTCAGCTGTACATCGATACGCTTGACGATTGGCCGGGCGTCGAGGCCGGGAAGAAGTGGTCGGCGGCGATCGCGCAGGCATCCGCGGTAGCCGGGGGAATAACGAAATGATGGCGCTGTTGCGGCCGGGTGATCCTCCGGAGATCGTCACGCTTCTGAACTCCACCGAATTCAATGACACCACAGCACAATTGGCGTCTAAATTGGGCCGCGATGTGGCCGATGTCCGGGTTGAGGCCGGGGCCTACGTGCGCGAGATGGCGGCATCCCATGTGCCGTTGGTCGTGCGCACCTGGCACGCGCTGTCCGCGTGGATGGTCCGCGGATTTCAGGTCGTCATCGACGACGACGACCTGGCCAAGCTACGGGCGCTGGACCGCGATCACGCCCTGATCTTTCTGATCTCGCACCGCTCCTACCTGGATCAGTTCTCCTTCCCGCCGCGCCTTGCGCAGGAAGGCATTTCGCCGACATTCGGGCTCGCCGGCGCCAACCTCAACTTCTTTCCGCTGGGCACATTGGCCCGACGTAACGGGTTCGTCCCGGTGCGACGTGCCACGGGGGACGTGCCGGTGTACCGGCTGGCCCTGCGCGCCGTGGTCGGCCAGATGGTGGCCAGCGGGCGCAATCTGGTGTGGTCGATCGAAGGAGGCCGGACACGCACCGGAAAACTTCGGCCACCACGATACGGATTGCTGCGGTATGTGACCGACGCGGTGCAATCCGTGCAGTCGGAGCAGACCCTCGCCGTCCCGGTCTCTATCATCTTCGACCAGTTGCCGCTGCACGAAGTCAAACTGATGGCTGCCGAATCGCGGGGACTTCCCAAAAAGCCCGAGAACGCGCGCTGGCTCCTCAGTTACGCACGCGGCCTGCGGCATCGCCTGGGCCGCATCTACATTAACTTCGGTTCGCCAGTGCCTCTGCACGAGCGCATGGTGGCATTGCGTGCCGAGGGACTGACCGACCGGCAGGTAGTAGAACGCATCGCGCTGGATATCTGCCACCGCCTCAACAAGGCCACGCCGGTAACTGCGACGGCGGCCGTGTGTGTGGCGATGCTCGGCGAAGACCGCGCCCTGACGCTCGACGAAGTGTGCGCCACCGTCGCGCCGCTGGCCCGGTACTTGCGCGCCCGTGGCTGGCCGGTCGCCGGTGGCGCCGACCTCATCGACCGCGCCACGGTGTCGCAGACGCTGCACGATTTGGTCGGCTCGGGTGTGTTGACCTGCTACTCCGAGGGGCCGACAACGGTGTGGGGGATCGGCGAGGATCAGCATCTGATCGTTGCGGTTTACCGCAACAGCGCGATCCACGTGCTGGTGATGAGAGCGATCGCCGAGCTGGCCCTGCTGGCCATGGTACGGACCCCCGGAGCCACCAAGCGCACCGGCTGGGATAGGGCGTTAGCGGTTCGCGAGCTGCTCAAGTTCGACTTTTTCTTCGCCGGGCGTGCCGAATTCGCCGAGGAGCTCTGGAATGAGTTCGCCATCATGACCGGACGCAGCCACGACCCAAGTGCACCGTTGGACACCGAAGAGGCCGCGCGGAGTCTGAAGGAAAGTGAGCTGCTGGTGGCCCACCTCGTGCTCAGACCGTTCGTCGATGCCTACCGAGTGATGGCTGAGGAGCTGGTAGACCTCGGCGCCGGTCACGACGTCGACGAGCAGGTGCTGCTCGAGAGGTGTCTTCGGCTGGGCCGGCAATGGTCACTGCAACACCGAATCACCGAGGAGTCGGTATCGGGGGAGATGTTTGCCACCGCATTGAAGATGGCGCGACACCGCGGGCTCGTCGGCTCGCAGGCCGGAACATCGCAGACCGCGGATGGTCGGGCGGCCCTGGTCGCCGAGCTTGACGAATTGCAGCGGTCGATCGGGGAACTGGCGCAAATGCGCAGGGACTTGGTGCCCGTGTACGACGGGGCGGCAGCGTCCAGGTATAGCGTCACCTAACCACGCTTTGGTAATATGGTAAGACCATAGTGGCTTATTTGCTTTCGACGAGGAGAGGCAACCGATGACCGAGTTCACTGACATTTCCTACGAGGTCGACAGTGGCCTGGCCTGGATCACTATCAATAGACCGGAGCGGTACAACGCTTTTCGGGCGCGCACGCTCGACGAGCTGATCCGGGCTTTCAAAATGGCTTGGGGGAGTCCGGAAGTCGGGGTGATCTGTCTGACCGGGGCCGGTGAGAAAGCCTTCTGTACCGGAGGCGACCAGAAACAGCGCGCCGAAACGGGCGATTACGGACCATCCGAAACCGGCCTGTTCGAGGTGGATACGCTCCATCGCGTCATCCGCGACGTACCGAAGCCGGTCATCGCTGCGGTCAACGGGTTCGCGATCGGCGGCGGCCATGTCTTGCACGTGCTGTGCGACCTGACGATCGCCACCGAAACCGCGGTGTTCGGTCAGAACGGTCCGCGAGTCGGCTCGTTTGATGCGGGCTTCGGTACCGGCTACCTCGCGCGGGTGATCGGTGAGAAGCGTGCCCGCGAGATCTGGTTCTTGTGCCGCAAGTACTCGGCGCAGCAGGCATACGACTGGGGGTTGGTCAACAAGGTCGTGCCGGCCGACCAGCTCAGGTCCGAGGTACGGGCATGGGCCGACGAGATCTTGATGCTTTCGCCGACTTCACTGAAGGTTCTCAAGCAGTCGTTCAACACCGACACTGAACAATTCGCGTCGGTCGGTCAGATGGCGTACTCGACGCTGAAAATGTTCGGCGAGACTCCCGAAGCGCAGGAAGGTATCACCGCCTTCAACGAGAAGCGCAGCCCCGAGTTCGCTGCCTACCGTGGCAATTGAGCATGTTCACGGCCGAACAGCTCGATTTCGCCGCTGCCGTCGAGCGATTCTGCGCCGATAACTGCGGCACCGCCGAGCAGCGCGCAGAGCTGACTCAGGGACTGTCCAACAGCCACGAGCTACTGCAGCGGCTGGCCGAACTCGGCTGGCTGGGTGTGTCGATTCCCGTCGACTACGGCGGCGGTGGAGCGGGGATGGTCGAAGAGTGCATCTTCCTCGAGGAGACCGCGCGCGGCCAGGCACCGATCCATGCCTACGGCACCGGCTTGACTGCTGCGCAAACATATTTGCGGCACGGCACCGAATCGCAGAAGAAGGAGGTCGTCGGCAATCTGTGCGCCGGCCACTTCGAGGCGATCGCGTTGTCGGAACCCGGTGCCGGGTCTGATCTGGGTGCGG